>Ga0209536_100006007_pt1 | contig 18701 bp, 16 predicted proteins | sample DeeMarSeWOR28_12_FD_187461 | JGI IMG/M metagenome (GOLD analysis project Ga0209536, IMG submission 187461) | Marine sediment microbial communities from White Oak River estuary, North Carolina - WOR-2-8_12 (SPAdes) (version 2) | ecosystem: Environmental > Aquatic > Marine > Intertidal zone >... | reverse complement strand
CGATCGGGGAATTAAGGTTATTGCCACTGCTTTTGCCGATCTTGGATTTGACGTGGATATCAGCCCCATGTTTCAAACCCCTGAAGAGGCCGCCCGGATGGCCGTTGAAAATGATGTGCATGTGGTCGGTCCGTCCAGCCTGGCCGCCGGGCATAAAACCCTGGTGCCTCAACTGATTGAATCGCTCAAAAAAGAAGGCGGCGGCGACATTCTGGTGGTCGTCGGCGGTATCATACCGCCGTCGGATTATGAGGCATTATACGATGCCGGTGTGGTCGGCATTTTCGGTCCCGGCACACCGGTGACCGAATCGGCCAATCAGGTGCTCAATGTGCTGGAACAGAGGGGCTAAAAGGGAAGCCGAACAGGCTCAGGCCGATAATTTCCTGTGAGTGTCTTAAAATAAATTCGAAACACGAAATCCGAAGCACGAAACAAATCCTAAATCCCAATGCTTTAATTTCAAAAAGAGGGATAGGGGGATACCGACAATAAAGTGTTTTTCAATTTTGGTCATTTCAATTTTGAAAATTGTTTCAGTTTTCGAGATTCGAATTTCGGATTTTGGCGCTGCCACAATGAGCTCAAATCACGTGATTGCTGGACACAACAAAGTGAGCGATGAAGTTAACAAATGAATCGGGCTGATCCCAAAATATTGATCAAAGGTGTCCGCGATCAGGATCGCAGGCTGCTGTCTAAAACCATCACGTTGATCGAAAGCGCGCGCCCCGACCATCAGCAACTGGCGCGCAAAATTGTTGATGAGCTATTACCGCTCACCGGCAAGACGATTCGGCTGGGTATTACCGGCGTGCCCGGCGTCGGCAAAAGCACCTTCATCGAAAGCTTGGGCATGTTGCTGATTCAAAGCGGACATCGGGTGGCGGTTTTAGCGGTAGATCCCAGCAGCTCCAGAAGCGGTGGCAGTGTGATGGCCGATAAAACGCGCATGGAAAAACTGGCGGTCGAAGAAAATGCGTTCATCCGTCCATCGCCGTCCGGCGGCACCCTGGGGGGCGTGGCTCGCAAAACGCGCGAAACCATGCTGGTTTGCGAAGCCGCCGGTTTTGATGTGATCATCGTCGAGACGGTCGGTGTCGGCCAATCGGAAACCACCGTGGCGTCGATGGTTGATTTTTTCCTGGTGTTGATGCTCGCCGGTGCCGGAGATGAGTTGCAGGGAATCAAAAGAGGCGTATTGGAACTGGCCGATGCCCTTGCAATCAACAAGGCCGATGGCGACAACATTGAAAAGGCCCAAAAGGCGGCCAAAATATATACCACTGCTCTGCATATGCTACAACCCGTTTCCCCCAACTGGGACCCGCCGGTGCTGACCTGCAGCGCATTGGAAATGGTGGGTATTGCTGAAATCTGGCAAACGGTTCTGAAATTTCATAAACAGTTTGCCCGCAGTGGTGAACTGGCGCACAAACGCCAAAAACAGGCCCTTGATTGGCTGTGGGCCTTGGTTGAAGATGAGCTCAAACAGCGATTTTATAATAATCCTGAAATCAAAAAAAGGCTCGAGCAGATTACGCGTGCCGTGGCCCGGGGAGAAACCGCACCGACCCTTGCAGCCGATAAATTGCTTTTTTTTCTTGACAATAATCGTTCGGTCTAGAAAATTTGTAATTTTATGTATGCGTTCCAAAGAACCGGAATCCGTTAAAAGGCAAATCCTAGGTTGTGTTCATCCCTGTTGCTATAAACTGTTAGAGCACTGGCGTATTGGCGTGTTGTCGAATGATATCCACCCTAAACCCGGTGCTCCAGTACGCCAGTATGCCAACACTCCAAAGAAAGGAAACGAATAATGGGTGTCGTCGACGATAAAATAAAAGAACTTAAAGCTCGTGAGGCCAACATCCTTGAGATGGGCGGCGAAAAGGCGGTCGCCAAGCAACACGAAAAAAACAAACTTACCGCCCGGGAGCGACTGAACCTGTTATTTGATGAAGGAACGTTTCGCGAGATCGATATGTTTGTCAATCATCGCTGCGTCAATTTCGGTATGGAAAAAGTCGATATCCCGTCTGATGGGGTTATTACCGGTCACGGCCTTGTGGAGGGTCGACCGGTTTTTGCGTTCTCCCAGGATTTTACCGCCAGAGCCGGCAGCCTGGGGGAAATGCACTCGAAAAAGATCTGTAAAGTCATGGATCTGGCCCTGAAGGCCGGTGTGCCCTTTGTGGGGATAAACGACTCGGGCGGTGCCCGCATTCAGGAAGGGGTTGATGCCCTTTCCGGATACGGGCAGATTTTTTTCCGCAATTCTGCAGCTTCGGGCGTCATTCCGCAGATTTCAGCGATTATGGGGCCCACTGCCGGGGGGGCGGTCTATTCACCGGCCATGACCGACTGGGTGTTTATGGTCAAGGGCAGCAGTTATATGTTCATTACCGGACCGGAGGTCATCAAAGCCGTTACCGGCGAAGAGATCACCTTTGAAGATCTGGGCGGCGCCAAAACACACAATGAAAAGAGCGGTGTGGCCCACTTTGCCTGTGAGAGCGATCAGGATGCCATCGATCGCATCAAACGACTGCTGTCCTATCTGCCGTCCAATAATATGGAAGACCCACCCATCGTTGATACCCAGGATGATCCCCGTCGCAGCGATGCCTCGCTGAATTCGGTTATCCCGGATAACCCCAATAAATCATATGATATAAAAGACGTCATCCGGGCCATCGTCGATAACGGGGAGTTTTTCGAGCCCCATCAGTATTTTGCCCGCAACATCGTGGTCTGTTTTGCCCGCCTCAATGGCAGAAGTATCGGCATTATTGCCAACCAGCCAAAGGTGCTGGCCGGCTGCCTGGATATCAATGCCTCGGACAAAGCGACCCGTTTTATCCGGTTTTGTGACGCCTTTAACATTCCCATGCTGACCATTGCCGATGTGCCCGGATACCTTCCAGGCAGCCAGCAGGAATGGGGTGGGATTATCCGGCATGGTGCCAAGCTGTTATGGTGCTATTCGGAGGCCACGGTGCCCAAGCTGCTGCTGGTCACCCGCAAAGACTACGGGGGCTCCTATCTGGCGATGTGCTCCAAAGATCTGGGTGCGGATATGGCATTTGCCTGGCCCACAGCGGAAATCGCCGTTATGGGTGCGGCCGGCGCCGCCAATATCATCCATCGCAAAGAAATATCACAGGCCGAGGATTCGGCGGTCAAGCGCCAGGAAAAAATTCGAGAATATGAGGAGCTGTTTTCCAATCCTTATCAGGCGGCCAATCGGGGCTATATTGATGCCGTGATCGAACCCAGGGAAACACGGGCCCGCCTAATCGATGCCCTGGAAGTCCTGTGCACCAAACGGGAGACGCGGCCTCCGAAAAAACATGGCAATATTCCCATGTAATTGAATATTGAATACTGAATATTGAAGATTGGCCAACAACCGTTAAATATAAAATATTCAATAGACAATTTGCAACATACAATTTGAAAAAGGAGTTCAGATGGGAAATGACTCGAAAACAGCAGCGGCGATTGCTGCGGTGCTGCAATATATCAAAACCGAAGAAGAAGCCATTGCAATGCAGTCCGCCATGGCGGCGGCAGCGCCCCAGATGCCGGTGTTTTCACGGCAACCGGCTCCGGCCATGAAGCCCTGGGGCATCAGCGGCCGGCAGGCGCAAATGCAGATGGGTCATTTGATGCAGATGAGAACTTTTCGTAAATTATAGGTGAGTGACGAGTGCTTAGTATTTGGTGTTTAGTGTTTAGAATATAGGGCAATCCATGTATCAATCGGAGCATTCATCAAAAATCCAAATACCAAACACGAAATACCAAACAACAGGCTATTCAAAGTATAAAGGAGTGCCCAAAAATGAACGAAGACATTAAAGTAAAAATGACGACAATGAATTATGACAAAGACCGGCCCAAGGCCGAAAATCCCGTCAAAATTGAAGACCTGTCTCTGCGCGACGGGCATCAATCTTTGTTTGCCACCCGCGGCCGTACCGAAGATATGATTCCGGTGGCCGAAATGATGGATGACGTGGGTTTCTGGGCCATGGAGGTATGGGGCGGTGCCACCTTTGATACCATGCACCGCTTTTTAAATGAAGATCCCTGGGAACGGATTCGGACGTTGAAACGCTACATCAAAAAGACGCCCTTTTCGATGCTGCTGCGCGCCCAGAACCTGGTCGGCTATCGCAACTATGCCGATGATGTCGCCAAAGCTTTTGTTGAAAGAACCTGTGAAAACGGTATGGACATCTTTCGAACGTTTGATGCCCTTAATGATTATCGTAATTTTGAAACCGTGGTACCGGTGATCAAAGAATACGGCAGGCATTTCCAGGGCTGCATCTGCTATACAATGACCGAGCCGCGCATGGGCGGAGAGGTCTATAATATTGACTATTATGTCAACAAAGCCAAAGATCTTGAAAAAATGGGGGCAGACAGTATCTGTGTCAAGGATATGGCCGGCCTGCTGGCACCCTATGATGCCTACCAACTGATCAAAGCCCTGAAGGCGGCCGTCAAACCGCCGATTCACCTGCACAGCCATTTTACATCCGGGATGTCACCGATGACCCATCTAAAGGCCATCGAGGCGGGTGTGGATATAATTGATACGGTTTTGTCGCCCTACGCGTATCGGACCTGCCATGCTGCCATCGAGCCTCTGGTGATGACCCTGCTGGGCACCAATCGTGACACCGGTTTTGACATCCGACTGCTGGCCCGAATCAACGAGATGCTGGAAAAAGAGGTCATGCCCAAATACCGGCACCTGTTGGATGATACCAAAATGTCCATTATCGACATTAACGTGTTGCTGCATCAGACCCCGGGTGGGATGCTTTCCAATCTGGTCAACCAATTACGCGAAATGGATGCCCTGGATAAAATCGATCAGGTCTATGCCGAACTGCCGCGGGTCAGAAAAGAGCTGGGGCAAATTCCGCTGGTGACCCCCACCAGCCAGATTGTGGGCACCCAGACAGTCAACAATGTACTGTTTGACGACGAAAATGAGCGCTATAAAATGATTACCGGCCAGGTAAAGGATTTGTGTTATGGGTTGTACGGTAAGACAGCCATTCCGATTGATCCCGAGGTACAGAAAAAGGCACTCAAAGGCTATCAGCGCGGTGAGGAGCCCATTACCTGTCGGCCGGCCGAGGTTTTGGCACCCGAGCTTGAGAAGGCCAAAAAAGAAATCGGCGATCTGGCCGTTGATCTGGACGACACGCTGATTTACGCGCTTTATCCGGTCACCGGAAAGCGTTTTTTGAAATGGAAATACGGCAAGGAAAAGCCCCCCCAGGATGTGCAGCCCATAACCCTGGCAGATGCGGCCGCCGAGCAGGAGCTTATAAAGAAGGCCAAAGCCGGTCTGCTGGTTGAAAAGGCGGCGAAAGAAGCTCCGGAAAAAAGCGAGAAAACCCGAACGTTTAACGTCTATGTGGATGGTGACTATTTTGAAGTTGCGGTGGATGAAGTCGGCGGCTCACCGGTGATCAGCTATGTGCAGCCAATGGCTGCGGGCGTGCAAATGCCGGCCGCCGCGCCGCCGCCCGCAGCAGCTCCGCCCACAGCGCCTGCCGCTCCAAAGCCGGCAGCAGCTAAACCGGAAGAAGCCAAGCCCGCCGCTCCCGCCGCCGCACCGGCTGCAGCCATAGAAGGCACACCGTTGACCGCACCGATGCCCGGCATGATTGTCAAATATGAGAAAAAGGAGGGCGATTCTGTCAGCCAGGGTGAAACCGTTGTGGTGCTGGAGGCTATGAAAATGGAAAATGCGCTGCCGTCTCCAGCCAGCGGCACCATCAAAAGCATCAATTTCAGCAGTGGCGATTCGGTGGCCAAAGGCGCTGTTTTGGCGGTCATTGGTTAATTTATAGCCCGGTACCAGGGACAAGCCGGCTTCAGGTGTAATCTGACAGGCATAATGAGGCTTCAGGTTTCGGGTGTCAGGTGGCAGGGAACATAAGACTAAAATCCGAAAACAACGAAAAAATTCGACCGTTATTGCAACTGAGTAGCAGGGGCTCGATATTTACCACCGAAGGCTTGACACCTGAACACTGACACCTGAAACCTCTGGTAAGTGACAGATGAACACTGTAACATATTGCTGTTGCCGCTGCACTCGGGATACCGACGGAGTAAAAGAAGATGAAGATCCACGAATATCAGGCCAAGGAATTGTTTAAAAAATATGCCGTTCCGGTACCGGAAGGCGGGATTGCTTTCACTTCCGATGAGGCGGTTGCCGTCGCCAAAAATCTGGGCGGGTATCCGGTGGTCGTTAAGGCCCAAATTCATGCCGGCGGACGCGGCAAAGGCGGTGGTGTCAAACTGGCGCAGTCGGCCGATGAGGTCAAACGCATCGCCGGTGACATAATCGGAATGAACCTGGTAACGCATCAGACCGGTGCCGGAGGCCAGCGGGTTAAAAAAGTGTTGGTCGAGCAGGGCCTGAACATTGCCAAAGAGCTTTATCTGAGCATTATTCCGGACCGATCATCGGCCCAGATGATTATCATGGCCAGTGAAGCCGGCGGAATGGACATTGAGGCGGTGGCCGCCGAAACGCCGGAAAAAATTATCAAAGTTCCGATTCATCCGCTGCTGGGTTTGCAATCCTATCATTGCCGAGCAGTGGCTTTTGGGTTGAATCTGGTCCCGGCGGTCAGCAAACCCTTTGTGGCCATGTTAAAAAATCTTTTCCGGCTTTTTATGGATGCAGATTGTTCGCTGCTTGAAATCAATCCCTTGGTCATTACAGCCGAAGAAACCGTGGTGGCACTGGATGCCAAAGTGAACTTCGATGACAATGCCCTTTTCCGGCATCCGGATATCCAAGCGTACCGCGATCTGGATGAAGAAGATCCGCTCGAGGTGGAAGCTTCCAAATTCAATCTCAATTACATCAATCTGGACGGTAATGTCGGCAACATGGTCAATGGCGCCGGGCTTGCGATGGCCACGATGGATATTATCAAGCAGGCCGGAGCGGAGCCTGCCAATTTCCTGGATGTCGGTGGTGGCGCCAGTGCTGAAATGGTTGAAAACGGGTTTCGAATTATTTTAAGCGACCCCAATGTCAAGGGCATTCTGATCAATATCTTTGGCGGGATTTTACGCTGTGATGTTCTGGCCAACGGTGTGGTGGAAGCTGCCAAAAAGACCGGCATTCAAGTCCCGGTGGTGGTCAGAATGGAGGGGACCAATGTGGATGCCGGTCGTAAAATTCTGGCTGAGTCGGGCTTGAATCTGATCACCGCAACCGATTTGAAGGACGCTGCCCACAAAATCGCCGAAGTCGTCCGGTAGAGATTCCGGGGCAGCAGGCAGACTTTGAATTAACGACATTCTGGGCGTATTCGTTTTTACTGAGCCATGGAATAATGGAATGGTGTAAAAGTGAAATAATGGGGATGAAAAGAAGTTGATCTTATTTTGCCAAACCCAGCATTCCAATATTCCAGCAGTTTTACTTTGATTCAAAATACTGATTCTAAAAGTCGAGGAGCCCATCGTGAGCATATTTGCAGATAAAGACACCCGGGTTGTGGTTCAGGGAATTACGGGAAAAGAAGGGCAATTTCACACACGCCACTGCATTGATTACGGTACCCAAATTGTGGCCGGGGTTACGCCCGGCAAAGCCGGGCAGAAGATGGATGATGTCCCGGTTTTTAATACCGTGCAAGATGCCGTTGATGAAACCGGTGCGGACTGCAGTTTGATCTTTGTGCCGCCTGCCTTCGCCGCCGATGCGATTATGGAAGCCGCCGATGCAGGGCTGCGCCTGATGGTGGTTATTACCGAAGGAATTCCGGTGCTGGATATGATGCGGGCTAAAAATTATCTGCAGACCAAACCCGTGCGCATGATCGGGCCCAACTGCCCGGGAATCATCACACCCGGTGAGGCCAAAATCGGCATTATGCCGGGGCCGATTCACAAACCGGGCGGGCCAATCGGCGTGGTGTCCAGGTCAGGAACCCTGACTTACGAGGTCGTTCATCAATTAACGCTGCAGGGCATCGGGCAGACAACCTGTATCGGCATCGGGGGCGATCCGGTCTGCGGTACGAGCTTTATTGACTGTCTGGAAGCGTTTGAGCAGGATCCCGACACCCGGGGTGTGGTGATGGTCGGTGAGATTGGTGGAACGGCTGAGGAAGAAGCTTCCGAGTTTATTTCCGGCAAAATGTCCATTCCGGTGGTCGGCTTTATTTCCGGTCTTACCGCACCTCCCGGCAGGCGCATGGGCCATGCCGGCGCCATTATATCCGGCGGCAGCGGGACAGCTCAGGCCAAAATAGATGCCATGAAGGCCAACGGGGTTCATGTGTGTGAAGATCTGGGAAGCCTGGGTGAATTCTGTGCCCAGGTTTTCAGTTAAGCGACACATCGGCTTTAAATTTCAAGGTCAGTTAGCCTTGCAAATGAGCCATTAATGCGCAGGTTATTGGTTATCCGTTATTCGTTATTTTAATAACCAATAACCAATAACCAATAACTGCTCCTGCAAAATCGGGGCGTTATTTTTTTTGAAACTGAAAAATATAATTATATCAAATCGATAGGCAACTGAGAATGCACGAAATGGGTATTGCCCTGCAGATTGTTGAAATTGCCACGGCCTCCTTGCCGGCGGATTTAGGCGAGGCCCGGGTCACTGCGGTCAATCTTAAAATCGGGAAACTGGCTGCGGTTGTGCCTGAAAGCCTGCGGTTTTGTTTTGATGTGGCCATCAAAGACACAGCGCTTGCGGGTGCCAAACTGGTTATCGAAGAATTGCCGGTGGTGGCAAAATGTAATGATTGTAATGTGCAATGGACCATCGAGGAACCTGTTTTTGTTTGCCAAACCTGTCAGAGCGGTTCTCTCGAAATTCTTTCCGGAAGGGAACTCGACATCGAGTCCATAGAGGTTGTCGAAGAGGAAAAACATGATTCCGGATAATTTCTTTAATATCAAACGCTGTTTTCATCATAAAGAATTTGACAAACCCCACCATGCCCACACCCATCTTTCGTCGGCGGACGTGCGTACCCAAAAAAGCGGCACCCGTGAGATAAAGGTTGTGCGCCGCGTTTTGGATGTGAATGCCAAGATGGCCGAGCAAAACCGCCGGCTTTTTGCCGAAAAAGGCATTTTTGTGCTCAATGTGATGAGCTCGCCGGGTTCGGGTAAAACGACCACTCTGGAAAAGACCCTGGCGCGTATTATGCCGGAAATCAAAAGTGCGGTGATTGTCGGTGATATCTGTACCACCCATGATGCAGACCGGCTGGCCAAAACGGATGTGCCGGTGGTGCAGATCAATACCGATGAGTTCGGGGGCGATTGTCATCTGGTTGCGCATGTCATCGAAAAAGCGGCCGTTACGCTGGATCTTGACGCGATCGAATTTTTGGTCGTTGAAAATGTAGGAAATCTGGTCTGTCCGGCTGAATTTGATATCGGCGAGGATTCACGCGTGGTGATCTTGAGTGTGACCGAAGGCGAAGACAAACCGGTCAAATATCCGTTAATGTTTCGGGAATGTGAGGCGGCGCTCTTAAATAAGATTGATTTGCTGCCCTATCTGGATTTTGACAAACAAAAAGCGCTTGATTTCATCCATCAGGTTCATCCGCAGATGCCGGTTTTTGAAATTTCCGCCAAAACCGGGGAAGGTTTCGACGCCTGGATCGAGTGGTTAAAGGGAAAAATTAAAAGTAAGACGCATTAAATTCCCTACAGAGTTCGTACTTTAATTTGTAAAAAACTAAAATATCGAATATCGAATATCGATTGCTGAATGTCGAAGTGATCTATCGATTAGGTGCATCAGGGTTAAGACGTCATTGTAATACGATAATCAAGTTATTAAAGTTAGAGCGAAGCGATACCATACTTCGATATTGGAAATTCATTTTTCGATATTCGATATTTCTTTCTTAACTGATTTGTGGCAAAAAAATGACAAATACCCATTCCGCAATCAACCTTCCATGGCCTTCTTCCAGAAGGGCGACAGCTCTCTGAGTCGCTCGATGATCGGCGGCAGCGTTTCGATAATCACATCGATTTCATCCTCGGTATTGTAGCGGCTGAGACTGAAGCGGATGGAGCCGTGGGCTGCGGTAAAGGGAACCCCCATGGCACGCAACACATGCGAGGGCTCCAGGGACCCGGAGGTGCAGGCTGACCCCGAAGAGGCGCAAATGCCGTGTTCGTTCATCATCAACAGGATGGCTTCGCCTTCCACATATTCGAAGGCGATGCTGGTGGTGTTCGGCAGTCGGTTGTTGGTGTCACCATTGACCATCGCATTGGGCACCTTTTCCAGCAGGGCATGCTCGAGTTTATCCCGCAAACGGCTGACGTTTCCATAGCCGTCTTTTTTTAGATGTTCAGAAGCCAGCCCGGCGGCTTTTCCAATGCCGATGATCGCGGCCGTATTTTCAGTGCCCCCGCGACGTCCGCTTTCCTGGTGACCGCCGATCATAAACGGTGAAAATTTGGTGCCCTTGCGGATGTACAGCGCGCCGATTCCTTTGGGCGCATGAAATTTGTGGCCGGACAGAGAAAGCATATCAACGCCGGTGTCGCCGACGTTGATGGGAATTTTGCCCACGGCCTGGACTGCATCGGTGTGAAATAAGATCCCCCGGCTTTTGACCTCTCGCGAGATTTCTTCAATGGGAAAAACCACACCGGTTTCATTGTTGCCCCACATCAGGCTGACAACGGCTGTGTCTTCGCTCAAACTGTCGTACAGAAAGTCCATATCGAGCCTGCCCATGCCGTCCACCGGGACGAATGTCGTGCGGTAGCCTTTTTTTGACAGGGATTCATACAGATTTTTGATGGCCGGATGTTCCACTCTGGATGTGACAATATGTTTTTTATCCGGATAGGATTCGATGGCCGCGCGTATGGCCGTGCCGTCGCTTTCGGTTCCACAGCTGGTAAAAACGATTTCACCGGGCGTGGCGCCGATGAGATTGGCAACGTTTTCGCGCGCAGCTTTTATGGCCCCGGCTACGTTTCCGCCGAAAGAATGCATGCTGGAGGGGTTGCCGTACTGATCACTGAAGTAGGGCAGCATGGCTTCCAGCACTTCCGGAGCAACTTTGGTCGTGGCATTGTTGTCAACATAGATGACCGTCATTACTTTACCTCCTCAACCACGAGGTCTGGCGAAACCAGTTCCCTCAACTTGGATTCAACATAATGCTTCAGCGTCACCGGCGATTTGGCACACGCTGCACAAGAGCCGCCCAGACGGACGAGGACGCGATTGCCGTCAACGTCGATCAATTCCAGCCGGCCGGCATCTTTTTTCAGGTTCGGATTAATTTCGCGCTCAATGCTTTCTTCAATCAGTTTGATTTTCTGTAAATTGGTCAGGGCCGGCGCCTTTTTCCGAACCGGACGCTCCTTGCCCAGGACCGTATCGATGATTTCCTGAATGCGATCATGGCAGTTACCGCAGCCGCCGCCGGCCTTGACATAATCGGTAACACCTTCGATGGTGGAAACATGATTTTCGCGAACCACACGTTCGATTTCACGGTCGGTGACCCCGAAGCACTCGCACACGATTTCGCCTTCAACTTCTTTTTCGGGTTCGTCGAGATAGCAGCTGATGGCTTTTTCCAGCGCATCGCGGCCCATCACCGAACAGTGCATTTTTTCTTTCGGCAGCCCTCCCAGGTACTCAGCGATGTCTTCGTTGGTGATTTGTTTGGCTTCTTCCAGCGTCTTGCCTTTGACCATTTCCGTTAGGGCCGAAGAAGAGGCGATTGCGCTGGCACAGCCGAAGGTTTGAAAAGTGGCATCTTTTATTCTGCCGTTTTCATCGAGCTTAAAATAAAATGTCAGGGCATCTCCGCAGGCAATTGAACCCACTTCGCCGACGCCATCGGCATTTTCGATAACGCCTACATTGCGCGGATTGAGAAAATGATCTTTAACTTTATCCGTATATTCCCACATAACTGCCTCCCGTATGCTGAAATATTGATGCGTACAAATCCGCCATTTGTTTAAATGGCCAAATCTCATATTAATCATTTTTTTTCAAAAAGAAAGCAGACTGATGCGGGTCCTCCATCAAAACCAGGGTGATACCCCAGGCGATTTGCCCAATTGCAAAGTGCTATCCACAAAAGGGCATGGACAATTCATGATGAATCTTCTATTATAGGACAACGTCTGATCTTAATTTCGTTTCTTTTCAACACATCAGGTAAAAAAGAATAGATCGACACGTATTAAGTCACCGGCTTTTGGCGCAGGGCCTTATTGAGCATCAGAAACCCGGATGTCAGCACATCTGTATCATTGCACACTTCACCGCATCAGCCACGCTCGTCATGACTAACCAGGGACCCTTAGCCTTTTACCTTGAACCTTGAGCCTGATATTGGGAGGACGGCAATGACATCCACAAAACTCAGGAGAGCCATGTTTGCCGGCAGCTGGTATCCATCAAGCCCGGCCGAATGCGAAAAAGAAATCAACAAGTTTTTAGAGGCGGGCCGGCAGCTTGATCTTCCGTCTGGAGAGCGGGTCGGCGGCATCGTGCCCCACGCCGGCTGGTATTTTTCGGGGAGTATCGCCTGCAATGTGATCAACAGTTTGAAATCAGATGACCCGCCTGATGTGCTGGTGGTTTTTGGTATGCATCTTCACCCGAATGATCCCTGCGTGATGATGGTCGAAGGCGCCTGGGAAACGCCCTTCGGTGAAATCGGTGTTGAAGCGCGGCTGGCCGGCGAATTGGCCAGTCAATTTTCCTTTACCCTCGAATCCTTCCATCATTTCGCCCAGGATAATACCATCGAGCTTCAGCTGCCCTTTATCAAATATTTTTTTAAAGATGCACGCATCGTCGCCATGGGCGTGCCGCCGGCCAAAAGCTCGCTGGCCATCGGTCAGGCGGTCGTTGATATCGCCAAGCGGTTGGATTTGAATATCAAGGTGATTGGGTCGACCGATTTGACCCACTATGGCCCCAATTACGGATTCGTATCCAAAGGCGCGGGTCCCCAGGCGGTTGATTGGGTCCGCCGTCAAAACGATCGCCGGATCATCGACTTGATGCTGGATATGGACGCCGAAAAGGTTATCAGCGAAGCGTTGACCAGCCAGAATGCATGCTGCGCCGGTGCTGCCGCGACCGCCATCCAGACCGCCAAACATCTGGGCGCCGATCGGGCTGAATCCATTGCCTATGCTACCAGCTATGAAAAGAACCCGGCCGACAGTTTTGTCGGTTATGTGGGCATCGTTTTTTAGAAGTGGTTTTAAAACCCCATCTAAGGCCCAATGCCTGCGTTGTCCCGCAAATTGCAATGCTCACGTACTCCGTGTACGTGAGCATTTTGAAGCGGATCTTAACACAGCCATCGGGCAAAAGATGAGGGTTTAAATCCACTTTTGGAAAAGGATCGGGGTGGCCGCCTTAAGACTCTCTAAATTCCTTCCCCTTTTTCGGTCCACAACGCATTCAAATCCAAGATCACCCCTATTTTAAAACCAGATCTGCTCTCCTCCGGCCGCAGCTGATGGCATTCCCTCCTGAATGGGAATTTAGGTCGCTCTGCGGCACATCAAAAGCTTCAAGCTGCAAGACATGCGCCATGCTTTCCGTCCCACTGACCGGAAAAAAACATGGTGCCGGTGATCTCGAACTGGACGCTTAAAACACGAAACCCCGGGAAAAATGAATAACCGCTTTGTCAGAGTCCAACTGGCAAACCACCCCGAAATCGGATTTTTGATTTTTAGATTTGGACTGAGGATATCACCCCCTCATCTGGTAATGCTGGTACCATAATTTATGGCACAATTCAAGAGCCAAAGCAGTTTTCAGCAAAATGGTTATTTTTTTTGTTGCTGGGCTTTCAGAATTTTTGCCCAGGTGTCCCGCAAGGTGACGATGCGATTAAATATCAAAGATTCCGGTGTATTACCTTTCATATCGACACTGAAATAGCCCAGACGCTCGAATTGATAACGAGCGCCGGGCCGGGCAGCATTCAGAGAGGGCTCTAACTTGCAATTTGACAATGTTTCGAGTGAGTCGGGATTAAGATAGTCGGTGAAATCCTTGCCCTCTTCAACCGCGTTGGGATTTTCTTTTACAAACAGGTGCTCATAAAGGTTTACCCGGGCGTTGAGGGCCTGCGATGCGGATACCCAATGCAGTGTGCCTTTGACCTTGCGGCCATCCGGTGCATCGCCGCCGCGGGTTTGCGGGTCATAGCTGCAATGCAATTCAGTCACCTCTCCGGTTGCGGGGTCTTTGACCACCTCGACGCAGGTAATAAAATAAGCATAGCGCAGCCGGACTTCCCGGCCCGGTGCCAGGCGGAAAAACTTTTTGGGGGGGTCTTCCATAAAATCATCCTGCTCAATATACAGCTCCCGGGAAAAAGGAACTTTGCGGGTGCCCCTATTCGGATCTTCCGGGTTGTTGATCGCATCCAGTTCTTCCACTTGATTTTCCGGGTAATTGTCGATGACGACTTTCAAGGGCCTCAGGACAGCCATTACCCGGGGAGCAATTTTATTCAGCTGTTCGCGGATGCAGTATTCCAGCAGGGCGATGTCCACCATGCTGTCGGCTTTGGCCACTCCGATGCGTTCGCAAAAATTACGTATGGATTCCGGTGTGTAGCCCCGGCGCCGCAAACCCGATATCGTCGGCATGCGCGGGTCGTCCCAGCCGTCGACATGGCCCTCTTCGACCAGGCGAATCAGCTTGCGCTTGCTGAGCACCGTGTAATTGAGATTCAAACGCGCAAATTCGATTTGCCGGGGATGGTAGACCTCCAGCTGATCCAGAACCCAGTCATAAAGCTCACGATTGATTTCAAATTCCAGGGTGCAGATCGAATGGGTGATGCCCTCGATCGAATCCGACAGACAATGCGTGAAGTCATACATGGGGTAGATCACCCACATACCGCCGGTGCGGTAATGAGGAACTTTTTTGATCCGATACAGGGTGGGGTCGCGCATCAGCATATTGGGCGAGGCCATGTCGATTTTGGCCCTGAGCACATGGGCGCCTTCATCATATTCGCCGGCCCGCATACGTTCAAACATATCCAGATTTTCTTCTACCGAACGCTGACGATAGGGGCTGTTTTTGCCCGGTTGCGTCAGAGTGCCGCGATATTCCCTGATCTGATCCGAAGTGAGGCTGTCAACGTAGGCCTTGCCTTTTTTGATCAGCTGAACCGCATATTCAAACAGCTGCTCAAAATAATCAGAGGCATAATAAAGCCGATCCTCCCAGTCAAATCCCAGCCAGCGCACATCGTTTTTGATGGACTCCACATATTCAACCTCCTCTTTGGCCGGGTCGGTATCGTCAAAGCGCAGGTTGCACATTCCTCGGTATTCTTCGGCCAATCCGAAATTTAAGCAGATGGATTTGGCATGCCCGATGTGCAGATATCCGTTGGGCTCTGGCGGAAAACGCGTATGTACGCGCCCGTCGTTTTTGCCGGCGGCGATGTCTGCGTCGATGATGTATTTGATAAAATTCGGCGGTGGAGAAAGTTCGCCATTTGTTTTGGCAGATTTTGCGGTTTTTTTATCCGGTGACTTCATACAGGTCATTCCTTTATCATTAGAGAAGTTCACAATTTCATTTAAATTAGAATGCATTTTCAAAAAAATCAAATGATTTGAAAAATCTGTAACTTTTTTCGGTTATTTACGTTATATATCAAAAGTGGACAGATTCAGGGCGTTTTACAACAGATACAAAAACATGCTCTTTGCGTACCTGATGCGCACCAGCGGTGATTACGACCTGTCCGGTGACATCATGCAGGAAAGCTTTACCCGTTATCTGGCACGGTACGGCAAAAACGAGCCAAGCGCGCCGCTGCTGTTTCGTATCGCGCGCAACGCCCTTACGGATCATCGGCGCAAATCAAAGCGCAACACGCCGTTACGCGATGAAAACGAGCCATCGGGGGTAAATCCGGAGCATCATCTGATGGTCAGAGATGAATACCGGCGCACGCTGTCTGCCATGCAGCATCTGGATGAGGTGGAAAGGGATTTTTTGAGCCTGGTCGTCAGCAGCGATTTGTCCTACCGCGAAATTGCGGAAATGCACCACACCAGTGAGCAGAATGTAAAGGTCAGAGTTCACCGCGCTCGCGTGAAACTCAGAGGCGTCCTCGGGGGGAAGGATAAAAAATGAAGGACCACATGATCAGCATGTTCATCGATGACGAGATGAATATCGATGAAAAAATCGAGTTTGTCACGACGGTCCATGCCGATGCGGCGGTAAAAGACGAAACCATCGGTCTTTTGCAGCAGGAAAAAATAATCCGCGACCGCGTGGTGGACCGGATTCGCGAAGCCAGGTTCGACATGCGGCCGAAGCTGTATCTGCGGCTCTGGAAACCGGCTGCTGCTTTTATGTGCGGACTGGCTGCGGCGTTGCTGATTGTTTTTTTCGCCCAGCCGGAGTCGACATTGGCGACCGTGCCTTACCGATTTGTCCTTTACCAGCCCGACGCCGGTAAGGTCGAGCTCGCCGGCAGTTTCAGCGGCTGGAAAACCCTCCCCATGAAAAAGATGGGTGTCAGCGGTTACTGGGAAGTGATTGTTGATCTCTATCCGGGTGAACATCATTACAGCTATATTCTGGAGGGCGGCCGGCGCATACCCGACCCGACGATTTTGACGCGCGAGAGAGATGATTTTGGTGGCGAAAATTCAATTTTGGATATACATAGGAGAATATGAGCCGATGTCTGATTTTCGTATTCTCCTTTTTTCTGTTGATTTTCGGTTGTGCCGGGCGGTTTTACCGGGTGGAGGAACACAAGGTGATCTTCAATCTTGATTTGCCCGCTGCACGGCAGGTTGATTTTGCCTATTCCCTGGATGGGTTCAGGTTGCACAGCGTTGAAAAAAAGCAGGACGGCACCTGGGAAATATCGGTTCCGGCGGACATCGAATTCAGTTATTTTTTTATGGTCGATGGAGCGGCATTTCTCCCGGAGTGCGATGTCCGGGAAGGCGATGATTTCGGTTCCAAAAACTGCATTTTCGAGCCTGTTCCTTGACGGCCGACGACAGGATTGCAGTGAATTAAAAATTGCCATGAAAATAATCATTAAAAAAATCGTTCTGGCGGCAGGGATACTGGTGCTGGCGGCTGCCATCGCCGGCGCGGACGAAGTGGATCGGGCCCTGTCTGACATCGCCCCGCAGGCTGTCGCGCAGAGCACGCGCGATCTGATTGACTCCGGCTTTTCGTCTGAGCGGGCCATAGCCGTCACCCGGGCCATGGTGCAAAATCGGTTTGAAGCACAGCAGATCATCAGGGCCCATCAGGTACTGTCCACAGCCCAAGCGCAGGGCCTGCCGTCGGATCCCATCATCAACAAAGCCTTTGAGGGTATGGCCAAGCAGGTCCAGGCCGGCTCGATCGTCAATGCCATGGACATGGTTCGAGCGCGCTATGACTTCGCTTACAAGCAAGCCGCAAAGCTCACGGACCGCAAAGCACAAATGAATCAGATGGGACACGTCATTGCTGCCTGTTTGACCGCCGGATTGGGCTCGAAAAGCGTTGAGTCCATCACCCGCGTTCTTCAGGACCAAATGCGTACGCTGAAAACCGACGAGCAAGACATCCTGGCGATGGAGACGTTTAAAACGGCCAGGGACATGGCGCGCCTGGGTGTATCCCCATCACAAACTGAAGCACTGATCCGACAGGCGCTTGAGCATCAGTTCAGCGCCGCACAGATGCACAATATGCGCAGCGCCTTTCGAAACGATTCCCGGACGATCCCTCCCCAAAGCGTGGCGGCCCGTATCAGCCGCTCGATCGAACAGGGAAACAATTTTGATAGCCCGGGCGGTGGTCAAAAGGGCGCGGGTCATAGCAGCGGGTCGTCAGGCGGGGCCGGCAACGCACCGGGCGGCTCCGGCTCCGGTGGCGGTTCGGGCTCCGGCTCCGGTGGCGGCAGCAGCGGCGGTTCGGGTGGCTCCGGTGGCGGTTCGGGCGGCTCCGGCCCCGGTAGTGGAAGCGGTTCCGGCAATTAGTTTCATATTTCTGGCGCTGCTATAGAATTTTCCGATCACTATCTTCAGGTCTGTCTAATCGATTGCATCGCTCTCATTTCATCTCTCCGAAGCGCGACCCTTAAGGACTTCGCTTTTTTTTCGGATTGATCTGCCCCCCAAAAGAAAAAAAATTGTAACCTTTTTCAGCGTGAGCCGTTTAGGGATTAAAACGCGCACAAAAGTCTGCGAAAATAAATGGGTCGGTCCGGGGCCGGAATCGGTTTCGAAAAAGAACGTGGGGTGCACCCGGTCGCCCGAAACGGTTTTTCGAAGAAGGAGGAGAAATGAGGTCAACTAAGATTTTTTATCTGTTTTTTCCATTGATTTTCTTTGGGCTGATGATCGCGCCGGCACTTGCGGCGATGCCCCATTATTCAAACATTGAAAAAGCGCCTGCGCTGAGCTTGCAAAACCGTGTCTCTGGCGATTGCCCCATAGCGGCCGACATGCTGAGAGATCCGTTTGTTCTTGCCAGAGGCTCCGGTGGCGGTGGTAACGGCGGTAACGGCGGTAACGGCGGTAATGGCGGTAACGGCGGCAACGGCGACGGCGGTAACGGCGGCAACGGCGACGGCAACGGCGGTCAGGGCGGCAACGGC
>Ga0209536_100006006_pt1 | contig 18701 bp, 17 predicted proteins | sample DeeMarSeWOR28_12_FD_187461 | JGI IMG/M metagenome (GOLD analysis project Ga0209536, IMG submission 187461) | Marine sediment microbial communities from White Oak River estuary, North Carolina - WOR-2-8_12 (SPAdes) (version 2) | ecosystem: Environmental > Aquatic > Marine > Intertidal zone >... | reverse complement strand
GCAGCCATACGCCCAGAGCTCGTGAGCTGGACACGGCCATAGTAAAACGGTCAAAAGTAATTGCCGATTCTTATGACGTGTGCCTGAACGAGGCGGGAGACATCATGCTCCCCATTCAGGAGGGGGCGATAGATAAATCACATCTGTATGCGGAACTGGGCGAGGTGATTACAGGGAAGAAGCCGGGCCGGGCCAATGCCCGGGAGATAACTCTTTTCAAGTCTAACGGGCTGGCCATTCAGGACGTGGCTGCTGCTAAACTTGTATATGACAGGGCGGTACAGGCGGGCATTGGCACGAACGTGGAGTTATAGTCTGGTTTTCACCGGTCACCCCACTCTGTATCGCTCTATAACCTCCTCGTCAAGATCAACGCCCATTCCGGGCCCCTCCGGCACCTCAACGTAGCCGTCAACAACGGGCATCTTATGTTTGGTCAGGTCCCAGCGTATGGGGGTCTCCTCCACGCAGTACTCCATGATGAAGGCGCTCTGGCGGGAGGCTAGGAAGTGCATGCTGGCGGCGGAGCCGATGGTGTTGGTGTAGAAGTGGTTGACCACCTTCACGCCGCGGTCTTCGGCGAAGTCGGCAACGCGGCAGGCCTCGGTAAGGCCGGTGTTCTCCACGTCTATCTGGACGATGTTGATGCCGCTGCGCTCAATAAAATTCTGATGGGAAAATCTTCCCGCCTCGCCTTCTCCGGCGGCGATGGGAATGGGAGAAACGCTGGTCAGTTTATGGTAGCCTTCTACGTTCTCCCGATTCAGAGGTTCCTCCAGGAAGAGCACGTTGTAGTCTTGGAACTGGTGCGCCCGCTTGATGGCGGTATTGGCATCCCAGCAACAGCCGGCATCTATTATGAGGTCGTTATCGTCGCCAACGCCCCGCCGTCCCCCCTCTACCAGCTCCAAATCAAGCTTCTCGCTCTGCCCCATCGGCGTCCAGCCGAACTTCACCGCAGTGAAACCCTCATCCACCCATCTTTTCCCGATTTCGGCGGTGGCCTTGCCATCGGGGCCGAATAGTATGCTGGCGTAGGCGCGCAGCTTCTTTTGAAAGGCGCCACCCAGCAACTGATAGACCGATTGGTTATAGTATTTGCCGGCGATGTCCCACAGGGCGATGTCAATGGCGGCGATGGCGTGGCAGATGATGCCGCGGCGTCCCAGCCTGATGTTGCGAGTCTGGAGCAGGTGGTTTATGGGCTTGATGTCCAGCGGGTTCATGCCGATTATCAGACGGGCCAGGCCGGTGGCGCTGGCTCCACTCAGGGGCGCTTCTACCATTGCTTTTACCACGTGAGGCAGGGAATAAGAGTCGCCGATGCCTACTATGCCTTCATCAGTATGAACCTTAACTATCACGGCGTCCTGTGCTGATGAATACTTGGCCTCAGAAACTTCTTTTTCCGGGAGACGCAGTTCAATGGCTTCGACTTTGGTAATCTTCATTCAGAAGCTCCTTCTCGGTGTGGTTGGTGAGTATTTTATTTTCTCTTTTATTTCCTTGTCAACGTTTCGGGGTTGCGGCTATCAATTGACAGCAGGGAGTGGAAATTTATAAGCTATAAGTATCATGGTGAAAGAGAGAATCGGCATACTCACCGGCGGCGGCGACTGTGCTGGCCTTAATCCGGCCATCAAGTGGGCGGTTAAGACCGCTATGGACAAGCGACTGGAATCGGAGAGGGGGATCCAGTACGAAGTGTTTGGCATCAGGAACGGCTGGAGCGGCCTTATGTTTGAAGCAGGTGCCGATGTTGAAAAGGACGGCTATATAACTGTTCTTGATGAGCAGAAAGTAAGGACCTGGGACAGGTATGGTGGTACCATGCTGGGAACCTCCCGTTCCAATCCTTATAATTCCAAAGATGACCGCTCAAAGCTGGGGTTAGATAACATCCGGAAGTTGGGGCTGGGTGCAGTTATTGCCATAGGGGGAGATGACACGCTGGGTGTGGCCTGCAAGCTGGCGCAGGAAGGCATTAATGTGGTGGGTATTCCCAAGACCATTGATAAAGACCTCGTCGAAACGGATTACACTCTTGGTTTTGAAACCGCAGTGAGCGTGATTACTGAGGAAGTTGACCGGCTGAGGACCACGGCAGGGTCGCACCGCCGGATATTTGTGGTGGAGACGATGGGCAGGCATTCAGGCTGGCTGGCCCTGGAGGGTGGCGAGTCCTGCGGCGCCTATATCATACTCATCCCGGAATGTGATTTCTCCATTAACAGGGTAAATGAACTGCTCATGGAAGGGAGACAGGCGGGGAACCGATATGAGATTGTCATCGTTTCTGAGGGAGCCAAGCCTGAGGGATGTCAGGAGTTCGTCAGACAGGAAGGTGTGGACAGTTTCGGTCATAAGATGCTGGGCGGTATTGGCGACTACTTGGCCAAGGAAATCTATAAAGGTACCGGCATGGAGACGAGGAGCGTTATTCTCAGCCATTTGCAGCGTGGCGGCGCTCCCTGTGCCTATGACCGGAGAATGGGGCGATATTTCGGTATTGCTGCGGTTGACTTGATTGTGACCGGTGATTTCGGCAAGATGGTGTGTTACCGCAACGGCGAGGTTACTGCCTGTCCGATGGATAGGGTCATCGGTCGGACAAGCTACGTGGATATCGAAAAAAACTATGATGTGGAGCGTTATAGCGGACGCCGGAGTATCTTCAGGTAAAGAGAACGAGGTGTTGAATTATGGGTGCAGCGATAACTGGTGATAAAATTGATGGCCTGGTGCAACAGGCGGTTTTCGGCGCCGATGAGGCGGTCAGGGAAGAAAATCGACGGCAGATTAAGGAACTGGCAGCCGGGCAGGGCATTTATCTGACAAGCATTCAGGGGCTGTATGATGCTGCTGGCAAAGGTGCCTACCATAATAAAACTGTCCCGGCGATAAATGTCCGGGGTATTACCTATGAGGTGTCCCGCGCCGTTTTTCGTGCGGCGCTGAAGCATAAGGTTGGCGCCTTTATCTTTGAGATTGCGCGTTCTGAGATGGGCTATACCAAGCAAAGGCCGGCAGAATACGTCACCTGCGTACTGGCGGCGGCCATAAGAGAGGGATTTCAGGGGCCTGTTTTCATACAGGGCGACCATTTTCAGATGAACCGGAAGAGATATGGTGCCGACCCTAAGCAGGAAGTAGAGGGCATGAAGGCATTAATCAGAGAGACGGTTGGTGCCGGCTTCCTGAATATTGATATTGATGCCTCCACACTGGTTGATATCGAAAAAGAAAGTCTGGAGCAGCAACAGGCGGAGAACTGCCGCGTCACCGCGGAAATGACTGGCTTCATCCGCAGTATAGAGCCGGCAGAGGTTACAATTTCCGTCGGTGGTGAAATTGGGGAGGTGGGCAAACAGAACAGCACGGTGGAAGACCTGCGGGCGTTTATGAGTGGCTACAGTGCTTTGCTGGCGCCAAATACCAGGGGAATCTCTAAAATCAGTGTGCAGACCGGGACGACACATGGTGGAGTAGTCCTGCCGGACGGCGGAATAGCCAGTGTGGAGCTTGATTTTGATACCTTAAGGGCGCTTTCCAGGGCAGCCCGTGAGGAGTATGGCATGGGTGGCGCCGTGCAACATGGTGCTTCCACGTTGCCTGATGAGGCCTTTCACCTGTTTCCGGAGACTGGCACCGTGGAGGTGCATCTGGCTACCGGCTTTCAGAATATCATCTACGATAGTCCCCATTTCCCTCAGGGATTGATGAAGAAAATAAACGCGCATCTGCTTGAGCAGTACAGCGACGAAAGAAAGGCGGGCGATACCGAAGAACAGTTCCTGTATAAAACGCGCAAGAAGGCCTTTGGTGATTTCAAGAAAGAGATGTGGAGTATGCCCGCGGACAACCTGATAAAGATTGGGGAGGCGCTGGAAGAGCGCTTTAGCTACCTCTTTCAGAAACTTGACGTTGTCGATACCGTAGAGCTGGTAAAGAAATACGTGGTCGAATGACCGCCTTATCTGGCATAGCCACGGCCGGGATGTCCTTTAAGGAAGTTCAAGGAACTTCAGCTTGTCCAGCCGGTCGAAGTTATGGGTGGCTTCAATCCAGCGGACAGTGCCGGAACTGGAGCGCATGACCAGAGACTGGGTAGCGGCGCCGCCACTGAAGTAGCGAACGCCCTTCAATAGCTCACCGCTGCTGACTCCGGTGGTGGCGAAGAACACATCTTCGCTGTTTATTAGGTCATCGGTGTCATAGACTTTATCGAGGTTAATACCAGCTGCCAGGGCCGCATCCCGCTCTTTCTCATCACGTGGCCAAGCCTTGCATTGAATCACACCGCCAATGCACTGTAATGCCGCAGCCGTGAGCACGCCCTCTGGTGTACCGCCAATGCCCATCAGGACATCTACCCCTGTCTCGGGCAGGGCGGCCTGTATGCCCGCCGCCAGGTCGCCGGCGGAGATTAACTTCACCCGCGCCCCTGCTTTTCTGATTTCCGATAAAAGCTGCTCATGGCGCGGCCTGTCCAGCACAACTACTGTGAGGTCGGATACATTTCGTTTTTTGGCGCGGGCGATGTTCTTCAGGTTCTCCTCGGTCGGTGCGTTGATGTCGATTACGTCGCTGGCCTCTGGGCCGGTGGCGATTTTGTTCATATAGACAAATTGCCGTGGACAGTTTATGGTACCCCGCGTCGAAAGCGCCACGGCAGAAATGGCTCCGGGAAGGCCATTGGCCACCAGCGTGGTACCATCTACCGGGTCGACCGCGATATCGACCTTTAAATCTGCACCGTTGCCAATGCGCTCGCCGATATAGAGCATGGGCGCTTCGTCCTTTTCCCCCTCACCAATGACCACAATGCCGTCCATGCTGACATAGCCCAGGGCAAAGCGCATGGCATCCACCGCTGCCTGGTCCACCAGCTCCTTGTTACCCCTTCCCAGATAGCGGGCGGCAGCCATTGATGCCGCCTCGGTGGCACGTACCAGTTCCATGGCGATGTTGCGTTCAATAGGCCGGCGAGAACGTGAACTCTCCATCATCTGACCTCACTGGCAAGTATACCGACTCAGCGTATCACCCATTTCCCTGATTCGACGGTGGTGAGGAAGTCGAGCAGCGCCCGATTGAAGATATCTGGCTCTTCCAGATTAATGACGTGACCGGACTGGGGGAAAACAAGCAATCCGGCCCCGGGCATATGTTTTTTCATTATCAGTGCCGGGTCGATGCACCACTCATCCTCGTCACCAATCATGATGAGCGCCGGTATTTTTAATTGCTTGAGCTTCGCCTCGAGTTCCGAAACTGGAGGCCGTTTGATAATGACTTCTCTTATCAGGTGAATTGACCCTTCATTAGAATGTGCGGCGAGTTCGTTGACAAACTCCTGCCAGCCGCGCGGGTCCTTTCTTTTATACTGGAGGCGACTCGGGCCTTGAGCATACTGCTCAGCCGTTGCTTTCCATCCCCTCGCTTCTAGCTGCTGTGCCAGGTCTTCCAGAGAAGGCACAAACGTATCCCGTCCAGTGGTGCCGGCGCCGCTGGCAATCATAATCAGGGCTTTGGTCATTTCTGGGTGGGCGATGCCGAAATTGAGGGCGACATTGCCGCCCATGGAGCAGCCGCCCACGTACGCCTGTTTTATGCCGAGATGACGTAACAGCTGGTACAGGTCCTCAATTAGTATGTCCTGTGAGTAGTCGGAGGCTTTTTGCGGCACATCAGACGGAGGAAAGCCGCGCTGGTTGTAGGTGATAACCTGGTAGCGCCGGGAGAAGAATCTCACCTGGGGTTCCCAGCTCTTGCACGTCCCCGCAAACTCATGGCTAAAGACCAGCGGGAAGCCATCTCCGGTAACTTCGTAGTATAAATTAATTCCGTTCACCATAGCTCTGGGCATAATATCCTCCCCGGCGCAATGGCTGATTCTGGAGCTGGAACCGTGCGCAGCTTTCGTTATAATATCGCTTCAACCTTTTGTTGTCAATTGTATGGAGAATCAATAAAGATTTTGTTGTCGGGCTAAATTGGTGCTAAAATGGAGCACAAAATACAGGTGTGAGAAAGGGAGGAACATGGCTATGAAATACCGGAGAATGGGTAGGACCGGCCTGATGGTATCTGAAATCTGTCTGGGCACGATGACCTTTGGCAATCAGATAGATGAGGCGGAAGCCGCTAAGCTGATAAAGTGGGCGCTGGATGCTGGCATAAACTTTGTCGATACTGCTGACCAATATGTCAACGGTCTGACCGAGGAAATTGTGGGCAAGGCACTCAAGGGAGTGCGGCATGACGTGGTGCTGGCCACCAAGGTAGGCGGCTGGAAGTCAGGCCCGACGGTGAACGATATCGGCACGTCGCGGCGGCACATTATGGATGGCGTGGAAGGCAGCCTACGTCGACTGGGAACGGACTATATTGATATTTTCTATACCCACCGGTGGGACCACGCCACGCCTATCGATGAGACGCTGCGCGCGCTGGATGACATGGTTCATCAGGGGAAGGTGCGCTATATCGCCTGTTCCAACTACCTTGTCTGGCAGCTCTGCAAAGCACTCTGGGTGAGTGATGCACTGAACCTGACGCGGTATGACTGTGCGCAGCCACCATACAGTCTGATAACCAGGGACATCGAGGACGAGATGCTGGAGTTCTGTGTCAACGAGGGGATTGGTGTGTGTGTCTATAATCCACTCGCTGGCGGGTTGCTTACGGGCAAACATGACCCGAACAAGCCTCCGCCAGAAGATTCGCGATTCGGCAATAAGATGATGGGCAAGATGTACAGCGGCCGCTACTGGCTGGACAGCGATTTTAAGGCAGTCGCCGGTATCAAGAAAATCACCGAGAAACACGGGCGAAGCATGCCCCAGTTTGCCCTTGCCTGGATACTGAACAACAAGGCGATTACCTCCGTCATCTGTGGCGCCAACTCGGTAAAGCAGCTAGAGGAAAATGTCGGCGCAGTGGATTTGATCCTGTCCGAAGAGGAGTTAAGCGCCTGCGATGAGGTCTGGCACCAGCTCAGGCCACCGAGATTTACCTACGGGTCACAGCAGCTATACCGCTGATTTGGTGCAGATTGATTCAGCTTGCCCTGGGCGGTAAGGCCACCGGCTCTGCCTGGATTGCTTTCCCGCTTTTTATGGCGGTAATCGGCATCAGGAGCTTGTCTATCTTTATGGACTCTCCGGGTGTGTCAACGAGCGTCCAGGCGCCGGACTGGAGTTCCAGAATGGAGATGTCTGCTGCCATGCCCGGCTTGAGGCTGCCAATCTTGCCCTCTTCGTGAATTGCGCGCGCTACATTGACGGTGGTCATGGCCACTACCTGGTTCAGGTCCAACCCCAGTGCCATAAACCTTGACATATTGACGGGGAGGCTGTAGGTCCGGTCTTTCAGGCAACGGTGGTTGAGGTCGGTGCCGATGACGGTTGGCAGCATCCCTTCCGCCATGCATTTGTGCGCCACGGCGAAGGAGAAATTGTTCCGTCCGTTGGCCGGGTCCAGTATGACGCCGCGTTCTTTGGCGGCCTTCAATTCCGGCGATAGTGTGCCGTCAGGGCGCAGGACACCGCCCTGGTTGCCGGAATACACGTGGGCGAGAATATCGCCGGCCTCCATCACGGAAAGGCATTCCGGGGTCAGTGTCGCCGGCACCTGTTTATCGACGTCGCCAATGTGAACCATAATCGGCAGGCCGAACTGCCCGGCGATTTTCTTGGCCGTTTTGACAACCTCTATGCCGGCGCTGGCGACGAGCCTGCCAACCAGGCGCAGCTTGACTCCCTTGATGATGTCCTTGTTGGCGTCGATGGTTTCGGCCATGGCATCCAGGTCCACTTCGTCCCAATCCTTTAGTTCCGGCTCTGGAATCAGGCCGAGAGAGCATAGATGAAGGAAGCAAAAGACACTGGTTTGGGCAGCGGGTAAAATATGCTTGGTGAACGCGGCAAAGGTGGCATGACCGGCACTACCGCTGTCCACCACCGTGGTCACCGTGTGTTTCACCCCGGCGACGTCAGGCTCAAGGGCAATCTTCATGATGCTGTCGAAGCAGTGTACATGCATATCAATGAGCCCCGGAGTAACGATTTTGCCTTTAGCCTCGATTACCTGCTTGCCTTCCTGTGGGGATATGTCCTTACTGGCAGCGGCAACCTTGTCTCCATTTATGGCCACATCCATGGTTGCATCGATATTTTGTGCCGGGTCAATAACTCTCCCGCCCTTTATCAGTAGGTCATACATGGTATGCCTCCTTTCGCTTGCGGTATATCATACCACATCTTTTAATCGATTAGTAGATTTTGCTATAATGCGGACGGGCATTGCCTGTCGCCTGAATATTCTGATTTAAATTAGTGAGGACAATCATGGGCATATCGCTGTTGAAGGATAGAGTTGCCATCGTCACCGGGGCCTCGAGGGGACTGGGGGAGGGGATTACCAAAGCTTTTGCCGGGGAAGGAGCCGCGGTAGCGATGTTCAGTCGGGATGCGCAGCGCCTCCAGAAACATGTCGCTGACCTTAAAGCGATGGGGCAGGAAGCTATAGCCTTTCCGGTGGATGTTGTCGATGTGACTCAGGTAAATCGGGCTGTGGAGCAGGTGCTCAGCCAGTTCGGGCGAGTGGATATTTTGGTGAACAACGCGGCGGTTGCTCCGTCGATGCTTTTTGTAGAGATGCCCGATGACGTCAGGGACAGCGTTATCGACGTGAATGTAAAAGGGGTCTGGAACTGCACCCGGGCGGTGATGCCGCACATGCTCAAGCAGCGATACGGTAAGGTGATAAATATATCATCAGTTACCGGCCCGATGGTTTCGGGCAAGGGGATGACCGCCTATGCAGCGTCAAAAGGGGCCGTATCAGGGTTTACCCGGACGCTGGCGCTTGAAGTGGCAGATTATGGCATCAATGTTAATGCCATCTGCCCCGGCTCATTTGATACGCCGATGCTCCGTAGTGTGGCTGGGAACCGGGGCTGGAGCTCGGATGATGAGTACGTGAAGCATGTGGGGAAAGAAATCCCGCTGGGCAGGCTGGGTACTATCGAAGAGATGGGAGATTTGGCGGTGTTCTTGGCCTCGGATAAGTCAAAGTATATCACCGGTGCGGAAATCGTCATCGACGGTGGAAATATAATTCAGGAGCATAAAGGATAACCTAAAGGAGGAATTATGACGCAGAGCGAAGTAAAAGTAACTGCGGAGTCATTACGCAAGTTCACCGAAGAGGTGTTCATACGGGTGGGCATGTTACCTGAAGATGCTGCCACTGAAGCCGATGTGCTGCTCTGGGCAAATCTGCGGGGGGTTGATTCCCATGGCGTGTTGCGCATTCCCTGGTACGTGGGAAATGTTGACAAGGGCGTTATGAATCCCAGGCCGGATATCAGGGTGATGAAAGAGACGCCGGCGACTGTGGTGGTTGAATCTGACCATGCCCTCGGGCCGGTGGTCACTGTATTCGCCATGAACAAGGTGATGGAGAAAGCTAGGAATACGGGCATCGGCTGGGGATTTATCTGCAATCACACCCATCAGGGTGCTATGGGCTACTACGCGCAGATGGCATCGAAAAACGGTATGGCCGGCATTGTTTTTGTCTGTGCCCCGCCCAATATGGTACCTTTCGGGGCCAAGACGGCTGGCATATCCAACAGCCCGGTAACCATCGCTGTGCCGGCGAAGAAGCACCGCGTGCTTTTCCTGGACATGGCGACCAGCGTGGTGGCGCGGGGCAAAATCTGGCTGGCGGTGGACAAAGGCGTTCCCATACCGGAGGGCTGGGCTGTGACCAAGGAAGGTGAACCCACCACTGATCCCAATCAGGCAGCCTTTTTCCTGCCGGTAGGCGGGCCCAAGGGCTCTGGCCTGGCGCTGATGTGTGAGTGCCTCTCCAGCGTTATAATCGGCAACCCGCTGCTTGAGCCTCACCTGATGGAGCAGAAGGCGGAGTCAAAAGCAGACAAAAAAGCTGAGGCCAAAGGGAGCCACCCCGATGCCATGCCTCGCCATGTCCAGAACAGTGTGGTGGCGGCTATAGATATCGGGCAGTTTACCGATTTAGAGAGCTACAGGGAGCACATAGATAACCTCATCGATGGCATAAAGGGACTGCCCAAGGCGGAAGGGTTTAAAGAGATAATGGTGCCGGGAGAGCCTGAGGAAAAGACCTTTGATGACCGTTCCAAGAATGGTATCCCGCTCCCCGAGGGCACTATCCGCAACCTGAAGGAAATTGCCGGGCGGTTCGATGTTAAACTGCCTGCGGGACTGTAAAGGAAAGAGGTTTTATAATGAATCTGGAAGAGCTGAGCCAGGCGGTGGTCGCTGGCGATATCGACGCTGCTGAGAAACTGACGAAAGAGGCCATAGCGAGCCATATCCCCATAGCGGACATACTGGGTGCAGGGTTGGTTCCCGGTTTGAGACGGGTTGGCGAGCTTTTTGAGAAAGGGGAGTACTACCTGCCGGAGTTAATAGTCTCCGGCGATGCTGTCGCCAGGGCGCTGGATTACCTTGAGCCGATGATGGGACAGAAAGGTGCATCATACATGGGGCGATACCTTATCGGCACGGTGCAGGGTGATGTCCATGACCTTGGCAAAAACATCGTGATTATGATGCTGAGGGGAAATGGCTGGGAAGTTACCGACCTGGGCGTGGATGTTTCCCCGCAAGAGTTTTGTTCGGCGGTATCCACTGGTGACTACCAGATTGTTGGCATATCATCATTACTGACGATGACCATGGTAAACGCGGCAAAAATCATAGAAGCTTTGAAGGCTGCCGGGGTCAGGGATAAGGTGAAGGTGATGGTTGGCGGGGCACCCACCACGGCGGAATGGGCAGCACAGATTGGTGCCGACGCTCACGCCAAGGACGGTCCCATGGCGGCAATAGTGGCGGCAGAGCTGGTCGGGAAATCATAGAGGCACGGATGGTGGTGAGAAAAATGAACGGACTGGAACGGGTAATGACGGCACTCAGGCTTAAGGAGCCGGACCGGGTGCCCCATTTCGAGCGTATTGCGGGAAAAGTAAGAGAAGGTATACTGCCGGGCGCTTCCGAGGAAGACTTTGTCGAACACATGGACCTCGACGGCATCAGGTTTATAGACCGGACACATTCCTGGAGCTATGAGACGGTGGACGAGGCCAAAAGGATAAAACGCGACCAGTGGGGCGGGCTCGTCCGCTACACTTCGGAGGATAACCCCGTGCCGGTGGAACCGGCCATCAAATCGGAAAAAGACCTGGAGAACTATGTCCTGCCTGACCCTGATGAGGAATGGCGTTATGAATATTTGAAGCAGCTGGCCAAGCGATTTAAAGGTGAGCGGGCCATCGTCGTTGGGGTGACCGATATTTTTGCGCTGGGCAGGGAGAATATTCTCGGCGATGTGGGCTATTTCCGCGCCATGGTGAAAAATCCCGACTTCATTTACCGGACAAGTGAAATCATACTGGACTACCAGCTTAGGTACATGCGGAACTGCAGTGAACTGGGCGTTGATATCTTCTGGGTAAATGGGGACTGGGCAATGACCGAGCGGCCAATGGTCTCCCGCGAGTTCACGGAGAAATTCCTCGCGCCGCCATTCAAGAAGCTCGTTGATTATGCACACAGTCTGGGAGTTTCCGTAATCAAGCACACCGATGGCAATATCTGGCCCATCTATGACACAATCATTGATGCTGGCACTGATGGGCTTCACCCCATCGACCCTATGGCCGGGATGGATATCGGCGAAGCCAAGGCTAAATTTGGCGACGAGATATGCCTGTGCGGCAATGTGAGCTGCGCCTTCAGCCTGGTTTCGGGGACGGAGGAGGAAGTGCGCCAGGAGACCAGAGAGGTTATCAGGAAAGCGGGGAAGGGTGGGGGGCTTATCTGTATGTCCAGCAATTCAATCCATTCTGGCGTCAACCCCAAGAACTATCTGGCCATGGTCAAAGCTATCAGAGAATTTGGTCAGTATCCACTGGTGCTGGACTGATTAGTGTGCTGTCAACCGCCCGCCGTCAACGTTGATGGACTGCCCGGTAATGAAGCTGGCCTCGTCGGAGCAGAGAAAGGCGATGAGTCCGGCAGCGTCTTCGGGATAACCGAGGCGAGCCAGAGGAGTGGCCTTTACCGCATCGGTGTGAATACCATGGGCAGCTTCGGTAACGCTAATTCCTTTTTCGCTGGCTATCTGCCTGGCTTTTGAGTAGTCACTGAGGTCGGTGAGAAACCGGCCCGGGCAGATGGCGTTGACTCTGATGTTGTAGGGCGCCAGGTCTAGCGCCATGACCTGACTCAGACCGACAACACCGAATTTTGAGGCAGTATAGGCGCTCACGTTGGCCCGGCCCATCTTGCCTGAAAGTGAGGCCACGTTGACGATAACGCCGCTTTTCCTCTCCGCCATGTGCCTAGCCACCGACCGGCCGCAGTAGAAAACGCCGGTGAGATTGGCGGCTATATGACGGTGCCACTGTTCTTCCCCGGTCTCCAGAAAAGGCTGCGGCACATAGACTCCGGCATTGGCCACGAGTATGTCTATGTGCCCGAACTCATTGATGACCCTGTTCACCATATCCTGAACCTGGTTGCGGTCGGTGATGTCGGCGGTGATGGCCATTCCTTTCACGCCGCAGGACTCGATTTCCTCAACTACGCTATCCGGTCCTCGCCAGCCCTCCGCCTTTTCCTCTTCCGGGAACTCTTCAATTGGTCGGAGACGGCCGTTCACTGCCACGCTGGCGCCGCATTTTGCCAGGCGTATTGCCGTGGCGTGCCCGATGCCGCGTTTTCTGGCAGCCCCGGTTATCAGAGCCACTTTACCTTTGAAATCGTACATTGCCGGTTTCCCTTTAATGAGTTGCTTATCGGATATTATAGGTGAGTGGCGTTGTCCCGTCCAGCGTCAGGAGTGGTATAATATCGGGACGGCGCTTTGAATTAAACCGGGACAATCTCGTCAGGAGGTAAAATGCGATGAAGCATATCGGCATTGTTGCCTGCAGTGCGGAGGGAGCATCGCTTTGTTATCGCACCATATGCACGGAGGCACCGGCGCTGCTGGGAAGGAAATATGCCCATCCCGAGGTCACTATGCACACACCTAACTTTGCCGAATACATGAGGGGCATAGAAGCTGAAGACTGGAAAGTCGTTGCCGACCTTATGCTGGCGTCGACGCAAAAGGTGGCCGGTGCGGGTGCTGACTTCGCCATCTGCCCGGACAACACCATCCACCAGGCTTTTGACCTGTTCATTGACAAGTCGCCGATTCCCTGGCTGCACATAGCGCAGGTGGTGGCTGAAGAGGCGGGGCGTAATGGTCATGGGAAGCTCGGCATCCTGGGGACGCGTTTTCTGGCGGAGGGGCCTGTTTACCGTGAGAAACTGGACGCCGCTGGCATTGCGCAAATGACGCCGGAAAAAGAGGACCGCGAGCGTATTAACTCCATTATCTTGGACGAGCTGGTGGCTGGTGTCTTCACCGGTGAAGCGCGCGACTATTTCGCCAGAGTTATTGAAGAACTGAAAGAGCAGGGCTGCGACGCTGTGGTCCTGGGCTGCACCGAGATACCGTTAATCGTTACTCAGGAAAGCTCACCGCTGCCGGTGCTGGACTCGACAAGGCTATTGGCCAGGGCGGCGTTGAGGAAGGCGATTGAAGGGTAATACGCAAGAGAGATACCGAATCTCTTCGGGTGTGGGTACTGCGACTTCCCCTTGTTGAGTACTTTAACCTATCTACTTCTTTGGCGGGTTGTTTCCTCTGCCTCCACCTGATAGATTACCGGTCTTACTCGGCCAGTTACCGCCTTTTCCGCCACCTTTGCCTCCGCCGCTTCCTTTACCTATATTTCACCTCCCCATAATATTGAATGTTTCATTTTATAATCGGCTGTGCGGCCTGTCAATAGGGTTTGATTTGGCTGGCAATAGTGAATATAATATGAAGCGAATGGGGGCAGGTGTGGCCTCCGCATTTTGTAACGGGGTGATTCTTAGCATGAAAAAACGCGTCTTTTCCGGCATTCAGCCTACCGGTGACCTGCATATCGGCAACTACCTCGGTGCCATCCAGCACTGGGTGAAAATACAGCACAAGTACGACTGCATATACTGCGTGGTTGACCTGCACGCCATCACCGTACCGCAGGAACCAAAGGCGTTGAAGGCGAAGACACGTGAGGTGGCGGCGTTGCTCATTGCCTCCGGGATTGACCCAAATATAGCCAGCGTCCTGGTGCAGTCGCACGTTCACGAGCACTCAGAGTTGACCTGGATACTCAACTGCTTCATACCGATGGGCTGGATGCGGCGCATGACCCAGTTCAAGGAGAAGTCGCAGAAACAGAAGGAAGAGGTCAGCACCGCGCTATTCGATTACCCGGCGCTGATGGCGGCCGATATCCTGCTCTACAACACGGACGAGGTGCCGGTGGGGGAGGACCAGAAACAGCACGTGGAGCTGGCGCGTGATGTCGCCCAGCGCTTCAACTCCATCTACGGCGAGACATTCACCGTGCCGAAAGCCGTCATTGCCAAGGCGGGCGCCCGCATCATGGGCCTGGATGACCCCACGCAGAAGATGAGCAAGAGCGAGGAGCAGCCGGGTCGCGCCATTAACCTGCTGGACTCACCTGATGATATGCGGGGCAAAATCATGCGGGCAACCACTGACTCCCTCCGCGAGATAAGCTTTGACGAAAGTCGCCCCGGCGTCAATAACCTGCTCGTCATCTACGAGCAGTTCACCGGACAGAAAAAGGAAGATATTGAGGCGCGGTTCGAAGGCAAGGGCTACGTGGACCTGAAACGCGAACTGGCTGAGGTGGTGGTTGAGGGCTTGAGCCCGATGCAGAAGCGTTACCGGGAACTGACCGCCGACCCGTCTCATATCGAACGGCTGCTGGCTGAAGGAGCGGACAGGGTCAGACCCATCGCCGAAAAGACCCTGGCCCTGGTAAAGGACAGGGTGGGGTTGGGCTAAATCTTCTACCCCTTTATAACCCCGATTGGCCTGGTTCTGGCCACTATCTTTGAGATACCGGCATTGTGGGCGACGCTCACCACCGAGGAAACGTCCTTATAGGCTTCCGGGGCTTCTTCGGCGAGCCCGGCCAAGCTGCCGGCACGCACCGTGATTCCGCGGGACTGCAGCGAATCAAGGACATCTCTCCCGCTGAGGCGTCTTTTAGCGGCTGACCGGCTCTGCACCCTGCCGGCGCCATGGCAGGTGGAGCCGAATGTCTCCTTCATCGCCTGTTCCGTACCAACCAGCACATAGGAGAGCCGTCCCATATCTCCAGGGATGAGCACCGGCTGCCCGATGTGCGCATATCCTTGGGGTACTTCAGGATGTCCGGCAGGGAAGGCCCGGGTGGCACCCTTGCGGTGCACGCAGAGTTTCAATTTATGGCCGCTGACCTGATGTTCCTCTATCTTGGCGATGTTGTGGGCAACGTCATAGATTAGCTCCAGACCGGCGTCAGCTTCTTTTACTCCCAGCACCCGGCAGAAGGCCTCCCTCACCCAGTGTGCGATGCACTGGCGGTTGGCCCAGGCGTAGTTGGCGGCGCAACGCATCGCGCCCAGGTATGCCTGACCTTCGGGAGAGTTGACCGGGCTGCAGGCAAGCTGGCGGTCGGGGAGGGAAATACCGTACTTTGTCATCGCCCTGCCCATCTCTTTAACGTAGTCGTCAGCCACCTGGTGTCCCAGCCCGCGCGAACCGCAGTGAACGTAGAGCATCACCTGACCGACCTCGTCGATGCCCATAGCGCGGGCCGTGTCTGCCTGGTAAATTTTGTCTACCAGTGCCACTTCGAGGAAATGATTGCCTGAACCCAGCGTTCCCATCTGCGGTGCGCCGCGCTCCCTGGCTCTCCCACTGACCTTAGAAGGGTCCGCCCCGCCCATCTCGCCGTTCTCCTCGGTGTGCTCCAGGTCTGCCGCTTGGCCGTACCCGTGCTCTACCGCCCAGCGGGAGCCCTTCCTCAGCACCTCATTGATATCCCCGCCCTTAAGCCTGATTCTGCCTTTGGAGCCGACACCCGAGGGTACGCTGCTGTAAAGGGCGTCCATCAGTGGCTTCATCTTCGGGCTGACCTCGTCCTGCATCAAGTTGGTGCGCAGCAGGCGCACGCCGCAGTTGATATCGAAGCCGACGCCTCCCGGCGATACCACGCCGTCCTCCACTCTCATGGCTGCTACTCCGCCGATGGGGAAACCATATCCCCAATGGATATCAGGCATGGCGAGTGAGCAGTCCACGATGCCGGGCAGGAAGGCGACATTGGCCACCTGCTCTGGCCCCTGCTCCTCTCTTATTTGCTTTACCATTTCGGCATCGGCGTAGATGATGCCGGGCACGCGCATGCCCTGCTTGTAGCTCTTGGGTATACGCCAGCGATAGTCGTCTATTTTTTCCAGCGGTCCGTTCCAGGGGGACATCGTTTCACCTGCTAAACATCCAGAATCACCTGCACCTGGTTGTTCTCCCGATCAACTTTCAACATATAATAGGTGGCTGACTTTATCCCTCTCTTCAGCCGGTGACGCGAGGGGTCGTATTTTTCGCCGTAGCAGTTTGCCTTCAAGGCAAAGCCATCAAAATGTTCGATATCAAACCTCTTTAGCAGCAGCATCTCAACGTCGAAGATATAGAGCAAATAGTTGAGCCACTCAAAGAGCAGGGTTTCTGTATCTTCCTCCCTGAGTTCTACCTTAAGGGGCTCTTTTTCCTGTACGTTGTCGAGGTCGGCCATAATGGAGAACAGGCCGTAGGCGGCATTGCCAAAGGCTTCCGCCAGGTTATGCCCGCGGGCGACCAGTCCCATGTCAGCCGTATGCTCAATGAGCTCAAATCTCTTCATTGTTGTATTCCGTACACATACTATTATATCGTATCGCAATAACGGCCATACAATATACCCTTCTTGAATAAAAGCTTAATCCCCTGTATCATTAAAAGAAATTACATTAGTTTCAACAAAGGGGCGCGATGACTTTACATAATTACGATGTGAAAGACCAGTCGCTGGCTGAGCCGGGCCGGCAGCGCATTGAATGGGCATTCCGGGAGATGCCGGTGATAGGGCTGATACGGGAGCGATTTGCCAGGGAAAAACCACTGAAAGGGGTGAGGATTGCAGCTTGCCTCCACGTCACCACCGAGACGGCCAACCTGGCATTGACATTGCAGGCAGGTGGCGCTGACCTGATTCTCTGTGCTTCAAATCCTCTGAGCACGCAGGATGATGTTGCCGCTGCGCTGGTCGAGTATGATATACCGACCAGCGCCATCAAGGGTGAAGATGATGAGACCTATTACAAGCATATCAATACTGCCATAGACCATAAACCTCAGCTTACCGTGGATGATGGCGCTGACCTGGTGACCACGCTGCATAGCAAAAGGCAGGAGATGATTGGTGATGTCATTGGCGGGACTGAGGAGACAACCACCGGCGTGATTCGTCTGCGCAGCATGGCGGAGGCAGGGAAGTTAAAATATCCTGTCATCGCGGTGAACGATGCGCAGACCAAGTTCCTCTTTGATAATCGCTACGGAACCGGGCAGAGCACTATAGATGGCATCACCCGCGCTACCAATATCCTGTGGGCGGGGAAAACGGTGGTGCTGTGTGGCTATGGCTGGTGCGGCCATGGCGTAGCCATGCGGGCCAGAGGCCTGGGTGCTCACGTCATTGTCGTTGAGGTGGAGCCGGTCAGAGCGCTGGAAGCGGTGATGGACGGTTTTCAGGTCATGCCTTTAATGGAGGCAGCCAGGGTTGGTGACATTTTCATAACCACCACAGGCGATAAACATGTAATTGACAAGGCCCACTTTGCGGTGATGAAGGGCGGCGCCATTCTGGCCAACAGCGGGCACTTTAATGTGGAGATAAACATACCGGCACTGGAGAAGATGGTTAAAAGTAAACGGACGATACGTGACTTTGTTGATGAATACTTGCTGGCAGACGGACGCCGGATCTTCCTGCTTGGGGAGGGGAGGCTGATAAATCTGGCGGCGGCGGAAGGGCATCCGGCCAGCGTCATGGATATGAGCTTCGCCAATCAGGCGCTCTGCCTTGAGCACCTGGCTAGGAACAGGGGCAAGATGGAGGCCAGAGTCCATCCTGTACCGGAAAATATTGACCGGGAAGTCGCTCGGCTGAAACTTACCGCTATGGGCGTTGAGATTGACGGACTGACTGAAGAGCAGAGAAAGTATCTGACGAGTTGGGAAGAGGGGACGTAGAGATATATCTATTATTCACATGGAGGGGAAAATGCCTAGTAGTTTTGCGAGTTCGTCTAAATACCTGCTGACATCGGAGTCGGTTGCCGAAGGACACCCGGACAAGATTTGCGATCAGATATCAGATGCCATACTGGATGCAATCATGAAGCAAGACCCCTACGGTCGGGTGGCGTGCGAAACGGCGGTGACCAACGGGGTGGTTATTGTTATGGGAGAGATTACCACCGACTGCTATGTGGAGGTGCCGCAGATAGTCCGGCAGGTGGTTCGTGATATCGGCTATGTCCGTCCTGAATACGGATTCGAGTACCAGTCCTGTGGCGTGATGGTCTCGATTAACGAGCAGTCGGCGGACATCGCGCTTGGGGTTAATAAGTCGCTGGAAGCCAAGACCAGCACCTCAGCCACCGAAATGGACGAAGTCGGGGCGGGTGACCAGGGAACCG
>Ga0209536_100006005_pt1 | contig 18702 bp, 8 predicted proteins | sample DeeMarSeWOR28_12_FD_187461 | JGI IMG/M metagenome (GOLD analysis project Ga0209536, IMG submission 187461) | Marine sediment microbial communities from White Oak River estuary, North Carolina - WOR-2-8_12 (SPAdes) (version 2) | ecosystem: Environmental > Aquatic > Marine > Intertidal zone >... | reverse complement strand
ATCTTGCTGCGCCGCCTGCTTGATATCGAAAAAGCACAACAGAATCATCTTGTCCTTTGTTTCGTCGGAATTCAGCTTCAGGTCAAACACCTCGAATTTAGGCAGGGTTTTAATCACCGGAAACATACTCCCGTCAGGCTTATATCTTAGAAGGCGGCGCTTCCTGTCGGCAACGACCTTTGGCTCTTTTGACCAGAAATACTGGGGATAATACGGCGACTGTGAATCTACAAAGAAAGGTATCCATGTTCTATCTTTGACATCGTCAGGAACAAAAGAGCCAATCGCATCATGGTCAGGATTGAAAACCATCTTTGTTACCTTAATATGGTATGAGCTGTTGGAGTATTGACCTTTCTGATAGTTGAAACGGTTTTCAAGATTTGCTGAAACTGGGACCCATTTGCCGTCAATCTTTTGAAAACGAACGTTCTTTAGCTCAAATCTGAAGCTGAAAGAGTCCTGCACGTTGCTTCGTGGCCTCTCGACAACAGCTTTTGCGATGTGATACCCGTGCTCCGGGTCCAGCCAGATGGTATATTTGTCCTTTTCGTTTGCTCCATCTATGACATAGCATAGTGACCTGCCGACCGTCTCCATCCTACGTCGAACCGATAGATTCCCGGCCTTGCGAAGTATCGAATCTACCCGCTCGGAGAAAGGAAAAAAGTAGCCCATGAAATACTTTCCACTGAACTTATGTTTGATAACACCCTCGCGCATGTTGTCAACCTTAGCCCCACCGATGCTCAAATAGACGGGCTCCTCGCGGGCCTCCGTGTATTGAAAATGATTTTTACCGTCCCACAGGTCACTTACATAGTACGGTTTGTCTTTTTTGTAATAATCGGTTTGATTGATTTTACCCCAGGAACGAACGTGAACGCTGGCCCGGCTCTTGTCAAAACGTGCATCACACTCAGTAGAGTATCGCCCCTTCCAGGATTTTCTTGCCATTAGTTCTTTGGATACTCCCCTGTGTACTGTGCTGACCTTCACCCTGAACGATTCGAATTGGTCCTGCGTTTCGGCGTACTTGTCCAACAATTCAAATGCGGCAGGTTTTTTCGGCTTTGCATCGCTTCTTGCAGTACAGGCCGAATAGTCAAAGTCAGAAATTACGCAAAACACCATTACGGTTAGAAGAGATCTTTTAGCATTATACATTTTTGCCCTCCTTGAATCACGATTCTCTTTGCTCAATCCATAACTTAGCCATTATCCAAATTTGGTCATGGTGAATGCGCCGGTGTGTTACTATCTGGGCCATCAGATTTCTCCTTGCCCTTGACTCTGTAACCACCATAGCCGAGGCCACCGTAGCCGCCATAGCCCAACGGTTCCCTACTTCCACCGTAACCGCCGCCGTAACCCCCATAACCACCCATGCCGCCATAACCCATTGGGCCAGAGCCTTTCCTACTTGCCGGGTAGTATACAGGCTCGCTTTTTCCGTTACCGCCACCGGGATTACCACCGTATCCGCCGTAGCCTTGCGGCGATGGACTTACCCTATACCCACCGCCGTAGCCGCCATAGCCCCCACCACCATAGCCTCCCATGCCACCGTATCCACCATAGCCTCCCATACCACCGTAGCCGCCGCCATAACCACCGTAACCACCATAGCCACCCCGGTATGTTCCATGGCTTTGAGAATCAACCTTTGTGACTTTGATTAGAATAATAAGTTCCTTTTGAGCCTTCCGGCCATCTTCTTCGGCTGCAATTTTCTGACCGCCAACGAGCACAGTTCCGCCCTCGGGGATTACAATACGGGTTGTTAGGTTAACTACTTCCATCTCTGGAATTTTATATGGGTATTTTTCTTTGTACATACCCTCTTTGAACCCAAGCAGGTTGGAATGCCAGAAAACTACATTCATTACTATATATTTTTTGTCAGGCGATATTTCGGGTGTCATTTTCCACCATGTTCCTGTTTTAACATAATCGCGCTTTGGTTCCGGCTCACCCGAGAGTCGATTCGGTGCGGTATAGCCAGATATATAGCTATCGTTCTCTTGCAAATGAGTACTGAAAGCTGCTTCTTTGCCGTCAAATACTGTTACTCTTGGTGCAGTAAGAGCTGCAGAATCTTCGTCAGCCTGGATAGCTTTAAGGAGGAAACTGACGTTGGGATCGTCAAGTATAAGGCTATACGTTTTAGAAATCGACGAAGCTGGAGACTCCAAAATAGCAGGTTTGAACTTGCCATTAGCATTGTATATAGAATTTGCATCGAGGCCGATATCTTCCAGGCAATCCTCACTGACCATCAAAAGCCGTGATTCGATTTCGATTGCAGGTTTGGTCATTCCTTGCTCACTCGGAGAGGGCCGTATACTACTCAAAAACTGCTCGACTTTTTGATGAATCTCACGGGTTTGAAGAACAATCAGCTTACCCTTATAAAGGGCAATCCTTCCTTCTCCACCGCCCTCCCACCAACTGTCAGGCTCAACCGTATCGATTATATGCCCAAGGATATCGTTAACGTCATCTTCGTTGTAGCTGACCACCTTACCGGTATTAGGATCGAAGACAGTATCGACCAGATCATAGATGGTATAAATCCGGGTTACCAGCTTGCTTGGAAGCGATTCTTTTGTCGCTATGGTAATTACTCCATTCTGGACAACGTAGTCGATATCTGCAAAGTCGCCGGATACCGACATCAATAAAAGCTTTAATGCCGTGCCGAGCCGAACTGCCGATATCCCATCCATATTTATTGGCGTAGTTCGCTCGATATCAGCGGTTTCAGACAAATCCCGCCATAGTACAAATATCATCAATGGCGGCGCAACTGAATTCTTCAATTCTTCTATCGCTTCGCTAAGAGGCATGTCCGGCTTAAATTGTGAAAGGTCAACAACTTCATTTAATTGCCGATAGACAGCCACATCAGCCGGATCCTGCCCGATTGCCATCTCAGGTTCGCGTTTATAAGCCTCTAATTGTTTGCGAGAGCTAATTATATTCTCCAGTATCTGCTTCAGCACTAGCGCCCGTTCATCCATTGGATCTATCGCAAGCAAACCTTCCAATTGACCAACTGCTTCTTCGTAAAGCTGCTGTTTCTGAAAGGCCATCGCATTGTCCATCAGCTCGGCTATCTTTTCATCCCTTGTTTGAACCTGCGCATTAGTCAGGGATATACACGCTATCATTAAGATGAGCAGCACCGCCGGTAATGTAAATTTCTTTGAGTCTTTTTTGAACCTGGCAATCATGCTGATTCTCCCTTTCAATTGTGATTTATTCTCCATTATTCCCACCGTCGCCGGCATGTACCGGTTCTCGTAGAATAGCTCCACAAGGCTAATAATGGCTTGTCCGTATTTCTGAGGCTCATCAATATTCATAGTTGACAAGACCAAAGCGTCGCAGGCAAGCTCGCGGTCGGCTCGCATTCTGTAGAAGGCCAGCCAGACGAGAGGGTTAAACCAGTGTAGAATCTGCACCAGGCTCACAATATAGCTTACGAATATATCGTGACGCTTGATGTGAGCCAGCTCGTGCAGGAAAATACAGCGAAGTTCCTCAAGGCCAAGTGCCTCAATCATGCCCCGCGGCAGCAGAAGACGAGGCCGGACAAAACCGAAAAGGGCCGGCCCTTTGACTCTATCAGTTACAACAACCCTCATAATCGTCCGGATACCCATCTGCGATTTGCACTTTTCCAGCAAATCAAGAATCTTCCTATCCGTCAAAGGACATCCCTTTTTGATGGTCCTTCGAAGATTGAAGTTACTTGCAAAAACATAGACCGCCAAAGCCAGTGCACCTGTAAGCCAGATCAAAGGCAACATATCAGCAAGTTCAAAGAAGCTCGCTTCATCTGGTGTTGCAGTTATTGCTTCCGGAATCTCTTGCGGAATCCCAGTCATTGATACCGGTGTGGATTCATTTATGCTCACAACCACCAAATCCGAATTAAAGCCATCAGCAGCAATATCATCTGGAACAAATTCTGCCCGGCTCTGGCCGACCAGGGATGGAATCAAGTTGAATATGCTAATGCGGCTCTCAGGCGCCCAGGGCATAGCCAGGCGTATCAATAACAGCAGCCACAGATAATAATGCCAGCGAACACCTAATCTGCCTCGCAGTATGAGCCGAATCAGCAGGATCAGGAAAATCAACAGGCTGGCTTGTATTGTCGTTCGCAGCAGCCATTCAAAGAACGGCCATAACTGCATACTTAAAGATTCCATCTTTACTCCCTTTCCTTTTGCTCAAGGATTCTCTTTAGCTCTGATATATCTTCTGCCGAAAGGTCCGCATCCTCAATAAATGCTGCCAGCATCGGCTTCATTGTTCCCCCATAAACCCGGCGGACAAACGAACGCCTCTGTGCACCAACGCATTCGGATTCGTTAACGGCAGGATAATACCTGTACTTTTTGCCTTCCTTCTTGAACTTCAAAGCCCCCTTCTGCACAAGGCGGGTAATCAACGTCTTAATCGTCTTCGGCTTCCATTTCGTTTGACCGGTTAGTTCTTTCACCACTTCATTGGATGTCAGTGAACTCTTAGACCACAACACTCGCATTACCAGCCATTCCGATTCGGATATCCTCGGCAGCTTTTTCATAAGCAATTCTCCTTAAAAAAGGTATAGCTTTATATAAAGTATTACAAATGTAATCCGTTGTCAACAAAAAAATTTGAAAATTTTGAAAATTTTGATTTTTTTACTCCCCTGCATATCAACCCCATAATTGCTGTCAAAATCCCTTTTTTCGGAGATCCCGGCAAATAACCGCAACAAAGAAGGGTAACTCAAGATCAAAAAATGGCCAATATCCCCTTAACTTTTGTACCACTGCACAGATTCGCGATAGGTCCGCAACGTGGAAGAAATCATATTGCTGACCGTGTGGTTTTGCCTCAAATATTCCTGTGCTCCTCTGGCAATTTTACGCGCCAATTCCCGTCGGCCGAACAGCCTTTTCAGACTATTATAGATGCTAAGCTCATCATCAGGATCAAAAGTGACGGCCGTCTGCTCCTCTATAATCAAATCATCCACGCCGCCCTTACATCCTGCAACCACCGTACCCACACTCATTGCCTCAAGGAGTAGAGGATCAAAAGCGGTTGTGGCTGCAGGTTGAATAAAAATATCGCCGGCGCCAACAACTGAACGCCAGGGCCTCAACCTCGGAACAATAGTAACAGTTTGCAAAAGTCCAAGTGCGGCTAACAATCTTCGTATCTGCCTCTCGGCCCGCCCGCTGCCCATCAATATAGTCACAAATTCATGCCTATCAATTGTCAAATGTCGCACCGCACCAAACAGATTTTCAAAATCATCAACTTTATTAAAAGGATGGGCTATAACAATACTCGGAACCTGAGAGGATTCGCAAAAACATACGCATCGTTCTCCTACAAATGTACCTACATTGATCTGCTCGATTCGTTCAGCAAACCTGGGATGAATTTCGGCAACATTGGCTGCGATACTTTTAGTAGGCACAATAATTTTTGCACAATGGTTCGACGAAATAGATAGTGGATGAATCTGCCTTTGACAAACAAAGTTTTTCCACCGCTGCTGCAGAGAATTAACCGTCAGTATGTAAGGCAAATCCAATTGACGAGCTATTTGCTTCGTAAGTCCCGCTTTGCTTTCACACATACAGTGTATAATATCAGGCTTGAATTTGATGAGCTTTTCAATAAGTTCTTTTCTGTTTATTCGCCCTATCAACGGCAGGTCAATAACCGGATGCCTGATAATTTCAACTGCCCCGGAGACAACAGAATCCATATCGCAGTTCGGCGGACAAACCAAAGCCACTGGAATAGATTCATCTGCCAATCCAACCAACAGATGCTCCAAAGAAATCGAATACTCAAGAACTGTATGTTCTGATACAATCAGAGCCAGTCGAAAGGGCTTTTCTGTCGCAGCCTCTGATGTCGACTCTCCTTGCACTCCATTCATCCGCTTACCTTAAACACGAGTTCAGACAGTTTCTTACAATGATAAAATCACCATTGGATTTCCATTAAATACAACATAAACCGTCAAAGCTAAATGATAATTAGTAAATAATAATAAATCAATAACCAAACAATTCACACAGTTATTAAAATTCATCCGGGATGAACGCCCCTGATAGGTATATAAGCAGCTTGATCATGCCGTGGAATATGTAACCTTGAGATTATTTGTTTGCGTTTATTATAAACAATCCTAAAAAGGAACTATCTTATGAATAGAAAGCTGCTGGTTGCAACCAGTTTGCCGGCTTATCTTCACAGTCCAAATCCAACCAGCGTCTTCTCTTTGGATGGCCTTATATCTTAAGATAAATCAAAAAATAGCGTTTTATGCACACATATTCGCCCTTTATTCGTCATTAATGCAAAATATTCAAAAATTTTTGAATTTATTTGCACAATCCACTGACTTTTATGGTAATATTAATTAAATATAGTAAGAATTGAGGGCAGGTTAAAAACTGTCATAATATATAGTTGTTGTCATAATAAAGTATTTGTCTCTTTCATACCCAATCCTGCCTTCGAAATGTGGTTTCTATCTTATTTAGCGTGCTGCGCATATTGCTCAGGGTGTTAGAAGGAGAAACAAAATGCGAAATTGCGGAATTTGGGAGTCAGTTCAATTCTATCAATCCGCAAAAAGACTTAGCTCATACGAACCGGCTGCAGGTGCGTCGCCTGCAGGTCATAATATATTTATCATAAATTTTGAAAGGGCCCGAAAATGAAGGAAAGAGCAAATATTTTAGCAATGTTGTTTTTAGGTCTGGTAATCGGTCTATTCTCAAACACGGCCATTTGCCAGGACACTGTCAGTGTTGTTGCAATTGCTCCAAAGACTGTATACACCAACACCCCTGTAACGGTCTCTGTCACAGTAGTAACCATCACTGACCACAATCCCGCCGTTGTCCCTGTGATTATACGAATAAAGTCAAACTCTAATTCAGGGTCTGGGCAGATTCCACCACTTATACAAGACGAAACTTCGTTGGAAGACACCTCGGAATCACTACTCGTCTTCGAAGGTATCACAGACGAACGTGGTCGGCTTACTGCACAGTTCGACGCTCCAGATGTCGAACCAGGACAGTATACACTTGAGATAGAGGTAGAAGGTCTCGAAGAAGTCCTCGATGCCCAGGTTCAGCTCAATAAAATGCCGGTGCTGTTCATCGAAACCGACAAACCCATCTACAAACCCAGCCAGACTATCCAGGGCCGTATCCTTCTATTGAATAATGAACTCCGGCCAACCACCTCCAAAGTCGACATCGAGATCACAGACAGCAAAGGCATCAAGATATTCCGAAAGGAACTAAAGGCAAACGCCTTCGGCGTGGCGCCATTTAAACTCGACCTTGCAAATGAGCTTAATTTCGGTACTTGGAAAATTACCGCCGAATCCGGTTCAGCCTCCGCCCTAATTGACATCAGAGTAGAAAAATATGTGCTTCCACGATTTGAAGTCGAACTGGCCACTGTCAGAGATTACTTCCTCGTGGATGAAGAGATGGGTGGTACCATTAACGCAAACTACTTCTTTGGCAAGCCCGTTGACGGTATCGTCGACATTCTGGCCAAACGCTACGTGGGTGTCTGGGAGGAATACGCAACTTATACTGCAACCCTAAACAACGGTAGTGCCGACTTTCTTCTGCCGCCTGTAGGTTATGTAACCGGTACACCCGGAGCTGATGGAGCAGGCAGCGTTCAGCTTGACGCTGTGGTTACCGATACATCAGGCCATGAAGAAAAAACTACGGAACTACTTAAGATTGTGGATTCTACTATCCAAAATCAACTCATCGCATTGTCAAAATCAATCACCCCGGGCCGGCCATTTGATGTTCTCCTTGTTGCGACAACGCCCGATGGACAACCTGCCACTGTCTCAGCAGAAGTCATATGCGAATATTTCGGTGATTCTCCGCCTCCTCAACCACCTTTGCCTCCTCCACCACCGGGGGCACCCCCGCCGCCTCCACCACCGATTATAGAGAATTCACCGTTATTCAGCTCGATGAATACCGAATCTGGATTGCTTTCTACCGACACCCGTGTGCTTCCCAGTGTCAACGGCTCCGTTATCATCTCGTTTATTGCACCTGAAGGCACCACCTATGCGCATATTCAAAGCTCGGTTAGCGCAAACGGATCTGAGGCCGACTATGAATTGACCCTTTATGCAACCTACTCCCCTACCGACAGCTTTTTGCACCTTAGACGAGTTTCAGAAGCTCCCATCCATGTCGGAGATAATGTAACCATCGATGTCTTCCAGACACATGATGTAACGGTCTTTTACGATGTCTTTGCAAACGGTCGCACCGTTTGGTCTGATGCCACAACATCACCTCAAATCGTATTCCAGGCTACACCACAGATGGTGCCCGCCGCTAAGGTTGTTGCCTACGCTATTAATCCCAATAATGAAGTAGCGGCACAGACGTTACCTTTTAAAGTCGCCTTGGATAATGCCGCCGGGCTCAACGTTGAATTCGATGCCAACCAGGTCCTTCCTGGCGACCCGGTTCAGCTCTCCGTTAAGGCTGATACTGAGGCGATGATAGGCCTTGCAATAGTGGATGAGTCGGTTTATGCCCTAAACGAAGGCCGGCTCAATATGAGCGAGGTATTTAAAGAGCTTGAAAATCGGTTCATGGAACCACAATCGGAAGTGCATCAATCAAACTACGGGGCTTACGAGGTATTTGACGAGGAAGACCTCCATGTGCTGGTTTCTAATGCTATTAACGTACCATCTAATCCATCCGGCTGGCCGGGACCTTTCCCTCCGCCAGGACCTCCCGGCGGCGGAGGAGGAGGAGGAGGAGGTGGAGGTGGTGGTGGTGGTGGTGAACCGCCTCCGGTTACCCCCGATCCATTAGCAGAGGTGACCCGTATTCGCCAGTTCTTCCCGGAAACATGGCTTTGGATGCCTGATTTGCTCACACAGTCGGATGGAACTGCCACCGTTGACCTCACAGCCCCCGACAGTATCACCACTTGGCGGCTGCACGCAGTTTCTACATCCGACAATGGTCTCGGAATCTCTGAATCCGAACTTCTCGTATTTCAGGAATTCTTCGGTGAGCCGGACCTGCCTTATGCTGTTACCCGCGGCGAGCAGTTCCCTGTACGCATTCAGATATTCAACTACCTCGACACGTCCCAGCTTGTCCACGTAGAACTGGCCGAAGCCGAATGGTTTGATTTGCTCGAAGATGGTACTAAACAGGTATCTGTTAACGCTAACTCAGTCGGATTAGCCTCATTCTTAATCCAGCCAACCGCGCTCGGGCGACATGCTCTTGAGGTAACACTACGCTCGACACTCCGTGCCGACGCTGTACGCAAAAAGCTGCTCGTGGAACCAGAGGGCACTCAGCGAGAGCTTGTGACTAACGGCATGATTAGTGCAGATAAAACGTTCATTCTTGATGCAAATATGCCCGAATTCCGCGTACCCGGTTCGGAAAAGCTGCTTCTAAGCATCACGCCAAGTCTTGTTGCACAGAGTATAAACGGTATCGACGACCTGCTGCACATGCCTTACGGCTGCGGCGAGCAGAACATGATCTTCTTTGCACCGGACGTAGAAATCCTCCGCTACCTCGATGCAACCGGACAATTGACACCTGAGATCCGCGCTAAAGCCGAATATTTTATTACAACCGGTTATCAACGCCAACTGACATATCGTCGGCAGGACGGCTCATTCTCAGCATTCGGAGATAGGGACGAATCAGGCAGCCTCTGGTTGACAGCTTTTGTTCTCGGTACGTTCAGCGCCGCCCGCGACGTACAAACAGTAGATGAAACGGTTCTCAACGATGCTGCTGACTGGATCGTTTCCCACCAATTGACCGATGGCTCATGGGAACCGGTTGGATTCATTCACCACAAGGATATGATAGGTGGTGCTACAGGCCGATTTGCACTCACTGCTTTTGTTACAATTGCCCTAACCGACTACGGCACGGCCTCAAATGATGCTCTGACCAATGCCACTCAATATCTAACAACCAATCTGAACTCTGTTCAGAACAATCCCTATGCGCTTGCCATCTCAGCTTTGGCACTATCACGGGTCAACAGCAGTGAAGTTCATAAGGTTGTCAACCGGTTGCTCGAAATTGCAATCAGCGACGGTAAAGGTATCCACTGGGAACCTCACGCCGTCGAGACCACGGCCTATGCGGCACTTGCTCTGATGGAGCTACAAAAGCCCCAGGCCAATGATGCTATAAAGTGGCTTGCTCTAAATCAAAATAGCCGTGGAGGTTTTGGTAGCACCCAGGACACTGTCATGGCACTCAAGGCGCTGATGACGGCCGCTCGAATGCAAACACGCAATGTAAACCTAACTATAACCGCGACAGCCAACGATAGTAATGCTGCTGCCGATGGTACAATCCTGGCTCAGTTCAACATTGACAGCAGCAACTTCGATGTGTTACAGATTGCTGAATTGCCTGCCGTATCTGGCATTAAGCTGAGTGCTGCCGGCTCTGGGGAAGCTCGTTTCCAACTCGTCCGCAGGTTTAATGTTTCACTTGCCAACCAAATCATCGAAAACAATATGGCCATTCAGGTAACATACGATACAAACAACGTCCATGTGGACGATATAGTGAACGTTACTGTGGTCGTCAATTATTTTGGCCAGGCCGGTGAGTCCGGTATGATGATTGTCGATATAGGTGTACCCACAGGATTTTCTCCAATACAAGAGTCACTCGACGCCCTGATTGAAGCCGGTCTTGTAAGCCGTGTCGAAGTGGCTGGCAGAAAGGTAATACTTTATGTTGATGGCCTAAACAGCGGTGAACAACGTACCTTCACGTTTCAGGTCAAGGCTCGTTTTCCTGTCCGCGCCCTCATCCCTGACAGCAGAGCATACCTTTATTACGAACCGGACATACGCGCCGAGGACCAGGGTATAAAAATAACAGCTGGTTTCCCAGATGCCGGTCCTGACAAGACTGTCTACGCCGGCCCTGATGGTTTCGCAAATGTAACTCTCGACGGAACTAATTCTTTCGAAGGCAATATTGACGGGCTGACATTTAATTGGAGTTGTATTGTTGACGGCAACACCTTAACTGCAGCTGGTTCCGTAGCCACAATTCAACTACCCGCCGGCAGGCACATCATTGCGCTAATTGTAAACGACGGATCTCGTGATTCAGCGCCGGACCATGTCGTTATAACAGTGATTGAGCCATTGGAATGGAATTTGAGAATATCCCCAAAGGCTATTAACGCTGTTAGCCGTCTACAAAATATATTTACAATGCTCTATTTACCTGAAGATGTCACACAGGATCAAATCGATCCAAATCAGACGATTTTACTTCACCCGGGCGATATCGAGTCTATACATCAAAGAATAAATCAGTCCGGTTCGGGTAGTTCTCAGCGCACAAGTATTCTTGCATTGTTTAAAAAAGATGAGCTAATGGATATTCTTGATAATTATGGTCGAGTGGAATTGAAAGTGGTCGGCCGGCTCAAGACAGGACAATATTTCTATGGCACTGACACAGTTAGAATAATCAATGGACGCAACGGCCATCTTAAAGGTGCTTTTGATTAAGATGTCTTAAAGTTCAGGTATCAAGGGAAGGTGAGGAGTAAGGAAGGGCTGGAGGTTTGAAAAACTACCAGCCCTTTTTATGTTTTGTTCAACTTATAACCGAACAAGTGGAGAAAAAAGCGATTTGTTAGTAGCTGATATAAAAATAAAAAAGCCAGATCCTAACAACAGCAGAATCTGGCTTCGGAGGAGGGTGATGAAAAGCAATATAATTGCAAATTTATATTACACCGAACCTCTAACTTCTATTATACCCTTATTTCTATAAATCGATAAATTATCCTAATTTTCTTTAAGAAAAATACGAAAAATCAAGCTTTTTTTACCAATAATCAACCTTTAATTGGTTAAAATATTAAAATTTTTTCCTTTTTCTTGAAAAATAGCTATATTTAGCTCAAAAACCAACATAGTTTACGCTTGATAAAACAATTTTGTTCTCATATTTTAACCTATAAGCTGTTATTTATTTTAAAAAAACAGAATAAACCGTATGGATACAAAAATTACGATTTCCGATCTTTTGGCTGAAAAACAACAAAATCACAAGATTGCTGCCGTTAGCTGCTATGACTACACAACGGCAAAACTAATCTCCCAAACCAGTGTTCAGATGATACTAGTAGGTGATTCCGCCGCTCAGGCCATGCTGGGATTCGATTCGACCCTCCCGGCTACGATGGATTTTATGGTCGCCATAACCGCTGCTGTTCGTAGAGGAGCACCGAACGTATATCTCGTCGCTGATATGCCTTTTCTGTCCTATCAGGTAAGCAAATCAGAGGCGGTCAAGAATGCCGGCCGATTCGTCGTTGAAGCAGGCGTACAGATGGTAAAGATTGAAGCTGGCGGCGCATACCTCGATACAATAAAAGCTGTAAGTGATGCCGATATAGCCGTCATGGCCCATATTGGAATAAGGCCTCAGACAATCAGCAAAATTGGCCGCCTAAAAGCCGAGGCAACCACCGCTGAGATGGCCCTGGAGTTGATAGCCCTTGCCGACCAGATGATAAAGGCTGGCGCCGGTGCGCTCCTGATTGAAGGAGCCGCAGCAGAAGTAGCCGAGATTATAACAAAAAGATGTGAACTGCCCGTAATTGGCTGTGGTTCCGGGCCGGGATGCGATGGACAGATTTTGATTGCTCCCGATATCTTGGGATTGACACAGGGGCCGGGCCCAAAATTCTCAAAGAATTACACCGGTTTGGCTGACGATATAATCAAGGCATTTAATAACTACAGCAACGAAATTACTACCGGTATCTTTCCTGATAAGGCGCATAGTTACCACATGAAAGGCGGCGAGCTTGAGAAGTTGCAGGAATTGTTAAAAGACAAACTTTAACTAAGACTGCTCACACTAACCTTACAATATTTTTAGGAACGAAACCTGAAATCACACAGCATCTTTACAAACAAAGGGCTGCATGGTAAATCCCTGCAGCCCTTTGTTGAATATACAAATAACCGTATAGAAATATCTTAGTCCTCATCATCCTCTAAAGGCGGCGTGACATTAACCTTAAAAACCGTAGTTGTCCCGCTTATCTCATGTGACGCAACGACAAGGGGACATTTGTTAGGACTTCGATTCGCCGGGATAAAAATCATTCCTTCGGTGCCGAGGTCGCCCGCCTCCGGACTTTCTGGATCTGCTTCAAAGTCACGGTTATTAACATAATCGAGGAACACTGGATTAGCCGGATCGCTCACGTCATACGCCATGATACCGCTTATGCGTTCAATACCGACAAACGCAATCGTATGGCCGTAAATCTTGCCGACAACGACGTGCTCGGGCTCTGGCCCCTTGTCATCACTGCGGTTATCGAAGTCGGTCTCGTCGTCTGTGGAATTGAAGTAATCCGGTAACAGTTCAGCCGTAATCTGCTCGAACTCGTCACCGCTGTCGTACACAAGATTCCCATCCGCGTCCAGAATGGAGAAGGAACGGCCGCCGTAAGAATAAAGACTCGTGTAGTTACCTTCACTATCTTTTGTTGCCGGGAATGCCTCGGTAACATTGAGGCGGCCAAGATTCTCATTTTCTTGAAGCTCCTCAATTTCTTCGGGCGTGCCAAAAACCTCTGAGAGATCAAGCTTGCCCACCCTTTTTTCCTCGAAGTCACGCGCATCACCTTCGTTAGCTATGATCAGGTATAGTTGGTCATCAACTGTAAAGCTGTCGATAGCATCCGGCTGATACATCCCAAATACCGGCCAGTTCTGAATATTTATGCCATTGTCTTTATTGCTCGCATCGAGTCCGTTACCCTCCAGGTTGTGGTCTTTATAGCCGACTGAAAAAATATCAACAACCTCAGCCTTGACAACATCAATCTTTACGATCGCATTGTTTTCCTGCATTGTAACGTATGCAAACCTGTTGCCGTTGCTGAGCGTGATGTACTCGGGCTCCAGGTCCTGAGCGACAGTTGCTCCGGGACCATAGATGCGAACACCTTTATCGAGTAGTTCCTGTTTTTTATCGTTGTATCCCTCGAATCCGACTTCAACCACCGTAGCATTCTCGACTTTTCGCTTTAAAGGCATGCCGGGCCCGAGCGTAATTATGGAGACCGAGCCATTTGGATCTATAAATACACCGTCTTCTTGCTCGTAGTCGGTATTGGTTGGCTCACCCTCGTTAGCAACAAGAACTTTTCGGCCATCCCGGGTCCAGGTAAGCATGTCGGGAAGAGGACCAACAACTATCGAGCCCAAAAGCTCTCCATCGAGAGTATAAAATTTCACAGTACCCCGGTCGGTTGTCTCCTCACCCTCGACAGCAACGGCAATCATTTCACGGTATGGATGGACACTTACACTCAGTGGTGCTTCATCCAGTGCAATATTAAACAACAGTTCTGGATTATCCACATCCTGAATGCTTACAACGTCGATTGTCTCATCGCCGCCGTTGGTAATGAAAAGCCGCTTTGATGCTGCATGATAGTCGAGGATCTGAGCACCCTTATCGTCGAAGATACCCGTTCTATACGTCCCTACAGGCTCAAGCCAAAGTTCCAGCGCCAAAGCCTGACCAGCCATCAAACCAGCTATGACTAAAAAGAAAATTAATTTCCTCATGACCATTTCTCCTTCTTTCTTAATTATTTAATTGCCGGAAACCAACACAAGTAGCATCCTTAATCCAAATCTCTATCGCCTATACTGCATAAGCCTATACCTCCTTCCCCCCGACCGTTTCTCGCAGCAAAAAAAATGGCTCTGAGTAGCTATAATTTTGTCACGCGGCCACGACAAATTAATATTCTTCTGTTAAGCCTTCTGCCACGCTTAGGACGATTAGAAAAACACTTTTTGGGAGAAAAGCCTTAATGGCAATAAGATAGGCTTTAACCCTGCTCCATCAAACAATAAAACTATGTAAGCTCTTCGGAAAAGTCAAGACAGTTCTGCTTTTTCTACTTATTTTTTTCGTTTTTTGCATAATTATGGTTAAGTGAACGGTATTGTAAGGATTCAAAGCCAATATTTACTACACCGGACTTATTATTGACAAAAGCTGTGAACAATAAAGGTAAGAATCTGGCTGACCGCCGGGAAATTATCAACAGTTTATTCATCACCTTCCGGACTGGATAAAATATAGTCGAGTATATCGCTTAGATTAGCTGTTGCTACGGCAATCACTGAGTCTGCAGCGCCATAATAGAGATGTAGCTGGTCAGTTTCTTTGTGAACAACGGCACCTGAAGGGAATACAACGTCACCGACATCACCGACACGCTCGTAAGTAGCCTGCGGCCCCAGAACCCACTCTCTGCCTCGACGCAAGACCCTCCACGGCTCCTCCAAATCCAGAAGGGCCAGTCCGACACGGTATATTGAGCCTGATGCTGTCATGCGTACACCGTGATAGAATAAAAGCCATCCATCCGGAGTCTCTATGGGTTGACAGGCAAGACCTACTCTATGCCCATCCCAATAAGCATGACGAGTTCTAATCAGCAAGCGGTGATCACCCCAATGTTTCAAATCAGGTGAAAAACTGATCCACATGTGGGCCTCACCTCGAACGATCGGCCGGTGAATCAGAGCGAATCTTCCTCTGAATCTGCGGGGAAAAAGGCAGGCATCTTTGTCTTCCGGTGGCAAAAGAGACCCAAGACGCGCAAAAGTACTAAAGTTCTTGGTAATTGCAAGCGATACTACAGGACCCCCTTCGCTAAACGACACATATGTAATCGCGAATTGCTTCTGCTCTTCAAGCCAGATAATGCGAGGATCTTCCAGACCGAACTTTTCTTCAAGAGAATTTTGATCGGCTTCAAGGGTTGGAGTGGGTTCGATTTCCCAGTTCGTAAATCCGTCGGGACTGCGAGCAACCGTCAAATGTGAAAAGCCCCGCATGTCCTCCACCCGAACCAACAGTAGGGTCTCCGTATTCAACTTGACCGCTGCAGGATTAAAGACCGCATTTGTCGGATAAGGCCAATCTTCCTGTGTTAATATCGGATTATTCTGATATCTCTTAAAGAGATTGTGTGCTTTTTCCTGTTGTATAAACTGACTCATTATTACAACCCTAAAACAGCGAAGTCACAATAATCACATCAATGTAAAAGCCCCTTAGTTCTTTTACACCGATGTTTTTTGGCTATTACACAATTTTAATCGGCAAAATCAATATTCCAATGTAAATCAAACTACGAATTTTTATCTTATATTCTCTGTCTGTCTATACCCCATATTCAGCCAAAATCCAGGAGGCTATGCTTTTACAAGCTGTGTTTCGTATAAACTTTGATACAATGCGCAGGTTTGTATCAGTTCATCGTGCTGACCCTGAGCGATAATTCGGCCCTCATTCATTACAACTATTACATTTGCGCTGATAACAGTGCTGAATCTGTGGGCGATTATAAAACTCGTCCGGTCACGCATAATCTTTTCGATGGCGCTGTGAATTTTAGCTTCGCTGTCGGCATCGACATGACTCGTGGCCTCATCGAATATCAGAATTGCAGGATTCTTCAAAATCGCCCTGGCGATAACAATTCGCTGCAATTGACCGCCGCTAAGGCCGGCGCCATGTTCACCTATAACCGTTCCATAGCCGTCAGGAAGCGGTGAAATAAATTCATGCGCAAATGCTCCTTTGGCGGCCGCTATCACTTCTTCTCTGCTTGATCCGGGCCTGCCATACGCGATATTTGCCGCTATAGTATCATTGAATGTAACCACATTCTGTGTTACCAATCCAATCTGGCTGCGCAAACTAAACAGAGTTGCATCGCGGATGTTCTTGCCGTCTATCAGGATCTGCCCGCTGTCAGGATCATAAAACCTTGGTATCAAATTCGCAAGTGTTGTTTTGCCTGAACCGTTAGGCCCTACGATAGCAACATTATGCCCTGCTGGTATAGAAAGATTGATTTCCTTTAATACCGGTGTCTCCGCCCGTGGATACGTAAATACAACATCTATAAATTCGATTTTTTCTTTCAAAGGTTCAAGTTCAAAAGCTCCCGGAACTTCCACTTCCGGCCGCTGGTCGATTACAGAATAAACACGCTCCGCTGCTGCATTAGCCTGCTGGACCTTGTTCCAAACACCGCTTGTCTTCCTGAAAGATTCCGCTGTACCGCCCAGTGCAATGAGGAACGCAAAGAAATGACTCGGCTGCATCTTGTTTTCATAAACCCATTGTGCTCCCAGTATCAAACCCACGGAACCGGCTAACATACCAAGAATTTCCAAAATGGGTCCTGCAATCGAATCCAGCTTGGCAATTCTAAACTGCTGTCCGAGCAGCTTACGGCTGATTGTCGTAAAATTATGCCGTTCATAAGACTGGCAGTTATAGACCTTAACAACCTTTATGGCGCCAATAACATCCTGGAGTTTACCAAGCATACTTGCCCAACTGTGCAATGTTTTTTTAGTTACACGCTTTATTTTTCTGCCGATCTGGCCAAGTGCATAAAGCGCGAGCGGTGCACCACACAGAAATATCAGGGTCAGCTTGTAATCAATCAGCATAGCAACCACTATCATGCCCACGGCCTTCAGAGGCTCACGAAGAGCCTTGCCGAAGATAATTTTAATTCCGTTTCCTATGGTGGTAGTATCACGTATCAGCCGGCTGACGGTATCACTGGTACCTTTGTCGCTGAAAAAACCTGCTGGAATATCCATAGAATGAGCAAACATGTCCTCACGCAAATGAGCCAAAGAGGTATCAACAACTTTCTGCGCGGTGTAGTCCTGGTAGAACCTGGCTGTACAACGAATGACTGTAAATACCGCCATCATCAATATGATAAAAATGACCGCTTTTTTGGCATTTTCTCTGCTCTGTTCTCTGGGCACGAAGCCTATTGCCTTCTGGATAAAATCGGCATAAAAGGGCTTCGGACCTGTAGCCATCTTCAGTTCACCAGGCTCCATCCGGCTATTGGCGTTAAGCCTCTTGTAGTAAATCGCAAGCTCAGCGTCACCCTCTGCAGTTGAAAGGTTCTCAAGCAATTTCGCCGAAGACACCTTGCCCGCAGCCTCTTCAGCATAGGTTGTACTTAGCACGCCGACAATCACGTCGCCTTCTTTTAGACCTGCAATCTCCGCTGCGCTCTCCACTTCAACGCCTGTAACACGAAGATGATATATAACATTAGGATCGGACATATCTATCTTGTCCGGCACATAAAAACTAACACCGTACCTGTCCTTGGCTATAAGCCTGTCGACCCACCCGTGCAGCCCTTCCTCACCCATCATTACTTTCAAAAGAGGCAGGATTGTCCCTATACTGAACGCAAATAGGATGCCGATTATCATCGCACTTACTACGATGACGACCAGCCGGTGCCATTGAGGCCAAACATATTGAAATATTCGCTTGAAAGCCTTCATTTCACGTTTATATCCTTCTTGTATCTCGTTGTTTTTTTGCTGTCCCAAAGCTCCACAAGATACAGCCCGCAAACAATAGCAAACTAACCAATGCCAGTCAAGCACAAAGACTTTCTTGACTGAAAAAGCCTTGTTTGCTATATATTTGCACTTTTAGGAAGATATCGAATGAAAATTGACCATTTAATCCTGGGTGC
>Ga0209536_100006004_pt1 | contig 18705 bp, 21 predicted proteins | sample DeeMarSeWOR28_12_FD_187461 | JGI IMG/M metagenome (GOLD analysis project Ga0209536, IMG submission 187461) | Marine sediment microbial communities from White Oak River estuary, North Carolina - WOR-2-8_12 (SPAdes) (version 2) | ecosystem: Environmental > Aquatic > Marine > Intertidal zone >... | reverse complement strand
GTTTCAGTTTTAGTCGTTAACTTTCAATAAAAATCGGGGGGCAAATGGCCACTCAGGATACATACAACTATACGGTGGTTCGGCAGTTTTCTGTCATGACCATCATTTGGGGCATCGTCGGCATGCTCGTCGGTGTGGTGATCGCCGCACAGATGGCGTGGCCGGCGCTGAACTTTGATGTGCCGTGGCTGACCTTTGGTCGACTGCGCCCGTTGCATACCAACGCAGTGATCTTTGCCTTTGGCGGGTCGGCGCTGTTTGCAACTTCCTATTATATCGTGCAACGCACCTGCCATACGCGCCTGTTCGCGTCGGGACTTGCCGCCTTTACCTTCTGGGGCTGGCAGCTGGTAATTGTCCTTGCCGCAGTATCCTTGCCGCTGGGTTATTCTACCGCCAAGGAATACGCCGAGCTGGAATGGCCGATCGATATCCTGATTACCCTGGTGTGGGTCTCCTACGCAGTTGTCTTTTTCGGCACCATCATCAAACGCAAGGTGAAGCACATTTATGTCGCCAACTGGTTCCTGGGCGCATTCATTATTGTGGTGGCGGTACTGCACCTGGGTAATAGCGCAGCACTGCCAGTCTCCCTCACCAAGTCCTATTCTGTTTACGCCGGCGCCCAGGATGCCATGGTGCAATGGTGGTATGGACACAATGCCGTAGGCTTCTTCCTGACGGCTGGCTTCCTCGGCATGATGTATTACTTCATTCCCAAGCAGGCAGAGCGTCCGGTCTATTCCTATCGTTTGTCAGTGGTCCACTTCTGGGCGCTGATCTTTACCTACATCTGGGCGGGCCCGCATCATCTGCATTACACCGCGCTGCCGGACTGGACCCAGTCTGTTGGCATGATCTTCTCGCTGATCCTGCTGGCACCCAGCTGGGGCGGCATGATTAACGGCATCATGACCCTGTCGGGTGCCTGGCAGAAACTGCGTTCAGATCCCATTCTTCGTTTCCTGATTGTGTCTGTGTCGTTCTATGGCATGTCGACCTTCGAAGGCCCGATGATGTCGATCAAGACGGTTAACGCGTTGTCGCACTACACCGACTGGACCATTGGTCACGTACATTCCGGTGCACTGGGCTGGGTAGCGATGGTATCCATGGGTTCGATGTACTACCTGATTCCTCGCCTGTTTAATCGTGAGATCTACAGCGTGAAGCTGATCGAGGTTCACTTCTGGGTGGCCACCATCGGCATCATTCTGTACATCACCTCCATGTGGGTTTCCGGCATCATGCAGGGCCTGATGTGGCGTGCGGTGAACCCGGACGGCACCCTGACCTACAGCTTTGTCGAGAGTGTGCAGGCGATGCATCCGTTCTACATCGTCCGCTGGCTTGGTGGCACGTTCTTCCTGCTGGGCATGTTGATCATGGCCTACAACGTCTGGAAGACCATCAAGGGTGCAACCCCGGCGGAAGCCGCCATTCCCGCACCGGCGCATTAAGGAGGCAGAACCATGAGTGCACATGAAAAAGTCGAAACGAATCTGGGTCTGCTGATCGTGCTGGTGATAGTGGTTATCAGTATCGGCGGCCTGATTGAAATCGTTCCCCTGTACTTTATGAAGTCGACCACGGAGCCGGTGAAGGGTCTCAAGCCCTACACGGCGCTGCAGTTGTCGGGCCGCGATATTTATCAGCGAGAGGGCTGCAATACCTGTCACTCGCAGATGATTCGTCCGTTCCGTGCAGAGACGGAGCGCTACGGCCACTATTCGGTGGCGGGTGAATTTGTCTATGACCGTCCGTTCCTGTGGGGCTCCAAGCGCACCGGGCCGGATCTGCATCGTGTGGGTGGTCGCTACTCTGACGAGTGGCATCGAGTCCACCTGACTAACCCGCGCGACGTGGTGCCGGAGTCGATCATGCCGGGCTATCCGTGGCTGGCAGAAAACCCGGTGGATACCAAACACATTCAGGCCAAGATGCGTGGCCTGCGTACCCTCGGCCACCCCTATAGCGACAAGGAAATCGAGGAGGCGCCCGAGCAACTCAAGGGCAAGACCGAGATGGATGCCATGGTGGCCTATCTACAAGGTCTGGGCCGCTCACTGACGAGTCGGAGGTAAGACGATGGACAAACTAATGTTGCATTCCATCTGGACCGTCGTGTTGCTGGTGGTATTCGTGGGTATCGTATTGTGGGCCTGGAGCGGGAAACGCAAAGAAGCTTTCCGTGACGCCGCCAACTTACCGCTTGAAGACGAGGAGTACGTAAATTCCTCAAAGAATTCGGGGGACAATCGCCATGGCTGATTTTACGAGTAATTACTGGACCTGGTATATCAGTGTCGGAGTCATCGGCGGAATCATCTTCTGTTTCTGGCTGGTCTGGTGGATGTCCAGCGGACACGCCGGTGAGACCGAAGGCAAGCCCACCGGCCACAAATGGGACGAGGACCTGGAAGAGTTGAACAATCCGCTACCGAAGTGGTGGCTGAACATGTTCTACATCACACTGGTTTTTGCCATCGTTTACCTGGTGTTGTATCCGGGCCTCGGTACCTGGGGCGGCGTATTGAAATGGAGCTCGAAGGATGGCCCCAACAGCCAGTACGCAAGGGAGATAGCCAGGGCCGATGAGAAATTCGGTGCGATCTATGCCGAGTACATGAAGCAGGACATCGCAAGCCTGTCGCAGAATCCGGAGGCAATGAAAACCGCGACGCGTCTGTTCATCAACTACTGCGCTGTCTGTCACGGCTCGGATGCTGCCGGTCAGCCCGGCGGTTTCCCGAACTTGCGCGACAGCGACTGGCTATACGGCGGTAGCCCGGCGCAGATAGAAAAGTCCATTCTCGATGGTCGTCAGGGTGTGATGCCGGCCTGGGGCCAGATACTCGGAAAAGAGGACCTGTTCAACGTTACCGAATACGTGCTGAGCCTTTCCGGCCGCACTGGCAATGTTAATGCCGCCGCTGCAGGTAAGGTAAAGTACCAGCAGTTGTGTTCCAGTTGTCATGGTGCCGACGGTAGAGGCAATTACGCGGTTGGCGCGCCTAATCTGACGGATGACATCTGGCTTCACGGGCGTTCACAAAAGTCGGTTATGGCCTCGATAGACAAGGGTCGTCAGGGCCGCATGCCGGATCACCGCAACTTCCTCGGAGAAGACAAGGTGCATCTGCTGTCGGCTTACGTCTACGGACTGTCGCAGGGAAGATAAACGGGGTTACCGGTCCGGGCGGGAAGACACAGCTTGTCTGCCCGCACGGACTTCGGTAGCGTACGGGACCTCCCTGCAAACTGTGAGTCTTTCGGAATATGCAGACACCAAAGATCCAGCGAATCATCGCAATCATGTGGCCGTCGTTTTTGATGGCAGGCGTGGCGACGATTTTGTTTTTCACCGCCTTCGATCCGCAGGCATTGCTGATGGATACCCGATTTGCCGATCTCAGTCGTCTCGGGGCCTATACCATCGGGTTTTTCCTGTTTTGGGCCCTGACATTTTCCTCGTGCCTGTTAACCTGTTATTTCCAGCGTCCCTGCGCGTTCCGCGGGGAAACTGAAAACCAGACGTAGTCGTCCACAGGATTTTCTTGTCCTGTATCAAGGGCGAGACCTCAACCCGATTATAGTATTAGTTATTCTTTATATTAGAATTGTCTAATTATGACGGACTCGAAAAATACATCACCCAAGGGCCATAAACCGTCTGGTGCGACAGAAATGTCGTTTTACGCCAAGCACGAGAAGATCTATCCACGTAAGGTAACCGGCATATTCGCCTTCTGGCGGACAACCGGCGTGCTGGTGCTGCTCGGCCTGTACTATGCCGTACCGTGGCTCAGCTGGGACGGCAGGCAGGCTGTATTGCTCGATTTGCCTGGGCGCAAGTTCTACATTTTCGGCCTCACCCTGTGGCCGCAGGATTTCTTTTATGTCACAGCACTGCTGATTATTGCGGCGTTATCACTCTTCTTTTTTACCGCCGTGGCCGGTCGCCTTTGGTGTGGCTATGCCTGCCCCCAGACCGTCTGGACCGAAGCGTTTCTGTGGATTGAACGTCAGATTGAGGGTGACAGACCGAAGCAGATGAAGCGGGACCAGGCACCCTGGACCCTTCAGAAGATTCTGGTCAAAGGCAGCAAGCACGCTGTCTGGATCGTGTTCGCGCTCTATACGGGCTTCACTTTTGTCGGTTATTTCACCCCGATCGCAGGCCTGTGGGAAAAGATGCTGGTCTGGGACATGGGCGGCTGGGAGACCTTCTGGATCTTCTTCTACAGTTTCGCCACCTGGGGCAATGCCGGCTTTATGCGTGAGCAGGTGTGTATCTACATGTGCCCGTATGCCCGGTTCCAGAGCGCCATGTTTGACAAGGACACGCTGATTATTTCTTATGATGAGAAGCGCGGTGAGCCCCGCGGATCGCGTCGCAAAGGGGAAGATCCGAAAGAGAAGGGGCTGGGCGACTGTATCGACTGCACACTTTGTGTCCAGGTTTGCCCGACCGGCATCGATATCCGTAACGGCCTGCAATACCAGTGCATTGCCTGTGCCTCGTGTATCGATGTCTGCGATCAGGTGATGGAAAAAGTTGGTTATCCCAAGGGCCTGGTGCGCTACACCACAGAGCATGCATTGCAGGGTGGAAAAACCCATATCCTGCGGCCACGCCTGTTTGTTTACCTGGCCCTGTTGATGGTGGTGATGGGCAGTCTGGCATATTCAATGGCAACGCGTATTCCGCTTGAGCTGGATGTCATTCGCGACCGTATCGCACTATATCGCGAGAACAACGAAGGCCTGATCGAGAATGTCTATTTGCTGAAGGTTATTAATCTGGATAACAAGGCACATCAGTATAATCTCACGGTATCCGGTATACCTGACCTGCAACTGGATATCGGAAACAACCGGATCGCGGTCAGTCCTGGCGAAGTTATCGAGCTACCGGTACGTCTGGCGGCCGACCCAACGGACCTGAAAAAACGTTCAACCGAGATCCACTTTCACCTGCAGGCGAAAGACAGCGACAAGCTCAAGGTCGATGAGGCCGCTCGCTTCCTTGGCCCGGTTAGCCGATAACCGCCACTAACAGAGATGAAATCCATGGCCGAAGCCCGAAGCTGGTACAAAGAGCCTTACGTCTGGCTGCTAATTTCATTGCCCCTCTCTGCCGTCGTCGCCGGTTTCTATACGCTGTATCTTGCCATTGTTTCAGATGATGGCCTGGTTGCGGACGACTATTACAAGCGCGGCAAGGAAATCAATCGCGTGCTCAAGCGCGACGAGGCCGCGGCCATCCTGCGTCTCTCGGCCAACACCCAGTTTGATTACGATCTCGGCAAGATCGTGGTGAATCTGAAAAAACAGCCTGACTACCAGGCGCCTGCTCAGCTGTCCCTGCGATTGCTGCATGCAACCCGTGCCGGGTTTGACCAGGCGCTTGTTTTGCAGCGACTGCCGAATGGCAATTACTTCGGGTTGTACAAGTCACTGGTCCCTGGGCACTGGCATCTTCAGCTTGAAACCAGCGACTGGAGACTAACAGGCCAGATGAGTATTCCGGCGGAAAACGCAGCCACGCTGGCGCCCAATCTATCCTAGTCACCTTCGTAGTACTTCACTATGACGCTGGAACTATCGCTGGCCACCGCCTTCTTTACCGGTTTTCTGGGCTCAACCCATTGCGTTGGTATGTGTGGCGGGATCGTCGGCGCATTGACCATGGGAATTGATCCCTCGGTTCGCCAGTCACGCCTGCAAATGTTGCCCTATCTCTCGGCCTATAACGTTGGTCGCATCACCAGCTATGTTGTTGCCGGTGGTCTTGCCGGGTTTATTGGCCAACAGTTTTTGAACGCCACCACGCCGGATGTGTTTGTGCCGGTTGGCCACTACGTTTCTGCATTCTTCATGATTGCGCTGGGTTTGTACCTTGGCGGCTGGTGGATGGCGCTGTCCTGGCTGGAAAAGGCAGGCAGCCATGTGTGGAAGCGAATCGAGCCCCTCGGACGGGGGCTGTTGCCGGTAAGCTCGCCAGGTAACGCAGCGTTGGTCGGCCTGCTCTGGGGCTGGCTGCCGTGTGGCATGGTTTACGCAATGCTGTCGTGGGCACTAATGTCAGGCGGTCCGCAACAGGGCGCCTATATCATGCTGGCCTTCGGTGCCGGTACCCTGCCGATGTTAATGGCAATGGGTTCAGTCGGTGCCTGGCTTAGTCGCAGTGCGCGCAACGCGCGGGTGCGCAAGCTGGCCGGGGCGATCGCCGTGGCATTTGGCATTTACAGCCTTGTGGCGGGTGGCCACGCCGGGCATGCCGCACATGGTGGGCACGAGAATCATAATAGCGCTATCAGCGGCCCGTACATGTAGGCCTGCATGGGAAGCGAAAAACCATTCTGGCAGGCAAAGCGACTCGACGAGATGAGTCAGCAGGAATGGGAGTCACTTTGCGACGGCTGCGCCCGCTGCTGCCTGGTCAAGCTTGAAGACGCTGATACCGGAGAAATTCATTACACCAATGTCGCCTGCAAGCTGCTGGATACGGCAACCTGCCGGTGCACGGACTACCCCGGGAGAAAGCAACAGGTCCCTGCCTGCTTCGTGCTGACGGCCGCTACTATCGGCGATTACCCGTACTTGCCGGAGACCTGCGCCTATCGAAGGTTGGATGAGGGCAAGGACCTGCCCGACTGGCATCCGCTGATTACCGGCGATGCTGAATCGGTGCATCTTGCAGGGATATCAGTGCGAGACAAGGTCATTTCGGAAGAATACGTGCATCAGGATGAGTTGGAGCAGTATATCGTTGACTGGCCATCGCATGTCTAGCCCTTACCGGGTAACATGACGCTGAACACCGCTTCGTCGTTACCCACACTTAAGCCAAAGCGCCCAGTCCCGATCTGGATGGAAACTGACCCTTTTGGTTCGATGTGCCACAGCGCCACGACCATCCTGCCCCGTGCAATTGCACCTAGGAGAACGAACAATGGAAGGTATCAGTGATATCAGAATAGTTGGCATCGACGAAACCCGTCCGCCAAGAATTCGCAAAGAACCCTATATCGATATTTACTTTGCGCTTTCGCACCAGGCACCGGAAGAATGGTGTGTGGAATTTAACAGCCTGCTGACCGACGAGCTGGGCAAGCCAAATATACAGGAGAAAGACGGCCTCTATATTGAAGCATGGGTCAGAAAACCCGAAGAAATTGTCGCGCTGCTGGATATGCTCAAGGCGAAAGTCGCCGAGTGTACGCGGCAGTATATCGAGCGGATCGAGAGTGCTGTCCGCGATGCCAGTGCCGACGATGTTTCAGTGGCGAGTGAAGACGAGGGCGAACAAGGGCAGTTGAATCGTATTATCGCCGGACTCGATTTTGATGAAGGCCCAACCGCGGCCTGAATGCAAATAAAAAAGCCCCGCGTTGCGGGGCTTTTTTGAAACCGTAAGGGATTCTATTTTTTACCTTCGTACTTAAAACTCTGGCCGGCGACAGTGGCTTCATACATGAGGCCGCCTTTTTCCATGGTGAACACTGCGACACCACGATTGAACGAAGTTCGCGCTGCTGCACCAGAGGTGACGGCGACCGCGGATACACCAGCACCGAACTTCAGATCACCGTTGGTGAACTTGTCGAACGTGCTCTTGTTCTGGAAAAAAATGATTTCGCTGTAGGCCTGGCCGCCAAGCTGAAAACCAACCGAAACCTGGGTCAGCTTTGCCTCGCCAATCTTTTTGCCGCTGTGGTAGACGTAGCCCTTTCCGTAAGCGCCACCAATACCAATGCCACCCTTGCCCACCGTCGGGAAAACCGCGTAGGCGTAAGAGCTTTTGAAAAAAGAATTGATGCCGCCGTCCTTTTTCTTGAATTTGTTAATCGTCTGTTGCACCTCTTCGGTGCCCGCCATTGTCGGGAGAGAGGGCAGCAGAATCAGCAGCAGGGCTGCGAAAATACCGAATTGTTTCGTCATCTGTTTCATGTGATCAGTACCAGGTTATGCTGTGGGGTCCATCAATATAACTGACCCGGGGAAATGGAAAAAGCCCGCTGATCGTGAACAAACGGTACAGGCGAAATAACCGCGGTTTTACGTCGGGTCATCGGCGAATATCTGAGAATTCCCTTGTGGCCACGTCCGATTCCCTCGGGGTGGGGTCGCTGTCACCGGGGATCATTGCGAGTATACTTTGATCTGCCGCCGGAACTGACGAGCCTATGCTATGCATCCACTACTGAAAGTACTCCGTATCCTGATATTTTTTGTCTTCGCCTGGGTGGTAATAATCGGCGGGTCCGTTGGTATTTTTATGCTGGTGAGGGATACGCTGACGAATCAAAATGTCGTCCTCGCGGCCATCGTAACAATTATATTTCTCTTCGCCGCCATCGCCCTGGGCGAACGATTTGCCCACATGGTGAATTGCCTGTTAGCCAGGGTCTCTAATCAGGATCCGCCCGCCTGCAGCACTGGTAAGGAAGACTGATCAGCTTCAGGTTGTCAGCGCTTTGCCGACGTAGCGAACAATCCGGTCTTTAAGTGAATTGAAGAAGGCCAGCGTTGCGAACCCCTTTTCTTCCAACTCGCGTTATTTTTTTTGGTTAATTCGTAGACGCGTAGATTGCAGAACGGGCAGGTTACATTGCGATAAAACGAGAGAAGAATATTTCCCCACTTGTTTCGCGGGCGATAGCCGTCCTCCACCAAAAAATAGGAACATGTGGGTAAGCAGCGGTTCTGCGAAGAGATTCAAGCGCGAAAGCGAGAATCAGATGTGGGCGAGATTAACCAGCAAGCCTATCCAGCAAGCAATCAGGCCGCCTGCGGCGACATATTGGGAGCGGCTCTTGAACAGCGCTATGAGTATGCGAAACAGCAGGAGTCCCGCTACCAGCACAATGGCGCCCTGCCACCAGGGCAGCAGGTGAAATGCCAGGCCTGGCGCCATAAAAATGCTGAATACACCGGTTAGTTTGACATACGAATTACCGCGCAACGACGGTTCAATGAACCAGACTCTGGGCACGGCGAACTGCTCATACGTCACGACAATGAAGCCGAACGTGAATATGAGAGTAAGTACGACCAGGTCCAGATAGGTTTCGATCATCGTTGTAATTATCGTTATTCTCCCTAGCAGGCCAATTATACTGGATACGCGGGCAAGTTTTCGCGCAAAATATTGCCCGGGAAGCAAATGGTTCTGATCGAGGGTAAATCATGGCCTATGATGAGGGATTGTCGCAACGCATTCGGGAACTGCTTGAAGGTGAACCCTGCGTTGAAGAGAAGAAGATGTTTGGTGGCCTGGCATTTATGATTAATGGAAATATGTCGGTGGGCGTTGTGAAGTCGGAACTGATGGTGCGAGTAGGCCCCGATGCCTATGAATCCTCGCTCGCCGAGCCCCATGCCCGGCCAATGGATTTTACCGGCAAGCCATTGCGCGGCTTCGTATACGTGAGTGCGCGTGGATTTGAATCTGACGCAGGGCTTGAGAAGTGGATAAATCAGGGCGTTAACTATGCCTTGAGTCTGCCACCCAAATAGCCCTCGACTGCAAGCAGGCTGGGATCGTGAGCTTGCGCTGTCGAGGCTGTTTTTCCTGCTAACTTTGCTCGACCGGCTTTACTAGCGATACAGGCGATGTCGTTTACGTGATGCCGTGCCGTGGAAATACTTGTAGCGAAAGATGGCGTCCAGCCCGTGACAGTCAGCGCAGACAAAGTTCTCGGTATTCCGAATTCGAAGGAAGCTGTTATCAACACTGCCCTCGGTATTTTTCCCCGGGCCCTTCGCCATGGTTGCCGATGACCATTGGTGCGGCTCGTGACAGGTGACACAGGTAATTTTTCCGGTCGGCCCCGGCTCCCCATGCTTGTCGTATACGGGTAGTGACGCATCTGCGGAGCGACGGAAGCGTTTCCGTTTTTCCCCGGACCAGACCGATACCTCTTTCGGGTGGGTAACCGATGGCGGTTGCTTGGCCGAGGCAACGCCGGCGTCGCGATGACAACTGCGACACATCTGCTCCAGCTTGTCTTCCCCCTTGCCCAACGCCTGCGCCCAGATGCGAGTCTGATCCGCGGCATTGTGCGGGACGTGACATTGTCCGCATGGGCCTGATTCTTTTACGCCCTGGCCAAGAACGTTGGTGCTGTCGGTGGCGGTGACGCGCATATCGTGCTCGGTGCCATGCACCCAGCGCTTGTCGCCGTGGCATTTGAGGCAAAGCGTGCTTTCACCAGCCACTGTCTCACGCAGGAAACTGGTTTGGGTATCACCTTCGATATCGGACGAGGCGCCGGCGCGACTGTTCGCCTGCTTCGGGTCCCACTGGTGCGGATTATGACAGCTGGCACAATCAACACCGCCACCGTGATCAACACGTTTTCCATCGGCATTGAATAGCGGCAAGCCCGGTTTGGTCTTTCCCTTGACCGGTTTGCCAAGCGGGTGAGAGTGCACACCGGTTAATCTGGATTCGGCGACACCGCCTTTGCGGTGACAGTCGGCACACATACTACCAATTGCGCTGTCGGCTTTTGCCTGCTTGCGTGCCCAGAGATTGGTGGCATTGGCATTGTGCGGTGTGTGGCAGCTTCGACAGACTTCGATACCGGTATCGTGTTGTTGATCGGCGGGTGCCTTTTTCTTCTTCGCTTTAGCCTCGGACCCTCGCTTTTTTTGCTCTGCAATATTGGGGTTGTGCCTGGAATGCATAATCGCGCGTTTGTCGACATGGCAGTTGATGCAGAGTGCACTGTTGGCGCCGCCTGTGACTCGCAAAAAACTGTTCTGGTCGTTGCCTTCCAGTTTCTTCGGGTCCTGTTGCTTTTCCCCGGTCGCAACGGGTTGCCATTTGTGCGGATCGTGGCAGCTACCGCAGCCTACCCTGTCTCCCGCCGCGTCGCGTAGACCGTGTTTATCGTAGAGTGGCAGGGCCGCTAGCGGCGTGTCAGGATCAAGCAGCGGTGAACTGCTTTTCCACTCGCCATTTACTACCTGTATGCCGAGTTCCGCGATGCTGGCACCTACCGGGTGCGTGTGATCGCCCAGCGTCTTTTTGTGAGCAGGGCCTTTCTCCGTATGGCACCCGAGACAGCTTGCCGCCTGCGGTGGCGCGCCATCTGCGCGTTCGCGCGCCCACAGGGCCGGACCTTTGCCGTTGTGCGGTACATGGCAGCTACCACAAGGCCCCGACTCGGCAGCAGTGTTGCCGTTACGATTTACCGCATCCGGCGCCATGAGTGACATATCGTGCTTGCTGCCGCGTACCTCGCGCTTGTCGCTATGACAGTGCTGGCACAGCTCGGAATTGCGGTTGTCCATTACCAGCATCTTTTTTGCCGGTGCACCATGAGGCTGGTGGCACGATTGGCAAATCACACTCCCGTCCTTGGCGAATTTGGCGCCAGCCTTTTTCAGTTGTGCAGTGTCATGCGGCGGCTGTTTAAACAGCGGGTGGTTGCCTTCTTTCGGCCCAGTGGCCTGATTCAGGTGGCAGGCAAGACAGAGCCTCGAGTCGACATTGTTGACGCGCATAAATACCGGCGACTCCTGTTGTGACCACGACACACCATGGGCGGTATGGCAGGTGCCGCAGTAGACCTTTCCGTCGTCATTCAGGGGAAAAATGGTTTTGCCTTTAGAGGTCGGTATCTTGATACGACTGGATGGCTTTACACCAACCGGATGAGCGTGGCTCTTGTTAAGCCAGTTCGAGCGCGAATCCAGTACAAAGCCGTCATGGCAGGAAAAGCACATGCGCTCGGTGCTCGCGACATCCTGCTTGCCCGTATCGACCACCGGCTTCGGGTCATAGGGAATTAGCGTGGCAACGTCCTGTCGCTTGAAGTCATTCAGCCACATAATGTGGCAGGTGGCACATTCTCGTTGAGAGGAAAACTGTCGGGCCGCGAGCGCCTGCTGGGAAATACCAAGCATCAGTGCAGCGAGGACAAACACGTGCCAGGCTGGTCGGTTCTGTTGTTCCCGCTTGCCAGGCATGACGTCAGGGCTCCAGCTGGTAGACCGATACCCGGTTCTTCAATACCTCGGCAACGTATAATCGGTTGGTGTCGTCAATCGCGATGCCGGCGGCGGAGATAAAGCGATGCGGTTTGCCACCACTGCCGAGAACATGCAGGAACTGGTGGGAGTCATCAAATACCTGCACGACGTCCATGTAGCTGTCGGAGACGTAAATACGTCCGCGCCGGTCCAGGGCAACGCCTTTGGGTCGTACTGACTGACCGGGCAATACACCCCATGCGCTGAATTCCAGAACATACTTGCCGATGGCACTAAACACCTGAACCCGGGTGTTGAATACATCGACGACATAGACCCGACCGTTATTGGTCGTGGCAATGGTCGCGGGATAGCGAAACTCGCCCTTGTTAACGCCTTCACCACCCCAATTGCCCAGTGGTTTCCCGGTCGGCGAGTACATCATTATCTTGTGATTGTTGTTGCCGCTTATGTACAAGCGCTTGCCATCAGCGGATGCCGCAACATCAACCGGGTCTACCGCTTTGCCGCTGTCCTTGACCGCGAAGGCACGCTCAAATTCACCATCGGCTGAAAATACCTGAACCCGTTGATTACCTTTGTCCGCGACATAGACGCGGCCACTCGTGTCCGTGCATACCCCTACAGGGTTAAGAAATTCCGCGTGTTGGCTGCCCTGACGACCGATGGTACGCACCGGTTTGCCGCGTCGATTGAAAATTAACAGTCGGTGATTGCCGCCGTCGACCACATAGATATTGCCATCAACTCCGATGGCGACATCGGTTGGCAATGACAATACACCACCTGCGTCGCGCGAAATGGTAAATAGCGGGCGTATGCCCTTGGTGGCAATCGGTGCAGCGGCATGGGTGTCGCCGTTGAACATTAACGGCAGGGCCATGAGTAGTGCCAACGACATACCCAGAATGCTGGCAGATTGTCTACCTGGTGTCATATTGCTGTTTCCACCACTGGCGTGGATCCTGACGCATGTCGGACCCCGATTGTTTTGCACCCTTGTTGCCGGTGAGCGTCTCGATCGGCGGCAGCGACTTGTCAGTCTTCAGCAGGTTCGGCATATAGAAATCCTTGTATTTTTCCACCAGACCAATGATGTTGAGGCTGGTCAGGTCGCGCACGCGCTGATCGGAGAAGCCCAGTTTGCGGAACGGAACGAAGCTTCGCTTCTCATCGGTGTGGCAGCGTGAACAAAACCGGCCCTTCGGGCTGACAATGCGATGAAACGTCTTTTTCACAGCTTCCCGATCCCGGTCTGACAAGGTCTCGTGAATGGCGCTGAATTCCTTTCCTTCCTGGCTATCGGAGGTAATCTCCAGCAGTTTTTCCGGGCCCTGGTAGGTGCTATAGGCGACGATCTTTGAATAGTAGTCGTCGGTTTCAATCAAGTAACCGCTCGCAGGGTCGAGGTCGGTGCCAAACTTGGGACCGGTGGTTTCAATGCCGGAGTAATTCAGCCAGCGCAGGGCCATGGTCTTTTCCGGTACCTTGCGTGAATCGGCATGGCAGGTCAGGCAACCGACAAACTGCGTGTGCATATTTAACATGGTTCGAATCATTGGCTCTTTCGAGTGCGGGTAATCGCCGTGGCAAAAGAAACAAACATTCTTGTTACCCTGTGTTGGTTTTAGCTGTTCCGGGTAATTGTGAAAGTGGCGCAGGCGTTCGGCACTGCGGCCAGCTGCCAGCTGACTCAGCAACTTTGGCGGTTCCGGTTTATCTAGGAAACCAAAGCGGCCGGTCAATGCCGCAAACAGTGACAGCGCGAGCGCCGTAATGATGCCGAGCAGAATGCTGGCAGTAAGAAACGCCTCCACCGGGTGGTCACGACGCATGCCCGAGATACTGAAGGGATCACGCTTGAAGCCCCCCGGGATGCGTGCCTTGTGATCCATCAGCACTAGGATGGCAATGCCGAGGAAGAAGAACAGCAGCACCGCCGCGACGATCAGTACCGTGCTCGTTGTTCCTGAATCATGCATGACTCGGTTTCCTCCTGCGTCTAGTGGTCATGGGTCAGTAGTACCCAGATCACGTGTATGCCGAACACTGTCCACGCCAGAACAATGAGCAAGGTGGTATAAGCGAAAGCCTTTTGCCACGTGGTTAGCTGCTTCATCATGAGGAGGCAGGCTCCGCGTCGGAATCAGGCACCAGCTCGCGACTCTCCAGCATATCGATCAGTTCCTTGCGCTCCTCCGGTACTTCCACCAGGTTACGCATATATTCGAGGAAGTGTTCCTCAATCTGATGTTCGCGGGTAATCTTGCCGGTTAAAAAGGTCCACTGCATCGGGAAGCGACCCGGTGCGAGGTGCACGTTGTACCAGTGCCAGAAAGCAATCACGAGCAATGCCAGCAGTGCTTCATGCGGATGCGAAAGACGCATCAGCTCCTGCCAGTGCGACGCGATGGCAGATGGCAATATCCGCGCCCAGAACTCGGGGAATAGAAAGGCGGTGCCTGATACCACCATCACCAGGTTGCCAAAGGCGGCGGCAAAATAGTGAATCTTCTGTTTGTAATTGAATTTATCCATTTCCGGTCGTTGATCACGCTTGCCGGCGAAGTAGGCCATGTCGCCTTTGAAATCCCGTATATCCTTCCAAAGCGGCAGAATTGTGCGTCGGATATCAAACGTGCCGGCTCGTATCCGCCACACAGTGCCAAGTGTAATCGTGAGGACGTGATAGACCATGGAAAAGATCATCACCACCGCGATAGTGCGGTGGATGATGCGCGTGACACTGACACCGCCCAGCATGCTGTTTAGAGGAGCGGACCAGAAGGTCTCGAAGAAATGAATCGGCAGGCCGGTAAACGCCAGGGTCAGGAAGGTGACAAAGGTCAGCATGTGCTGAATGCGGATGTGTACCGAATAGCGATAGAGATCGCCGACCGGATTCGATACGACATTCTTGTACAGCAACACCCGGTCATCGGGCATGGCCGCCACTACTTCTTCTATTTGCGCCCGGTCAGCATCACTAACCTTGTTCTGGCGCATCGAGGTTTCCAGGATATCCCGGGCTTCGGGGCTAAGTTTCATTGTTGTTCCAGTCTCCTCTTGCCTTCAGTTGCCTAGATCACCCGATCGCGGCCGCGCTTGCTCTTGCGCCACCAGGACGAGCCGTGTTTCAGTCGCCAGCCAACACCGTCGCGGCGCCGACCCCAGGTCTCGAACAACGACATGGCCACCAATGCAACAATGACCACCTCACCGACGATGTTATAGATTTTCTCGGCCCAGTACCGGAAGAGATTATCCTCGGCGTGGCTGGTGGGGTGCGGATCGATAGCCGCGTAGTTTTCGTCAGCAAACGTGTGGCAGCGCTGACAGGTTTCAACCTTTCGTTCCGGGCTAACCGGTGATTCGGGATCACGTGACGGACGGATTTCGTGCACGCTCTTGTAGTAATTGTCGTAATCGGCATGACAGTCGAGGCAGTTCGCGGTCTTGGTAAAGCCCTTGGCCGTCAACTTGCCGTGGAAGCTGTCCTTGTAGGAATCAACGGCAAAGGCGAATTTTCGGCCCAGTTCACGCCCCTCCTGTTTGGCCAGTGTCAGGTGGCGGTCAACCAGTTCCTTGTTGCCGTGGCACGACGAACACAACTCGACAATCTCTTCCGGGCTACGACGAACCTCCTTGATGCGACGGCTGGTATGGCTGTACCACTGGTTCACAAAGCTGCGTTTTTCGTGGCAGAGCACGCAACGGTCGGTAATTCGCTTTGGCGGCAAATCTTCGTGCGGATTGTTGATCGGGTTGGTATGACAGGTGATGCAATAGGGTTTGTCGGCATCGCCGCCCTTGGCCATCTTGTCGCGTCCATGCACGCTTTTTGAGTAGGCATTGACGATGGTTTTGTGGCTGAACGGCTTGCCGGTAGCCGGATTCTTGATTGAATGGCACTCGGTCGAGCAGGTGACGCCGGTATTGACCGGATCGTGTGGCAGTTTCTTGATATAGGTATGACAGTCGCGGCAGGGCACGTTGCGATGCACGGTTTTGCTGAACACATGCGGAAGAACGTAATAGGAGCGCAGTACACCTTCGTCGGTAATGCGCCCCATCATTGGATATTTGTGGCACATGAGGCAGCCTTCGTCGTCCAGTTCCGCCGCACTTGCGGGGAGCACAAGCATTAGATAGCAAAGCAGGACGGTCACGAGCCCAAGCGCGATGCTGCTGGCAAATGAATACAGGTTCGAATGCGGCGGATGTCGTTTCATAGTGCAGGCCTATTTGTCATGACAATTTGCGCACATCTGTTGCATGCGTAGTCGACGTTTACTGCCGGCACCTTTTGCAGCTGCCGCAGTCTTGATAACACCTTTTTCATGCGGGTTGTGGCAGGTGCCACAGAATATTTCTCCCGATCCCGGCGTCAGTGGTAGTACGATGCCGTTTTTCTTTGCCTGTTTTGCCATGCGCTCGGTAAACGACTTGCCTGGTCGCACCAGGTGACTGGGCGGCCCCTTGCCGCTGACGGCGAATGAGCCACCCGGGTGCGGTTGGTAGGGGTGGCAGCCGGTGCACATTTTCGACAAGTCGCTTTTCTCATTGAAATCCACATCTTCAAACTGTTTTGCATTCTCCAGCCTGGTGCCATCTTCGTGACAAATCAGGCATGTGTCTTTCTTGATCTTGCCAGATTTGGTCAGCTGGTCGTGCGGATTCAGGCGCTGATACTGCTTCGCATCGTGGCACAGGTAACAGATATCGGTGCGTGAGTTGTACGGGCCGTCGCGAAAAAATCTTGGATTGGTCAGCTTCTCTTTGGCGCGTTTCGGCAGGCAGGTCATGGTCAGATCGTGGCAGGTGCGGCAGTTGAGTCGACCCTTCTCGGTCGCGATCGCGTGACGGAAGCTCGCGGGCATGCGCGCCAGCATCTTGCGGTCAACGGGCATTCCAACCGGATGGATATAGCTGTGGGACGAGATGCTCTCATGACAGCGGTTGCACAGTTTCTCGCTGCGATTGTCGCGCAAATTCAGCGATCGCTTCGTTGGCGTTTTGGTGTGGCATGCCTTGCAGGCATCGGCCTGCCAATGGGGGTTGGCGATCGTAGGGCGCGAAGACGCGAGCGGCACTGGCGTAGCAGTGCTCGCGGGTTTCTGAATCTGCTGTGCAGACTGATTCGGCACGATTGTTGGCTCCTTTGCGGACAGTGTTGTGGCCGAAAAAATGGCTACTATCAGGCCCAGCAGTATCAGACGTATATCGCTCGCTGTGGCTGACATGACTTCTCCCTGCTATTAACGATGCCCAATTATCAGATCTATTTCACTGATCAATATCAATTACCGTGTTCTGAATATCCGTCTCTACCCGGTTCACATGCCGCCCATGCCGCCACCACCACCGCCACCACCACCGCCACCGCCCATGCCGCCAGGGTAGCTTTTCGGATTGTGGTTCTGGTTGTGGCAGGTCAGGTAGCAGCGCCCGGAAAAGGTGCCGGTTGACTCGAATCGCAGTATGCCGGACGAGCTGGGGCTAACGACGGATCGATCGAAATTGATAAGTTTGCTGTTGTTGGTGCTGTTGCCCTGGGTGCCGCTAATGCCATGCGGGTCGTGGCAGACATTACAGGGCGTGCTCAGGTTGCCGCCCATGCCGCCCATACCACCACCGCCCATCATGCCGCCGGCACCGGTGATATGCAGATTATGGCGACTGAAACTCTCGTTCCCCAGAATGCTGCCACGATCATGGCACTGGTAGCACAGGGCATAAGCCGAATTACTTTCCGGGGTCGGATCGTTCGTGAGGTACTGGCGCTTAAGGATCGGTTGAAAGTTGGATCCATGCGGGCCGTTAGGACCGTTGCTGTTGTCATTGTTATGGCAGTCCGTGCACTTGATGATACTGCTGGTATTCAGCGGTGAAATCAGGCTGGGTACATTCTGGTTGCGACCCGGGCCGGCGACAGGGTGAAACGACGGATTCGTTGTCTGGAATTCGAGACGCGTATTTGTCTGAGAGATCTGCCGGGTCGTTCTTGGTGCAGGCTTGCCGCTGCTGCTGCTGTGACAACGGAAGCAGAGTTGATACTCGCTATTAATATTGGCGATGGTGCCGCCGCCGATGGTTATTCCGCGAACCCCTGTCAGCGGGCCGGGTGGGTTGCCGCTACCGCTGCGTGCGGCATGGGGATTGTGGCAATCGACGCACTCAACATGTCGCGGACTGTTGACGATATTAGACTCATCCGGCCGGTGCGCGCCGGTTCGCATTGATATCGGGTGGTTCGAGAATTTGTTGAACTCATTGGCAATGTTCTTGCTGGCAACATTTCCGTTGTGACAAACAGTACAGTTGTCTTCTTCGTTGACATGTTTCAGCAATCGCTGTCGTCCCGGTGCGCTGTGGGGCTGGTGACAGTTGAGACAGGCGTTATCTCGAACGGTGGACCATTGCGAGTTTGGCCAGGGATTCTGGCCGTTACCATTCCACTGCCGCGTCGAGGTGCTATGAGCCGACTGGGACCAGTGATTCTTGTCGTGACAGGATGTGCACAGCCCCGAACGAATATTGTTTTTCACCAGGAACTTGCCATAAGTGTTGTCGTGCGCGTTATGGCAGGCGGTGCATTGCAGGCGACCGTTGCTATCCAGCTTGACGTCGTTGGGGAGACTGCCAGGACTGACCAGCTCACCGTTCTGATTGGCGAGTGTGTTGTTGTAAACAAAG
>Ga0209536_100006003_pt1 | contig 18707 bp, 16 predicted proteins | sample DeeMarSeWOR28_12_FD_187461 | JGI IMG/M metagenome (GOLD analysis project Ga0209536, IMG submission 187461) | Marine sediment microbial communities from White Oak River estuary, North Carolina - WOR-2-8_12 (SPAdes) (version 2) | ecosystem: Environmental > Aquatic > Marine > Intertidal zone >... | reverse complement strand
CATCACGCTTCAGGAAACCCAGTTCATCGACAAGCTGACGGTGCTCGAAACGCTGATCCTCTTTCGCAGCTTCTACCGCAACGGTCCCGAGCCCGAGACGGTCCTGAAGTGGGTCGAGCTCGAGGAGAAGGCGAGGGCGCGGGTCGGGAAGCTCTCCGGCGGGCAGAAGCAGCGGCTCTCGGTGGCCTGCTCGCTGGTCGGCGCTCCGGAGCTGCTGTTTCTCGACGAGCCCACCACCGGGCTCGACCCGGTCTCTCGGCGGCAGATCTGGGAGGGGATTCGCGCGTTCCGCGATCGCGGTGGCTCGGTGCTGCTGACCACGCATTACATGGACGAGGCGCACCGATTGTGCGATCGCGTGGCGATCATCGACCACGGGAGGGTGATCGCCCTCGACACGCCGGCGCGGTTGATCGCCACCCTCGGCGCCGAGCACGTCGTCGAGTTCCAGACGGAGCCCGCACCCGACGTTGCGCGCCTCGAGTCGCTTCCCGAGGTCCGGTCGGTGCGTGTCGACGACGGCTCGGTTTCCCTGACCGTCGCCGAGGTCCACCGCGCCGTGCCCGCCCTGCTCGGCGAGCTTCAGCGCCAGGGCCTGGATCTCACGAGCCTCGTCACCCACCACGCCACGCTCGAGGACGTCTTCGTCGCGATGACCGGCCGGCACCTCGGGGCGGACGAGTGATGCGCTTCCTCCGTTACCTGCCGGTGTGGCAGCTCTCGCTCACCAAGGCCCGCGAGCTGTTCCGCGAGCCCGAGGCCTTGTTCTGGGTCTTCGTCTTTCCGGTCCTGCTCGCGCTGGCGCTCGGGATCGCCTTTCGATCCCGCGGACCGGAGGAGACCTCGATCGGCGTGCAGCGTGGAGAGGGGGCTGCGGCGATCGAGCGTGCCCTGGAGAAGGCCGAGGGCTTTCGCCCCGCGGTGCTCGACCCCGACGAGGCGCGCCAGCGCCTGCGAACGGGCCGGGTGGCGCTGGTGGTGATCCCGGGCAAGCCGCTCACCTACTGGTACGACCCGACGCGACAGGAGAGTGACGCGGCGCGAAGGGCCGTGAACGACGCCTTGCAGCGCGACGCCGGCCGGGTTGACGCCATCGCGGTGGACACACGGGAGATGAACGAGAAGGGCTCGCGCTACATCGACTTCCTGATCCCGGGGCTGCTCGGCATGAACATCATGGGCACGGGCATGTGGGGCATCGGCTTCTACATCGTGACCGCCCGACAAAAGAAGCTCCTGAAACGGTTGGTCGCGACGCCAATGCGCCGGAGCCAGTTTCTGCTCGGTCAGATCCTCGGGCGGCTGTTTCTGCTGGTCTTCGAGGTCGGCGTCCTGGTGGCTTTCGCGACCCTGTTTTTCGACGTGCCGTTGCGGGGCTCGTGGGTTACCCTCGGGCTCGTGTCGGTGCTCGGCGCGATGACCTTCGCGGGGATGGGCCTGCTCGTGGCGAGCCGCGCGAAGACGGTCGAGGGTGTGTCGGGGCTGATGAACGTCGTCATGATGCCGCTGTGGATCCTGTCGGGCATCTTCTTTTCAACGTCGCGCTTCCCGGACGCCATGCAACCCGTGGTGCAGGCGCTTCCGCTGACCGCCCTCAACGACGCGCTGCGCGAGGTGATGCTGGACGGCGCGAGCCTGCTCACGATCCTCGACGAGGTCGCGTTGACCGCGGCGTGGGGCGTCGCCGCCTTCGTGGTCGCCCTCGCGATCTTCCGCTGGCGCTAGCAGTTTTCGCGAGTATTTCCGTGGGCGGCGTTGCGCGCGTCCGTAGGGAGCGATGATGGAGCTGATCGATCTGACCGCGCCGTTCGGGGATCTCGTGCGGGCAAGCCGCACGACGATCGAGTTCAAGGCCCGTTTCTGGGCGTGGCTCGACGAGCAGCGCCGCGAGGGTCGTTTGCGACCGTTGCTGGAGGACATGGAGCGTCATTGGTCCTCGGTGGGGAACGCAACGTCGCTCAGCGAGGCGCGCGATCTGTTGCGGCAGCTCTCCACGGGAGGCTACGCCGAGCGCGTGAGCGCGATCGGCACGCGCTTCCGCGAGCAGGTCGGCGTGCTCCCCGACGTCCCGGTGATCTTGCTTGCGGGCCTCGAACGCCCGGAGGGCTACAGTCGCTTCGACCAGGGGAGGAACACCATCTTCATCGGTCTCGACCATCCGACGGCCCTGGCCCATTTCGATCACCTGGAGGTGATCCTGTCGCACGAGCTGTGTCATGCGGTACGGGACCCGTTCGCCGACGTGCTGCGCGACTACAAGGGTAGGCGCACCATGAGCCATGACGAGTTCGTGGCGCGGCACCCGTTCCGGGAACACCTCGTGTCGGAAGCGCTGGCCACGTCGATCTCCGAAGCGCTCTACGGTGGACGGCCCGAGCGGCGCTACGTCTACTTCAATCAGGACGCGATCCGGTGGTGCCGGACCCACCGCCGCGAGATCGCCGAGCGCATGCTGCTGGCGCTGGAGCGCGAGGAGCCCTATCGGACTTTCTACGCGGAGGGCTCGGTGACCCCGGATTCGCCGGACTGCTGCGATTACTGGTTCGGGCTGCACCTGGGGCGTTTCGCGCTCGCCGACGCGAAACCCGTCGAGCTGTTGAAGCTTCCGGCAACGCGGTTCCTCGATCGCTACCTCACTCCATTCGTGGAGGAGTTTCTGGGGAAGCCGGCCGCGCGACCGCGCTCGAGCGAAACCACGACCGCTGTCGAGCCGGCCCTGGCCGAGGCGGAACCGCTGACGGCCGCGAGTCTCCCGTCGACCGTGCGACACGCCTACGAGGAGTACGCGGCGTGCGTTGCGCGACACCCGTCGCTGGCCCGCCACCTCGATGAGCGCCTGGGCGACCGAATCGCCCGCGGAGGCCTCGAGCACGCGGGCGAGGCCTGGGACGTTCATGCCTTTCCCCTGCTGTTGTCGGCCGAGGAGGAGCGTCACCTCCGATGGGCCACGGACGGCCTGCTGCGGTTGATCGAGGAGGTGATCGAGCTCTATCGCCGGGACCGCGAGGTGCGCGCGTTTTTCGGCTTTCCGCGTCACGTCGAGGAGCTGTGCGTGCTCGATCCTGGGTACCGCCCGCACGTGATGCTCGGACGTTTCGATTCCTACTGGAGCGGGCGTCGCGTCCGCTTTCTCGAGTTGAACGTCAACGGAGCGGCGCTGTGGTCCCTGGCCGAGCAGCTCGGCGAGGAAGCGCTCGAGCTGCCCGAGCTGGGCCGGATCATCGCGCGGCACGGCGCGGAGGGCTGGCCGTTGACGAGCCGGATGTTCGACGGTCTCGTCCACGCGTGGCGCCAGGCCCGCGAAACCGAGCAACTTCCCCGTCGAATCGCGATCGTAGACTGGAGTAGCGTCTCGACACGCTCCGAGCAACGCCGGCTGGCCGAGCACTTCACCGCGATGGGCGTACCCACCGAGGTGGTGCAACCGGCCGATCTGGCCTTCGACGGCAAGCAGCTGAGCGGTCCGTCCGGAACGATCGACGTCGTCTACCGTCGCGTGACCACCATCGACCTCGTCGAGCGGCCCGATGAGCTGCGCGCGCTGATCGAAGCCGCCCGCGCGCGGGCGATGGTCACGGTCTCCTCGTGGTCCTCGGACGTCGCCCACTCCAAGCGGCTGTTCGCTTTCCTGACCCACGAGCGCTGGCAACGCCGACTGTCGCCTGCGCAGCGCGCTTTGATCGAGGCCCACGTTCCGTGGACGCGCATGTTCGTTCCGGGCAAGACTCAATTCGAGGGCCGCCGCCACGACCTCGAGAAACTGGCTCTGGCGGCACGGGAGCGCTTCGTGCTCAAGCCCGCGGAGGGCTACGAGGGCCGGGGCGTCCTGCTGGGCGTCGAGACGCCACCCGCACTGTGGGAGGCCGAAATCGAACGTCGCTTCGGGGGAACGCACGTCCTGCAAGAGCGGGTACGCGCCCCGCTGAGAACACTGCTGCTACCGCACGGCGACCGGGTGGAGGAGACGTCGCGCTGGCTCCATCTCGGAGAGTTCGTCATCGCCGGCCAACTGGCCGGTCTCATCGCCCGCGCATCCCGGGAGCTGGTCCTCACGGCACAGAGCGAGGAGCGAGCGCTGCCGTCCTTCGTGCTGGCCGACGACGAGGGCCTCGGCACGGACCAGGACTTCGGCCCGGCAGCGCCGTAGGCGTGGGATCTCGCCTGCCTTGAACCGGCCGGGCTCTGACCTCGGCGTACAATCCGGGTAGCGCGCAGCCCTCCGGCGCTGCAACTGGACACCCGCCTGCACCGCCACGTGGCGCTGAAGTTCGTGCCCGAAGAGAGCGCGGAGGACGAGCAGGCGGTGGACCGCCACCTGCGCGAGGCGCGCGCCGCCTCGGCGCTGAATCACCCGCACATCTGATCGATCGCCACGGCATCGCCCCCGAGCTCGCCGATCACCTGCTGGAGGGGTTGGCGAAGGTGGCGGCGCCGGGTTACACCAGCTCGACGTAGAGCTCCTCGTGCTCCGCCTCTTCCGCGATGAGCAGCGCGCGGTTGTTCAGCAGCACCTTCAGAAGCTTTGACCGACCGCTCTTCAGCAGGCGCTGAATCGTTCCGCGGGAAACCCCCATGCGCAGTCCGGCAGCTTCCTGATCGTGACCCTCGAGGTCGCACAGACGCATCGCCTCGAGCTCGCTCAGATCGAGACGGATCTTATCGAGCGCGTACATCGGGATGCTGCGCGGCTTGAAGACCCGGTCACCGTCGTAGGCGAGGCAGCGCTTTCGGGTCGGTGGGCGTGGCAAGGGACGCTACCTCCGGCCGTGTCCGCGTCCGTGTACCGCGCGGTGGCCTTGACCACACCCGGCGCCGGCGTGGCCGTGACCGTCTCGCCTCCCGCCACCACAGGTTTCGTCGAGCGACAGACGGCGAGCCTTGCCGGCGCGAACGGCCTCGGTGATCGCCGTGACCGTCCGATCCGCGGGGATCAGCACTTCGATGCCGGCATCGCTCAACGCCGTGAAGGCGCTTCGACCGACACCGTGACAGACGACGGCGTCGACATCGAGCGCTTTCAGGGCTTCGACCGGATGGCAGGAGCCATGACGATGGTGAAGCTCGGGATTCGGAACGACTTCGAGGTCTCCGCTGTCCACATCCACCACCCCGAGCAGCGGTGCGCTTCCGAAGTGACCCTTTACGGTGGATTCCGGGCCGCGGTCCGTGTCGAGCGGTATGCAGATCTTCATGTTCGGCTCCCTTCCTGGTGCCCGATCGTATTGTGCATATGCACATTACTGCCGCTGGGCTCCCCTGTCAAGGGAGGAATCACGGCCGGCCGGCCTCTCGACCACGAGAGATGGGCCCGTTGCGTTTTGTGCTAAATAATAGTACACTTCCAACGTGAAGCTGGACACCGACCGCATCAGAAAACTATGCAGCAAGAGGGGATTGACCCTCCAGGCCTTACTCCAGCACGCCGCTGTCAGCCGCACCGCGTACTACTCCCTGGCGAGGAAGGTGTCGGTCCTCCCAGTCTCGGTCAGGGCCATTGCCGGGGAGCTCGGTGTGGCGCCGTCCGCGATCCTCGAGGAGGCCCCGCCCGCGGAGTGGCGCACCCGGGCGCTCCTCCGCCGGGCAGCTCGGGTCCTCGACCGGCACCCGCATGCGGCGTTCGAAAACGTCTGGCACACGCTCGTGCTGCTGGAAGAACCTCCCGTCGACCGCCTGAGAAGGAGCCTGCTGCGTGGCCGCGCCGCCGATCTTCACTGAGGAAGAGCAGGCTTTCCTGCGCGAGCTGGTCCGGCAGCGGGTCGACTTCATGATCGTCGGACTCGCCGCCGCGGCACTGCAGGGCGCCCCGGCGGTAACGCAGGACATCGACCTGTGGTTCAGGGATCTGGGCGATCCCCACCTCCAAGAGGCGCTGAGGCGGGTAGGGGGAGTCTACATCCCCCCGACCCCATCGACGCCGCCGATGCTCGGCGGTAGAAACGTCGCGCTGTTCGACATCGTGGTGACCATGCACGGGCTCGATGGGTTCGACCGCGAGATGGAGAACACCATCGAGGTCGCGATCGGCAGGACCAAGGTCAAGGTTCTCTCGCTCGAGCGAATCATCGCCAGCAAGAAGGCGACGAACCGCGAGAAGGACCGACGGGTCCTGCCCGTTCTCGAAGATGCGGCCGCCACGCTGCGCGAGCGAAGACGCGGGAAGTAGAGCGTCTCGCTAGCCTTTCACGTCGACACAGACCAGCTCTTCGTGGTTCCGCAGGTAGAGCCTGCCGCCCGCGATACTCGGGGACGTCCAGTTATTCCCACTCAGGACCTCGGCGTCGCCCTTCTGGACGAACCCGTCGGGGCTGGCGGCGACGATGGCGAGGTTGCCGGCCTCGCCGAGGACGAACAGCTTGCCGTCCGCCGCGATCAGCGACCCTCTGCCGAAGCCACGCGCCTGCCACTTGACCTCGCCGGTCCTGACATCGAGGCACTGCAGGATGCTGCGATCGAATCCGTAGATGTAGTTGCCGAGCCGGACGGCGGTGTTGACGTCGCTTCTCGTGTGCTCGGACTTCCAGACGGGCTCGACCTCGAAGGTCTCGGCCTCGCGTGAGATCCGGAGGAGGGCGGCGCCGGAGCCGCTCGAGATGAAGATCCGGTCGGGCGGGACGAAGATCGGCGTTCCCGTGTTCAGCGGGTCGCCGGTGACGGGACAGAACGTCTCCCACGAGTGCTTCCAGAGCAGCTTGCCGTCGTCGGGAGCGACGGCGTGCAGGCCGTGGGCGCTCCAGAACACCACCTGACGGACGCCGTCGATCGAGACGTCGATCGGGGAGGAATAGGCCGGGCGGTCACTCTGGGAAGACCAGGCGAGCTCGCCGGTCTTCTTGTCGAAGGCCATGAAGGTCGCGCCCTTGCCGCCCGCCTCGATCAACAGCCTGGCTCCGACGACCATGGGCGATGACGAGAAGCCGTAGGTCGGCAGCTTCGTTCCGAACTCCCCCGGGAGGTCGTGCCGCCACACGAGCTCACCGCTCGCCTTGTTGACGGCCACCAGGAGCCCGTCGGTTCCGACCGCATAGACCAGCTCGCCGTCGACCACAGGGGTGACGCGAGGGCCGTTGCCGTAGTGGTTCCTGAACGTCTTCCCGAGAGAGAAGCGCCACAGCTCCTCACCGGACGAGCCGTCGAGGCAGAACAGGTACTGGCTCGCCGCTTTGTCCCACATCGTGTACAGCTTGCCGTCAGAGACGGTCACACTCGAGTATCCCGGGCCGATGTCGATGCGCCAGAGGACGCGCGGGCCGTCCTCGGTCCAAACGTCCACGAGACCGGTCTCCGGCGAAATCGCATCGCGGTTGGCGCCGCGCCACTGCGGCCAGTCGGCGGAACCTCCCTCGACGGGCAATACCGCGAACAGGATGGCGAGAGCAAGCACGGTCTGTCTCATGGCGATCTCCTTCCAAGGGCTCCCCGGGGTGGACGTTCGGATCGACGTTGGGTCGGCGTGGGTGTCTCCGTCGTGTCGCGGCAGGGGTCCGCGCTCGACTCGGCCTCGCAGTCCAGCAAGGCCTGAACCAGGAGCTCGAAGCTCCGCATCACCGTCGCGCGTCTGGACGGCGGGATCTTCTGGAAGACGCGGCGGTAGTGGGCGTCGTTGTCGCGATGGATCGTCCGGCACACGTTCTTCCCCTCGGAGGTCAGCTCGATCCGGACCACGCGGCGGTCAGCGTCGTCCCGAATGCGCTCGACGAGGCCCCTGGTGGCCAGACCGTCGAGCGTCCGGGTCAGGGTGCTGTTGTCGAGCCGGAGCCGCGACGCGAGCCGCCCCACGGTCGGCCGCTCGGTGCCTTCGATTTCCAGCAGCACCAGGCACTGGGCCAGGGTCACGTCGGCGCAACACGTCTTGAGGTGCAGGTTCGTCACGCGCTCGAACTGCCGAAGGTTGCCGCGAAACTCCCGGATCTCGCACTGATTCAACGTTTCCTCCAATCTCTGCATAATACAAATATTGTAGACACCAGATATATTCACGTCAACCCACAAGTGGGGGACCGGCTCCGAATCCGCTTCCGGAAAACCCGGAAATGGGTATCCTGTCCCCATTTCAGGGGAAGGCGTGGGGATCCGGAATTCGGGGACGTCCGGGGCGTTTGCATGGAGAGGCATCGATGAACAAGGTCAAGGTAGCTGACTGGAACGAGCTGAAACCCCTGAAACCGGCCTACGCGCTGGTGGCGAACGTCGACCTGGTCGTCATTCGCTGGGACGACCGCGACGAGGCGTCGGTGCTGTACGGCCGCTGCCTCCACCGCGGCGCGCTTCTGGCCGACGGCCACGTCGACGGCGAGAACCTCATTTGCGGCGTGCACTTCTGGGACTACCGGTACAGGACCGGCGTCAGCGAATACGCCAACCAGGAGCGGCTCCACAAGTTCACGTCGTGGGTCGAAAAGGACGGCGTGTGGGTCGATGCCGACGAGATCGCGGCCTGGGAGAAGGCCAACCCGCAGCCCTACGACCGCGACGCCTACCAGGGACTCTACGCCGACGTCCACGGCACGCCGCTCGAGCCCCACGTGAAGCTGATCCAGGAGCTCGCGGCTCACGGTCTGGAGAGGACCGGTGCGCACGGCGCGGTCTCGGCGATGGGGGTTCCTGCACGGGACCTGCCGCGCTGGGACGACCTGCAGATCCTCACCGCCCAGCTCGCGCGCCTTCCCCAGCTCGACGACGTCGAGGTCGGCACCGATCTCGTCATCGGACCCAACGCCGAGAAGCCCCTGCAGCTCGAGATCCCGCTGTTCGTATCGGACATGAGCTTCGGGGCGCTGTCCGAAGAGGCCAAGATCGCCCTCGCCCGCGGCGCGGAGATGGCGGGCACCGGTATCTGCTCCGGTGAGGGCGGGATGCTGCCCGAGGAGCAGGCGTCCAACTCGCGGTACTTCTACGAGCTGGCCTCGGCGCGGTTCGGCTTCTCGATGGACAAGGTCGCAAGGGCGCAGGCCTTTCACTTCAAGGGCGGGCAGGGCGCCAAGACCGGCACCGGCGGCCACCTTCCGGGGCACAAGGTCAAGGGCAAGATCGCCGAGGTCCGCGGCCTCGAGGAGGGTCGGGCAGCGATCTCCCCCGCGCGATTCCCCGACTGGAACAGCGAGGCTGACTTCCGGCTCTTCGCGTCCGAAGTCCGCGAGGCCACCGGCGGCATCCCGATCGGCTTCAAGCTCTCCGCGCAGCACATCGAGGAGGACATCGACGCCGCGCTGCGCATCGGCGTGGACTACATCATCCTGGACGGCCGCGGCGGCGGCACCGGGGCCGCGCCGAACGTCTTCAAGGACAACATCTCGGTGCCGACCATCCCGGCGCTGGCCCGCGCGCGGCGGCACCTCGATAGCCTCCCTCGCTACGACGTCACCCTGATCGTCACCGGCGGCCTGCGCACACCGGCCGATTTCGTCAAGGCCATGGCGCTCGGCGCCGACGGCATCGCGGTGTCGAACGCGGCGCTGCAGGCGATCGGCTGTCTGGGCATGCGGGCTTGTCACACCAACAACTGTCCCGTCGGCATCGCCACGCAGCGGCAAGATCTTCGCTCGCGGCTGGCCATCGATGAAGCGGCCAGGCGCCTCGATCGCTTCTTCCGGGCATCGGTCCACCTCATGAGCACCCTGGCGCGCGCCTGCGGCCACACCCACCTGAGCGACTTCAGCGTCGAGGACCTCACCACCTGGAACCGGGATCTGGCCCACCTGAGCGGCGTTGCCTACGCGGGTGTGAGATGACGCGCCTTCGCTGGTATCGGATTGCCGACACGGACGAGCTTCCGGAGGGTCGGGTCAAGACAGTCGTCGCCGGCCGCAAGACGCTGGCCTTGACCCACTTCGATGGGCGGTACAACGCTCTCGACAACGCCTGCCCGCACCAGGGCGGACCGTTGGGCGAGGGCTCGATCGAGAACGGCTGGCTGCGCTCGGTGGCGGTAACCGGGGACGGCGGCTTCGGGCAGTACATGGCCGAGCTGACCACGGCGGTGAAACACGGCATGAACATCAACCACGTCCTGCCGAGCAGCAACGAGCTCGGCAAGATCGGCAAGGAGCAGCGCGCCGGGAACCGGGACGTGTGGCAGACCGCGCTGCACAACCCGAACTTCGCGCACCACACCGAGAACTGCGGCGCGCTCGGGATCCGGCTCGACGGCAAGGGGCAGCTCGACGACGCCCTGGAGCGCGCTTTGGCCCGCGACGGCCCGGCGCTGGTCGACGGGGTGGCCGAGCCCGTCCCCATTCATTGGAGCATCCGACGGGCCCGCTCGAGGTTGTTCCGGGCGTCCTCGTGGTCGGGGTTGAGGCGCACTGCTTGCTCGAAGAAACCCACCGCTTCTCGTAGTTGTCCCTGGCTGGCGAACACTATTCCCAGACCGTTGTACGGATCCGCGTAGTCGGGGTCGATCTCCACGGCGCGGCGAAACGCGGCGGCCGCTTCCCGTAGCTTGCTCTGGCCGGTCAGGGCAATGCCGAGGTTGTTGTGCGCCTCGGCGTAGTCGGGATCGAGGCGAACCGCGGTCCTGAAGCGGCTCGCGGCCTCGGCGAGCCTGTTCTGTCTCTCGAAGACGATACCGAGATTGTTGTGAAGCCGCGCGTTGTCCGGATCGATCCGGAGACCCCGCTCGAACTGCTCTCTTGCCTGCGCGAGCTGCCCTCGCCTCGAGAACACGACCCCGAGCCCGTTGTAGGGGTCGGCGTAATCGGGGTCGGACCGGATGGCCTGCTCGAACTGCTCGGCGGCCTCCTCGAGTCGACCCTGGTCGGACCGAACGAGCCCCAGGTTGTTGTACGCCTCGGCGTAGCCCGGGTCGATGCGAAGCGCCTGCTCGTAGCGTGCCGCCGCCTCGTCCAGCTTTCCCTGGCCCGCCAGTGTGACGCCCAGATTGTTGTGGGCCTGCGCGGATTCCGGAGCGTCGCGCAGCGTCTCCTCGAGCAGCGCGCCGGCCTCGTCGTGCCTGCCGAGCCGGGCCAGCACGTTGCCCAGGTTGTTCCTGGCCTTCGTGTAGCCGGGACGGATGCGCAGCGCTTGCTCGTACGACTCCCGTGCCGCCTCCGGGTCTCCCATCCGCTGGTGGAGGTGGCCGAGGCTGTAGTGCCCTTCGGCGTAGCTCGGGTGGATCGCCACGGCCGCCTGGTAGTGGGATAGGGCGCGCTCCAGATCGTCCTGCTCCTCGAACAGGACCCCGAGGTTGTGGTGGGCCGCGAAGTTCCTGGACGTGTTCCGGAGCGCGTGCTCGTAGAGCGTGCGGCTGTCCCTCCACGTCCCGACCTGGAACCACGCCACCGCCGCGAACGCCGCGAGCACGAGCACGGATCCCGCGACCAGCACGGGACGCCACCGTGGCCGACGCGCGGCCAGGTCCGCCGCGCCCCACGCGACGGCGAAGTAGATACCGATCAACGGAAGGTAGGCGTACCGGTCGGCCATCGCCTGGGCGCTGATCTGGACCAGACCGATGACCGGCGCCAGCGTCACGAGGTACCAGTACCAGCCGACTCCGAGGTAAGGGCGATGCCGCGCCTCGCGGGTGACCCGGACGGTCGCCCACCCCAGCAGCAGCCCTGCACCGGCGCCCATCGCCAGGAACATGGTGGAGCGTCCGGGAGAGACGATCGCAGGATGAGGGTAGAAATAGGCAAGGCCGACGGGCCAGACCGTCTTCCAGAGGTACCCGACGTAACCCACCAACGCGTTGGCGAGACGTGCCGGAAGCGAGACGTGCTCGAGCGAGGTCAGCGCTCCGCCAGCTCGCTGGGCCCACACCGCCAGAGCACTCGCCATCGCCGACAGAACCAACAGCGGGAGCTTCTCGACGATGAGATGTCCCGGCGACCGTCCGGATGCGGCCGCATCGGCCGCCGAAGCCCCGGGCCTCCGTAGCCGGCCGAGCGGCCAGACGTCCATGAGCAGCAGCACCACCGGCAGCGTCACGAGCATCGGCTTCGCCATCAGTCCCAGCCCCATCAGGGCCGCGACGAGCAGGTACCGGCCGGCACCGGCTCGCCGGGCGTACCATGCGTAGGCAAGCATCGACAGCATCCAGAACAGACCGCTCAAGACATCTTTCCGCTCGGATGCCCAGGCGACGGACTCCACGCGCAGCGGGTGCACCGCGAACAGCGCGGCCACCAGTAGGCTCGGCCAGTACCGGCGGGTGGTCAGGAGCAGAACGAAGAACAGTAAAACGGCGTTGGTAGCGTGGATCGCGACGTTGACCGCGTGGTGTCGGCCCGGATGCAATCCGAACAGCTCGCAATCGATCATGTGCGAGATCCAGGTCACCGGGTGCCAGTTCGAGGCGTGCGAGGCGGTGATCGCCCAGGCCGCACCGCTCGACGTGATACCGTCCCGGACCCGCGGGTTCTCGTAGATGTAGAGGTTGTCGTCCCAGTTCACGAACTCGTGGGTGACGACTTGACCGTAGATCAAGACCACAGCGCCGACGAGTGCGAGAGACCCCCACAGCGGGGCTGATCGCCGAATCGCCATCGCGAGGCCCTTCAGCCCGCCGGCTCGAGCTTGAAGGCATTCGGGCCGACGATTCGCCGAATACGCACGTCGACGAGCAGCGTGCGGTTTCTCACGAAGTACTTCTCGACCTCCTCGGGGCTCAGCGGGATCTTGCCCAGGGATCCGTAGCCCACCGCGGAGCCTCGCCGGTATCGCGGCAACGCCTCCAGCTCGAGAAACAGGGATCTCTCGCCGACCCGCTTCCGGAGCAGATCGATGTCGAGATAGAAGCTCCGGCAGGACGGGTCCGCCGTGTAGTTGTGGACATCGTTGATGACGTTCCGCTGGAAGAACGCGCTGAAGTGATCCGGAGCGAACCGGCCCCTGCGGTTGCGATGGAACTCCACCAGGAACTCCTCGACCGGGTTGTCCAGATCGTCGCGGACGCTCACCGCCGTGTTCTGGTAGCCGTGGAAGTAGGGGTCGTCGGAGCCCGGCTCGTACAGCCGCCGGGTCGCCAGCGCCATCTCGTCGACGAACGACGACCAGCGTGCGCGCGGCACGGTCAGGGCCGCCGCGAGCCACCCGGCCGCATGCGCGCCGCGCGGCGTGTTCTTCTTCTTGAAAGCGATGCTGCCGTGATCGTCGCCGTCGCTGACGCCGAAAGCCAGCGCCGACCTACCCGGCGGGCGCCGCAGCGTCAGCCTCGGCCGATCGGCATCCGCGGTGTAGTCGAGTGTCAGACGGGCGGCGTCGAGATTGGCCGTCGAGACACGCACCGTGCCGTCGCTTCCGACCTCGTCGGTGATCGTGGCCGGGCCGCCGTAGCCCGAGTTGCCGACCAGCACCGCCGCGAGTATCCGGTCGGGTCCGTACCACCGCTTGACGCCGAACAGGTCTCGCTCGGCCAGCTCCCGGGTGTACGGCGAGGCCAGCTCCAGACCGCGCAGCAAATGGGTTCCGGTCTCGAAGCCGGTTCTCCATCCCTTGAACGCCCGCCCCAGCCAGGTTCGTCCCTTGTGGGCGAGCTGCGAGCCGAAGTTCGCGGGCGCGAGCATGAGGTGTCGTTTCACCGGAACCGTGTCCGGCGTGTAGTAGGTCGTCATCCAGTCGCGAACCACCAGCGCGCCGGTGCTGTGGGAAACGAGGTGGACGTTCTTGCGGTTCCGGATCTCCGGATGGTTCGTCCACGCCCGCTGCATGGCGTGTCGCAGGTCGCGGTAGGTGATCTCGTCGTCGAGCGACACCCAGTCGGCGAGGTCGATCGTGGTCACCAAGGTCCTCAGCCTGCTCCGCAGGAAACGGGCCAGGTTGAGGAATGACCGGTAGCCGTCGCTCCAGCCGTGGACGATCACGATCGGGCTCGGCATCCCCGCCACCTCCGTCGACGACGTAAGTTACCACGGTCGACGCCGCCGGTCGGCGGCCGATGCGATGATCAACCCGATCGTCGGCGACCGGGTGTCCCGGGGCGGGAGTGCTCGATGCCCGGGGAGCTCCGCCCGGGGCCGGTGATCACGGCCTTCGGGCTCTTCGCGGCGATCCTTCGGCTGCGCGCCACCCTGATCGGCGGCCCGGGCTCGAGCGCCCTCAGCCGCCCAGCTTCGCGACGTAGTCCTCGAGCTGCTTCTTGAGGCCCTCGATCTCCTTGGTCAGCGTCTCGCTCTCACTCTTGAGGTTGGCGGCGGCATCTCCCGTGAGGTCGCGCGGCGACAGGCCCTTCAGCTTTTCGGTGAGCCCTTTCAGCTCCTTCTCTTTCTCGGCAATCTGCTTCTTGAGCTCCTCGACCTTCGCCTTCATCTCCTCGGGCGCCATCTCCATGACCTCGTCGGCCATCTCGCCGGCGGCTTCGGCCAGGCCTTCGGCCTTCTCGGTGAGCCCCTCGATGGCCGAGTCGGACTCCTTCGTCGATCCGCCGCACCCTACGACGGCGAAGATCATCCCGAAGGCCACCACAACGACCACGGCAGCTGCGTATCTCATCGCTGACTCCTCCTCTCGAACTCGTTAAGCGTCGAGGCCGAGCCGGCCCCACCACCGGGGGGCACTCTAGCCGACTCACCACCGAAATGTCACGGCGGTGTAGAATTCGCCTCGCCCATGAAAGCGCTGGTCATGGACTTCGACGGCGTCGTCTCCGACAGCGTCCGCGAAGCCTTCATTGTCGCGATTCGTACGTACCGCGGTCTTTGTCCGGACTCGCCGCTCGAATCCGCCGACGCCGGTGCCGGCCTTCATCGCCTATTTGGACCTTTCATGGACTTGATGCCTCTGGGCAACGGCGCCGCGGATTACGGGACGATCCTGGCGGCCCTCCAGGCGGGCGCGGACCTCCCCGACCAGACGACGTACGATGCTTTCCGCGCCGGGCTGGATCCGGATTGGCTCGAACGGTACGTCCGCCGTTTCTACGAGGTCCGCTCCGAAATGGCCGCGGCCGACCCCGAGGGTTGGCGGGGTTTGATGAGGCCCTATGCGCCCTTTCTCGATCTCCTCCGGCGCCGCGCCGGAGGGGGCGTAGCCTACGCCATCGCGACGTCGAAGGACGGCGGCTCGGTCGAGGTTCTGCTGCGCGACTACGGCATCGCCGATCTGATCCCGATCGATCGGGTCGTGGACAGGGGGGCGGGCCCGCGGAAATCGGCCCACCTCGAGCTTCTTCGCGATCGTCTCGGTCTCGACTTCGGCGCCATGACCTTCATCGACGACAAGGTCAACCACCTCGACTCGGTCGCCTCGCTCGGGGTGCGGTGCGCCCTGGCGGCATGGGGGTACAACGGCCGTCGGGAGCACGAGCTCGCTGCCGAGCGCGGTTACCTGGTCTGCGGGCTCGAGAACGTCGAGGAGAAACTGTTCGAGGATTGACCCGTATACAGGCTCGAGCCCGATGCGGCGCGTTCCGCCCTTGGTCCCTCGTTCGGGGCGGTGGTAGGTTGATGCGGATGAACGTCGGTGCTTCGGCGATGACAACGCTTCCCGAGGAGCAACCCATGAAAGCACAGTGGAGAGCAGCATGCGTGTGGCTCGTCACGGTCGCCGTGGCCGGTCTCGTGGCGGTCCCGTCCGCGATCGCGGCCGACGAGGCGGCTGGCGATTACCTTTCCGATCTCCCGCCGCTGATCGACCGCGACGTCTTCTTCGGCGACCCGGAGATCGCCGGCGCCCAGATCTCGCCCGACGGCAAGCGGGTGTCGTTCCGCAAGCCCTACAACGGCGTCATGAACATCTGGGTCAAGAAGCCCTCTCAGCCGTTCGACGCCGCCACGCCGATGACGGCGGACACCGAGCGGCCGGTCATGGGCTATTTCTGGACCCAGGACAGCCGGTACATCCTCTACGTTCAGGACAAGGGCGGCGACGAGAACTACCACGTCTACGCCGTCGATCCGAAGGGAAAGGCCGGCAAGGACGGCGTCCCGGAGGCCCGCGACCTGACGCCGATCGAGGGCGCGAAAGCGCAGATCTACGCCGTGCCGGAGGCCACGCCGAATCGGATCCTCGTCGGACTGAACGACCGCGACCCCGCGATGCACGACGTCTACCGGCTCGACATCGACACGGGCGAGCGGACGCTGGTGATCCAGAACGACGCGAACGTCGCCGCCTGGGAGGCCGACCTTGCGGGCAACGTGCGTCTGGCCTTCCGAACCACCGACGACGGCGGCAGCGAGATCCTGGTGGTCGAGGACGGCAAGCTCGGCAAGGCGATCTACACCTGCAGCTTCGAGGAGTCGTGCGTGCCGTATCGATTCCACAAGGATGGCAAGCGAGTGTATATCGTCAGTGACAAGGGCGACGACGTCGATCTGGCGCGGCTGATGCTGATGGATGCCGAGACCGGAGAAACGGAGCTGGTCGAGTCCGACCCCGAGGGCGAGGTGGACTTCGGCGCGGCGCTCTTCTCGGACGTCACCGAGGAGCTGGTCGGCACGGTCTACATCGGAGACCGTCAGCGCATCTATCCGAGGACGGACGGGTTGAAGAAGGAGCTCGAGTTCCTGCGCGCCAACCTCCCGGACGGCGAGCTCGGCGTCGCCTCGAGCACCAAGGACGAGCGGTATCGGATCGTCTACGTCAGCCGCGACGTCAACCCCGGCGAGGCCTGGTTCTTCGACAGCAAGAAGATGAAGCTCAAGAAGCTGTACGACTCGCGTCCGGACCTGCCGTCCGAGCACCTGGCGACCATGCGGCCCGTGCGCTACAAGGCACGGGACGGCCTCGAGATCCCCGCCTACCTGACAGTCCCCAAAGGCGTCGAGGGGGAGAATCTCCCGACGATCATCGTCCCCCACGGGGGCCCGTGGTCGCGCGACGTCTGGGGCTATGAGCCGATCACGCAGTTCCTCGCCAATCGCGGCTACGCCGTCCTCTTGCCGAACTTCCGAGGCTCTACCGGCTACGGCAAGTCGTTCCTGAACGCGGGGAACAAAGAGTGGGGCACCGGGGCGATGCAGCACGACCTCACCGACGCGGTCAAGTACCTCGTCTCCGAGGGCATTGCCGACCCGGAGCGGGTTGCCATCATGGGCGGCTCGTACGGCGGCTACGCGACGCTCGCCGGGGTGACCTTCACCCCCGATCTGTACGCCGCGGGCGTGTCGATCGTCGGCCCCTCCAACATCATCACGCTGCTCGATTCGATCCCGCCCTACTGGGGCCCGATCAAGAACATCTTCTTCAAGCGAGTGGGCGACCCCGACGATCCCGAGGACCGCAAGCGGCTCGAGGAGCAGTCGCCGTTCTACCACGCCACCGAGATCAAGGCCCCGCTGCTGGTGATCCAGGGAGCCAACGATCCCCGCGTCAAGCAGGCCGAGTCGGACATGATCGTCGTCGCGCTGCGCGACCTGGAACGGCCGGTAGAATATCTCGTGGCGCCGGACGAGGGTCACGGATTTGCGGGGGAAGAAAACCGGCTGGCGATGTTCGCGGTGGCCGAGGAGTTCCTGGCGAAGCACCTCGGAGGACGTTACCAGAAGGGCGCCTCCCCGAAGATCGAGGAGCGCATCGCCACGCTGACCGTCGACATCGACACCGTCGAGATGCCGATGGTTCCACAGGGCTTCGAGATGGCGAAGACCTCGCCGCTGCCGGTACCGGACGTGACCTCGTTGAAGCCCTCCAGGGTCGGGTACGTCACCGAGGTGACGAGGTCGACCGGCGAGGTCATGACGATCGAGAGCACGCGCGAGCTGGCCACCGACACCCTCGACGAGCGTGAGGTCTGGCGCGTCGCGGCGCTGGCCTCGCTGCCGCAGGGTGACGTCTCCGACGTCTACTACCTCGATGCGACCGATCTCGGCCCGCTGCGTCGTGAGGTCCGACAGGGCCCCGCGAGTGTCGACCTCGACTTCAGCGACGAGACCGTCACCGGGCTCATCAACATGGGGGGCCGGGAGATGCCGATCGACGTGACGCTGGACGCTCCGGTGCTGGGTAACGACGCCGCGCTCGAGACGGTGCTTTGCCAGTTGCCTCTCGAGTCGGGTTACACCACCGCGGTGCGGACCTTCGATCCACGCAGCCAGAAGGTCCGTGTGTTCTCGTTCGAGGTGACCGGGGAGGAGACCGTCGAGGTCGAGGCCGGCACGTTCGAGACCTGGAAGGCAACCATGACAGCGCTGGACGACCAGGGCGGCGACGGGACGCTCTGGCTCTCGAAGTCGAAGCCCGGATTCAAGGTCCGCAGCGAGTTCCAGCTCCCGGCGATGATGGGAGGCGGAACCATCTCCACTCGACTCAAGACGCAGGAGTAGGACCCTGGCCGAATAGCCGGTCGTCTTTGTCCTCTTTCCGCGTAACCCGGCGGCGTGTCCACCTTCGTCTTCTACCGTGTCGGCAACGACGACGAGCTGGCCGCCGAGGTGGCTCAGGACGCCTTCGTGACCGCGCTGGACCGGACCGGCGACTTCGACCCCGAGCGCGGGGCGATGTCGACCCGGCTGACCTGCATCGCCAGGAACCGCATCCGGTCGGCGCTCGAAGGTCGCCGGGTGATGCCTCGCGGTCTGGTGGCGGGAACCGGAACAGCCTGCGAGGGCTGGCGGCGGACCGCGCGCGGATCATCGGGGAGCGTGTAGTGTTCGACCTCGACGACGGGGAAGTTCGCTTCGGTATTCGGATCGGCGGCGCGATCGGGCACAAGATGCAGATCGACATCACGCCGCTGGGCAAGACCCTCGAGGAGTTTCCCGAGGAGGCGCTCCTCTATCACGAGACAGGCGAGCTTCTGATCTCCATCGGGCGCAAGAGCGAGGCCGTCA
>Ga0209536_100006002_pt1 | contig 18711 bp, 18 predicted proteins | sample DeeMarSeWOR28_12_FD_187461 | JGI IMG/M metagenome (GOLD analysis project Ga0209536, IMG submission 187461) | Marine sediment microbial communities from White Oak River estuary, North Carolina - WOR-2-8_12 (SPAdes) (version 2) | ecosystem: Environmental > Aquatic > Marine > Intertidal zone >... | reverse complement strand
TCCCCCTCGGCCGCAACAATCTCAGGGTTGGCCAGTACGATAAGCTCTGATTCTAGTTCGCGCGGAGCTATGTCGGCCACCAGCAGTCGCTTTGCCACACCCACCTGAGTGGCTGCCAAACCGATACCTGGTGCATTGTACATGGTTTCCGCCATATGATCGGCTAATTTAATCACATCCTCATCAATATTTGTGATGGGTTCGGCCGGCTGACTCAGTACCTTCTCTGGATAGGTGCAAATGTGAAGAATCGCCATTGTTTGGCTCCAATCAGGTATAGGGCAAACAACGTCTTTTTACTCATATGATAACTTTGTAATATATCGCAAAAACCATTAAGCATCAATGCACCACACCAAAGAGACTGCTCTTTATGCAACCCAAAGAACCTGGTGAGGGAAAGAATCCCTCGCTGGTGAATCAGCCCGCAAATAGAGTGTCACTTAGGCTCAGACATTCATGCCGAAACAGCCGTTCATCTGAAAGTCCTGTTCTTGATCAACGCAGTGACCAGAAAATCAATACATGAGAGAGCAGAATCCCCCCCCTCTTTGACCGAATACCTGCTGCCACTTGCCCACGAAAGGAACACATGCTAATAGTGTAAATGATGAGGTAAATCACCATCGAGCTCAAAGTCTGCCTCATTGATTTTACCAGCACCGAGCCCACATCCACCACTGGGCTTTGCCATGTGCCCGCATCAATCCGGCTTAGCTACTCAGGGAGTGATTATGGCTGGAACACCGCTTGGGTTTGTCGATTTTCATGGGTATAAAGAGAGTCTATCTGCCCTCATGGAACTGCTCAACGCCGGACCACACCTGTCCTCTGTTGACAGGGTCGTCATCAAACCCAACCTGGTCAACACCTCTCGCCCTCCCGTAACCACTCCGGTGGAGCTGGTGGCCACAATAGTCGACTATGTGCGGAATGTAAGCAGTGCGAGAATTGTAGTGGCAGAAGGGTGCGGCTCCCCTTTATACGACACCTATAGACCATACCGCAAACTTGGCTACCTGGAGTTGGCTGACGCAAAAGGGATCGGCCTGGTCGATCTCAATGACGCCGAACTCTTGAAGCTCAGCGACAGCCGGTGTCGCCTCTATCCGCAGTTCATGATGCCCCGTGTGGTGATGGAGTCTTTTCTCATATCCGTCCCGGTACTCAAGAGACATTCCCTGGCGAAAGTCACCCTGAGCATGAAAAACATGATGGGATGCGCCCCTCCCAAACACTACGGCGGCTTCGTTTGGAAAAAGTCCAAATTCCACAAAACCTTGCACCGCTCTATTTTTGAGATGAATCTCTACCGCACCCCCGACCTCACCATACTCGACGGAAGTGTGGGGCTCGCGAGGTACCACTTGGGAGGGCCGACATGCAAGCCTCCGGTGAGGAAGCTGGTGGGTGGCTTCGATCCCGTTGCAGTTGACGGTTATGGTGCTGGACTTCTTTGTCTGGATTGGAGAAAGATAGAGCACATAGCCCTGGCCCACTCTGTGTTGGGCAACGGAGAAGCAAAGCCGGTCACCATGCTTGATGCTGTAAACCTTTAGCACACTTGTTTATTACAGAAGAGCTTTTTACCCCCCGCGCTTCAGAAGCCTTTATTCTCTCACACAGCTCAAAGAGCACTCAGAGAGCTCTTAGATACAAAAACATCGAGGTAGATCCTCTAATCCTCTTTTCTCTGAGACCTCTGAGGACTCGAGAGCCCGCAGGGCTCGGGCCAGAGATAGGCTACTCCCCCCCGATCATCACCAGCAACATTTTGAACTTCTCGGCAGCATGCAAAGCATGGGGAACATTGGCCGGCATGATCAGCATTTCCCCGCTCTTGACCTCATGGGGCTTACCGCCGATTGTAATCTCTGCCCTCCCGTCCAAAATGTGCACCACCGCGTCGAAGGGTGCTGTGTGTTCACTCAGGCCCTGCCCAGCAGCAAAAGCGAATAAGGTGATAGTGCCAGTGTTTTTCTTAAGCAAAGTTTTGCTAACCACAGAACCGTCTGCGTAATCGACATGATTCGCCAGGTTAAAGACCGTACCCTTTGGTGCTCCTGCATTCTCCGTCATCGCAACCTCCTCTGCCAATGAAGGGAACACCCTCGCCACCCTTTGGAGCGAGGGGTCCGCTGAGGGGGGATTGAAGCTCCCTGCAGTCCGCCTGCGGCGGACAGGGAAGCTTCGAAATGTAAGGAAGTGATTCCATTCTATTGTAGTTCGCTCGCTAACCCAGTCCGCCTCAGGCGGACTACGGGGAATGCGCTCGCTGTAGCATTTTCATAATTCAGGGCCAATGTGTCCGTGCTTTGTCTGACAGAGGACAGTTTTGAGCCCTTTGCCCTTGAGGACTCTATGAACTTCCACCATTTCCTCATACGTGGGTTTGACCAGGTCCAGCCTCTTAAACTCCGGCCTGTAGTCCAGGACACAAACCTGAATCTCCGGGTCTATCTCGAACAGCTTTTCTCCCATCACTCCCAGTTCTTGAACTGACATGAGCTTCCGGTTGTAAGGAATCCCGACTCCCGTGAATACCCTGTCCTTATACTTCTCAATTAGATATCTCACCGCATTCCACGAAGTAGTATGATACCGCTCTGCCAGATCTTGATCTTTCACCCCGGTAATGCGCACAAATGATTCCAGATAAATGCCTTTGAGATCAGGGCCCACATCAGTCATACCGGCCTCTACCAGTTCATCTATGTAGTCCTTGGTTAGAATGGAACCGTTGGTGTCCACATGAATCCTTGCACTCGGATCAGGGTTTAACTCTTGTAGCTTTCTGACATAGTCCAGGAGCCATCTTCTGTTGAGGGTGCTTTCACCTCCGGAGATCGCCATCCTGTCAACCGAAAATTTCTGCCTTGCCGCGGTCATGAGTTTTGCTGCCTCAATTGGGGTATATGCTTTGCCACTTCCCATATAGGTTATGTCCCAATTCTGGCACTGGGGACAACGGAAGTTGCAACCGGCAGCAAAGCAGGCAGTCTCTATGTAGCCAGGCTTGTTTTTTATCCACCAGGGTGTCCCCACGCCACCAACAGGATGACCACTGAAGCCGGTGATTATTCTCTTGGGAATGGAATGCTCCGATAGCCTGGTCTTTATTATTAACCCACGACTCACTGTGGTACTACAAGCGGGTTTTGGCTCACCATTGACCTCAACCGCACAACTCCAGCAGCCTCCGGTCTCACAGGGAGTGAACAAAAAACCGCGCTCCGGGTATTTTGAAATCTTGTAGCCACTCAGTTCCATGACCTTTTTGACGGTTATCCCCGCCTGCACTTCTAGGCTGCCACCATCGAGTTCAATTGACACTTTCTTGCTCATCGTTCTTACCAGACTTTGCTCAGCCAATTTCTACGCCAATGTTGATTGCCGAGTACCAATATATCGCAGCTCTTTCCAACAACACCAGCAATTGAATCCTAGCAATAATTCTTCCGAAAGTCTTTAGGAGACTACGACCCAAAAGTGTTTGACGAACGGCAGAACGCCAGTTGCCATGGAGCAAGGAGGCGCCAACTACTACCTCACTTATAACCAGGTGGGATCGCTGAGGGTTGTTGCAGATGCCTCAGGCAACGTGGTAAAGAGGATTGACTACGACTCCTTCGGAAATACCATAAATGATACGGATGCAGCATTTGAGATACCAGTATTGTTTCTGTTTCTGATCATGATTCAACTAGCCTGGATATTTGATGAAATATCCAGGCTGGGTCTCTTCGCCTCCACCAAGCAGTCCATGCGCTCGCCCTCTCTCACCTGCCTCACTTCAACAAAGCTTGCTTCTTCTAGGGTCTCCCTTATTTCGTCGAAAGTGTACGTGTCTCCCCCTTTGGTGTTCACCAGCATGTTAATGGCAAAGAGAGTTCCCTGGGGAGGGTGGGTGCGAGCTGCTTCCATTACGTGATCGCGAATGAGTAACGTGCCGCCCGGCAGAACGGCCCGGTGTATTTTGCGGTAGAGCTCCAGGTTCTCTTCGGGGCTGTTCTGGTGGATGATTGCCGATAGCAAGACAAGATCACAGCCCTTTGGGAGTTCGTCTTTATAAAAATCCCCTGCCACACATTCCACCCTCTCCAGCAACCCTTCCGCTCCGAGCCGTTCTTCAGCCCAGGGAATAACATCGGGCAAATCAAACAGCACCGCTTTCATTTTCGGGTTTTTCTGCAGAAAGGCCATGGTGTAGGTGCCTGTCGCGCCTCCAATGTCCAGAATCCTTTTGAACGGTGCAAGGTTGTAACTGTCGGCTATCTCTTGTGATAAGTCTCTCCCAACCACATGCATGGCGCCGATGAAAGCCTTGAGACTGTCTTTACCCCTTTCGGTAACGGGCTTTCTCTTAGGATTTGATCCCGTTCTTACTGTCTCGGTGAGACCGCCCCAGCTTTCCCACAAGCTATTTAGGTGGAGCACCATTGGGAGTTCAGTTTCCGGATGTTCTGACGCAATCAGAACACCCCGCTCTGTGTTTTGGTAGATATCATCTTGCTTGGACAGTAGTTGCAGGGCTACAAGACAGTCCAGAAGTCGGGTCAAACACCTTCGGTCACACTTGAGCCCCCTGGCAAGATCTTCTGCAGTAGCGCTCTCCTTGTCCAGCCGAGTAAATATATCCAGCTCAGCAGCCGTCAGAATAACCCTGCTTTTTAAAAAACCCCTCACATCCTCCAAAACTGCACCTTCTATCATGCTCTCTCTCCTTCAATGAAATTGTGAATTTCATTTAACCATATTGTCTCGACTTAAGCAAAAGGGTTATACAACGATGAGCAAAGTGGTGCTCTGTTAATTTATTCATTGCGGTGGATGAAAAAATGAGTAAGATGATTATCTTTGGAAAGACGAAAAAACCGTGTTGCATACGAAACCTATCAACAGGAAGAGAACCACATGGAAAATATCTGGCTACTGCTACTAATCATCGTAGGGTGGGTGGTGCTCAATCGATGGGTACTGCCTAAATTGGGGATTTCAACGTGAATGAGTGGAAGTTGCGAGATCGGGGACCGATCCCAAGCACCCAGTGATAATCAAAAAAATCCCGAGTAGCGTGTCTCGAATCGCAGGGTATGGATGGAACCCACCCACAGGGGTTTTTCTAAGCTTTTTCATCCTGCTAAAGTTCGATACACCTGGAGAAGTTCAGTTGGATTGGAAGGGGAAAAATCATGGCTGAGAAAGTTCACATGTGCGAGACCTGTGGTAAAACGACCGATAAGTTCGGTCATCTCTGTGATCCAGTTGAGGTAGACGAGGCTTACGTTTGTGACCACTGCGGTCAGGCATCAACGGACCCACGTCACATTTGTAAGCCCAAGTTGCAGAATATCAATTTTGTCTGTATTGCCTGTGGCCGAGTAGCTGAACTTCCAAGTCAGCTCTGCAATCCGCGGGACATCGAGCTTATGAAAAAACAGGATCCCCCCACAAGAATAACCTAGTTCGGTGGTTTGGAGAGCATACGGGGCCGATATTGGCCCGGATATTTGATGAATCACTTGCTGCGACCACTTCAGGATCTCAGATCTTAGATTTGTCCTTCGGACTCCCACCCTTCGGGCGGGTTCCCGGTTTCAGATTGAAGGATGCCTGATGCAAGCTGGTTATTTGAGTGAGACAAGAATCCAGCTTGAAGTTCCACCGTCTACCTTGTACTATTCGGTCTAGTCCAATCTCAAATTGGCAATCCGCAATCTACGATCCATAACCGTCCTTCCTGGAGTCACCGGAGCCGGCCGAGTGTTGTCTCTGTTTCGTCACCAGATGCAGACGGCTTTTCGAGAGTTCTCCTCTTACGACCACATGCCACCCACCGAGAGGAATTTTCTCGGTCGTCTCGAGCACCCGAAAATGTGTGGATGCAGCACCCGAAGGTACCGTGGCTCGGTAAAATTTCCCTTCTGTGCCATTGTACCGATAGAGGTAATAGTGCCCATCCCGCGTCATTTCACTCGCTTCGCAGACCAATATCCTGGGGTCACGAATTATCTCCACCAGAGTGTATTGTCGTTTCATCATCGGCCAATCCTTGGCTTACTGGGGATGGATCTAGAAATTATATCATATCCTGAGATTGTTGGGCTTGAGCCGATGTCTGCGTTCTTCTCGTTGGTGTAAGTGGGTACAGCACGAGTAGATTGTGAATGGCAAAAATATGAAAATGTCCTTGCACTCCCTGTTTCAGTTTCAGGCTATGGTTTGAGTCTGACCGTAGAGAAACTCTTGCAGTTTCTTTTTGTCTTCGGCTGGAGTATCGGTAAAATCAACCCCCAGCTTTACTGTATTCTTTTCTCGATCAACGTGGCGTATCAAGCCTTGAGTTTCGACTCTGCCAAATTGAGAAGAGAGCTGTATCTCCAGCTGTAGGAGGCAACCAACATGAAATGCTTCCATGGCTGGCCCCATGGTGACCAGCATGATGCCTGAGATTGAAATATCCACTGAAGTTGCCTTATATGTGTGGCTGATCATCTCCTCTGGCAAAGTCTCCATCGGCCAAACTCCAAAATTAACCAGAAGCCTTTCTTTGAATCGAGGCTCCTTCCTCCTCTCTTGTATATTTGCCTCAGTCCGTTTCTTTTTGGAATCCTCCTCACGCTCGCGAAAATACTGGACGAGAACTTCCTTAATCTGCGGATAACGCATCATGAGTCTTTTCATATTTTTATAGCTGAACTCAGCCAAAAGACTTTCTGTGACTGTTGCCACCGAGCTTGATCTCGGTTTGCCGGATAACAGAGCCATTTCCCCAAAAAACTGATTTGATTCCAGGGTGGCCAGGGGGAATTGTTTGCCTTGGTGGTCCTTGGTGAATACCTGCACCCGACCATCAAGGATTATGTAAACGGAGCGTCCCGGATCACCCTCCTGGAAAACGATCTGGCTGGCACTGAAAAGGTGCAGGTTGGCAATATCTTCCAACCCTCTCAATTCTTTCTTCCTTAGAGATCTAAAAATAGGGGTGGACAGGAGGGCCCCTTGCAGACGCATGAAACCGGGCTTGTTTCGATTTGGATCTACGAAAGGAGACTGATAGTTAATGAGCGACGAAAACATCTGCATGGTCTCGGAGAGTTTTTCTATATTATCTGAAATACCTTCTTCCATGAAAGTCAGTATAGATTCCCCAATTTGAAAGGCATCTCCCAGATTCAACGTTTTAGAAACCACGCGCTCCCCAGCAAGGATGATTCCATTGGCGCTGCCAAGATCGTCAATAACCCAGGAACCTTGCTGAAAGCTGACTCTGGCGTGGGTGCGAGAGACGTTATAATCCACAAGGGTTATGTCATTTTCCGGACTGCGACCGATGCTCACAGAACCTTCCAAGGGATAGATACTTTTCTGTAACTTGTTCCTTTTCAACGCAAGATAAAATTTCTTCACTCTCTTACTCCATCTCGCACGGATTCGAGTAACTTGAGCGAATCGTAACTGGTATCCAACACCAGAGATATGACTCCGAATAAAAAGATGAATCTTCAGGCATCATTGCAAGTTTCGGGCCCACCCATAGAACAAATTCATAACAGTTTTAAGCACCAAGTTTTAGGAGGCCTTGAAACGGGAAAGCGAGGTGGGGGGAAAGCATTTTTTCCTTTTTTGGTTATGAAAATGAAAGTTCTGTACCTTCAAAAGATTTGCGGCCAGTGCCACCAAGCGTGGGTTTATGCCCAGTACCGCTCCATCATGCAGACCGAAGCGGGCAAAATCCAAGGCGCTGTATGGGGCTGGGGCCCTGCCGGTACAGGTTACGCGGTGAAATACGGTAATTACGATGTAGACGACCCCGATGGCTCCACACCTGTGTTCGGAACAAAAGAATATAAGGAATACACCCAAGCGCTCATGAACTCTTATCCGGACAATTTTCCACCCAAACTCATCCAGATTCCCAAAACCGACGTTGAAAGTCTCAAAGACAAGCCCTATGAGGCAATCTATACTTACATCCGTACCGGAATACCCCATGAGACCTGTGTTTCCTGCCACAATCGAGGCAAGCGCATCGGCGTCTGCCTCTCCTGCCATAAAGATGTTCCCGACGGCGCCTTCGCCTACCGAGTCGTGAGTAAGGCGGGCAGCGTTCTTGGACTTATCCCGAAAACCGACGAGGAACACCAAAAACTTATTGGCCGGGCTCTGTATATGGCAGCAAACATAGAAGTGCTTGGCGGCATCGTCATTGCCACCATCGTGGTGGTCCTTGGCATTTACTTCGTTTTCCGAAGGAAAAAACATCTTAATGAAGCTGATTAGCACCGAGGGGTGTAGTTTGGCAGACTAAATCTTATAAACGAGACTGTGACCAATGTGAGCCGCCTGTTTGCAGGAACAGGCGGCTTTTTCATTCCCTAATCATTTTCTGATGAGCACCTCTCTCACCCTTGTCTTCATGCCTGGAGGCCACTATTCTCTGAGCAAACTATTAGGGTTGTTGAATGGAGGGAATCCTGTTACATTTCTTCGGATGGATGGCGAGGGCTGAAGGAAAGTTAGTTGACAAAGATGGCAAACTCTATGCACACGGTACCACCACCTGTATAATCTTTAGACCCTCAAGGGAGATGAGGAAAGAAGAGTAAATTGGAGGACCTCTTTCATGCAGAACAGGAAAGTACTAGTAGTGGATGATGAGATGGACATGCGGATCTTCATCTCCACCCTTCTGGAGACGAGCGGCTACAAACCAATTATCGCCAACAATGGGGAGGAGGGTATCCAGAAAGCCCGCAAACATAAACCGGCGGCTATCATTCTCGATGTCTTGATGCCGAAATCGGGTGGTATCCAAATGTATCGGGAGGTAAAAACGGACGAGAATCTAAAGAATATCCCGGTGATCATGATCTCGGCAATCGCCAAGAAGACATTTTTCCACTCCATGCAAATGCTCAACAGCTACCGGGGCCAAACTGTACCAGAGCCGGAGGCTTACATTGAGAAACCTCCAGAGTCTGAGGAATTGCTCGAGACGCTCAAGAAATGCATCGACTCCCCTGCATGAAACGAGAATATCAGCTTCAAAATCAAGACCAGTGTGAGGGTTTTTTCTCTACGATTGTTTGCCAAAATCAATCCTGTTGCCGATTGTATCTGAAAGGATGCAAGAGTCTGTTTCCTTAATCCCGCACGATTTCCAGGTTTGCCAGAAAATCGCTCAGGTGCAGAACCTTGATCGGTAAATCGTTGTTCAACACGCCCCCATCAATCTGCATTATGCAGCCGGGACAATCGGTAACGACCATATCTGCGCCAGTTTCTTTAATATTTTCGATCTTTTTTCTAAGTATCCCCGAAGAAATCCCAGGAAAATCCACTGAATAGGATCCAGCGAATCCACAGCAGACATCGGTGTCTTTGAGCGGCACGAAGCTTTCGCCCAACAGTTGACTCAGGTACTGTTCTGCGGTGGTCTTCAAGCCTCGGCCAAGGTGACAGGGAGTATGATACGTTACTTTTTTATTCCCACCAGCGCGGAACTTGACGGTGCTTGCTTCTAAGAACGCCGAGAGCGACGTGGTTTTGGCCGCTATTTTCTCGGCCTTTTCCTCCAGCGCCTGTTTTTTTCTTGCAAAATTCTCAAACTGCTCAACTATAGCCACGCCACAACTTGGACAGAGCACCAGGTAGGCGTCGTAATCATCCGGATGGCCCATGTAATTGAGAGTGGTGTGTATGATTTTCTCCGCACTCCTCCTGTCACCACCGAAGGTGGCGGGCAGTCCGCAGCATCCTGAGACATGCGGAATGTCCACCCGAACCCCAGCCCTTCCAAGCAGGTCCAGGAGTGCTATCCCCATATTGGGATAAAAATATTCCACCGCGCAGCCTGGATAAAAAAACACGCGAGATGTGGCAGCCGCAGTCACACCTGTCTGCCCTCCAGCCAGGTCGGTGAAAGTCGGCCTCTTCACGCTTGGTGGTATCTGGAACGCACGCTTTTCAGGGAGCGGCAGCCTCAGGTGTTTTCTGTTCTTGGTGATAAAAGGTGTCTGAATAATCGAACCCACTCCCATGAGACCACGAAACACGGTGGGCTTGGCTAGCACACTCGAATACACCGCCTTTTTCAACGGGCTGACCCCGAACTTGTCCCCGAAAAACAGCTTCAACTCACTGATCAATTGCTGCAGATCGATGCCGGCTGGACAGTAGTGTGAGCATGCCTTGCAAGAGAGGCAAAGATTGAGAATTTCCCTGGCTGTCTGTTCGCCATGGAAAAGAGCGGTAAGAATAAGGCCAATGGCACCGATGTATATGTGCCCGAAAACATGGCCTCCAATCATTTCGTACGCCGGGCATATATTAGCGCAACTTCCGCAGCGGATACACTTAAGCGCCTCCTTGAGGGTTGGATGCTCAAGATATTCCAGACGGCCGTTGTCGAGAAAGACATAGTGTGTTTCCTTGAGACCGTTCTTGCTCTTGAATGACGGATTGCGCCCTTTTATCCAGGTTACGTAGGTACTGATGATCTGACCGGTGGCACTTTTCGGCAAAACCCGCAAAACCTTCATGGCCTCTTCGAAATTTCGCACCAGCTTTTCATAACCCAGCAGCACTATATGCACAGGCGGCAGCGTGGTACATAGTCGCGCGTTCCCCTCATTGGTGACAATGCCAATAGTGCCGGTGCTGGCAACGGCAACGTTTGCCCCGGTGATGCCCACCCCAGCCTTGAAGTAATAGTCCCGTAAGTAGTGCCGCACAACCCCAACCATTTCTTCAATATCGGGACAGATTTCCTTGCCAAAGTGCTCTGTGAAGATGTCGCACACCTGGCCCCGGGTCTGGTGAATAGCAGGCATCACCATGTGAGACGGATGATCCTTGGACACCTGAAGGATATACTCGCCCAGATCGGTTTCCACTGGTTGTACGCCTCCCGCCTCGAGGGCGTCGTTCAATTTGATCTCCTCGCTGGTCATGGACTTGGATTTGACGATGCATTCAGCGGAGTGTTTCTTGCACACGTCCAGAATATAATTATTGGCGTCGGTACCGTCCTGAGCTCGGTAGACTTGGGTGCCATGCTTTTCCACGTTTTCCTTGAACTGGTGAAAAAGATCCTCCACATCCATTCGTGAAAGGTCTTTGAGACTATTTACCTGCCGACGGAGCGCTTCGAAATCAAGACCTTTGAAGGCGCTTTCCCGGGACACTTTGTAACTCGAAGCAAAGTTCTTCAGGGTGTTATGGAGGATCTTGTCATTGAGCTTTTCTTGGATTCTATCTTTCAGATTCTTCATTCCACCACCTAGCACGTTAAAAGCAAAGAGCATAGACTAGGGTTTATAAGGTAGGAGAGAGAAGTCAGCAGCCAGTAGCTAAGGACGGAATGAGTTGATTCTCCTGGATTCTAACTCCTGACTTCTCATTTCTCTGTTTTTCCCTCTGCCCTGAGCGCTATGCGCTTTGCCTTGAGGACATTACATGTCCTCGACAATGATGACCTGCATGTCCCGGGGGCCGTGCACGCCTATGGTGAGGACGCGCTCAATGTCCGCTGTTCTGCTCGCCCCGGTTATGAAGGCGATGTAGCCATTTTCTTTCCTTGAGCGCTCTTCCAGGAAGTCCACAATATCTTCTAATTTTTCTTTGACCCGTGAACCTTCCACCAGGACGGTGAGTTTTTCGGCCAGACAGGTTGCCAGCCGAAGTTTTTCGTCTGCGCTGTCAAGCACCACCGTTCCGGTTTCAGCAATGGCGTAGTCGGCCTCAACAACTGCTTCATCTATCCCTTTTTCGTCAATGTCCGGCTGTAGTGGTTCCAGTCCGAAGCGGTGAGCTTTAACGTAGCGCTTTTTTGCCATTCCTTTTCCCACCTCCTGCTCGATCTCCGCTGCTGGTATGATTGTGTTTACGTTTCCCACAAGTTCGCTATAAAAAACAAAGCGGTCTATACGGTCCATGCCCCTCCCCCTCTGAAAGAGGTAATCAAGTTATAAAATCGCTCCGCGATTTTATATGACGTCCGCCGCTGGCGGACTCGAAAAAGGAAATTCCTATACGATCAAGTTGATGGTTGCAATGGGTGCGTTTATGCGATGGGGAGCAGGATAGGAGAAATCACTCTAACGTGTCAATACATTAACCGTTGGGGAGTAGAGGTTGGTGGGTGCAGTGGATGCGCAGGGTAGACGTGGCAACCAGTCAAAATGGAGAGAGTATAGCGCCCCATGTTGACTGAGTCTGGATTATGGGACCTAGGTTTCTTCTTCTATCAGCCTTTTGAGATTTTTGGTGCTGGTCGAGGTGTCGTAGGAATCTGTGTTTCGCTCCATGGCCTTTTGGGCCGCATCCATGTCATCCAGCAAGTAATACAGCGCCGCCAGCATGAATGAGCCGCCCGGGTCATTGCCAAAAAATTTGTCGGACTGTTCATATCGTTTCTTTGCCCGTTCTACCTTGGGTCGAAGTTTCCCGTCGATTGCCACGTACGGCAGGGCCTCTGGATTCTCTTGCAGAGCCCGGCGCATGGCCCTGATGCCTTTGTCAAGTAGTCGGCCTAACTCGGCTAAGGCCAGTGCATACCCTACCTTCGGTATGCCTTCGGCGGGATTGGCTTGTGCATAGTGGCCGAAGGCTTGAAGTGCTTCGGCTGGTCGATCATCTCTCAAAAGGTTCCAGCCACGGGCGAAGTCTTCTTGGTAATCGCTGCTGCCGTCGGAACCAGCGTCATATGAGCTGTCTCGGTAGTCATCTTGATACGCATTGTAGTAATAAAGGTTGGCTGGGTAGGATCTGTAATAATACCGGTGACCGTATGGATAGCGGTAGTACCCGTACTTGCCAAAACCATAGCGACCATACAACCCGTGCCGGTAGTAACTTTTCGGCTTGTAGTGCTTATACGGGTGGTGATGGCGATTGTACCCGTAGCCGTAATGGCCACGACGATAGTTATTCTTGCCAACGGATTTATAGTGACCATGGCGATAGCGATAATTGCGACCGGCTTTATAGTGGCCATGGCGATAGGGATGATTGTGACCAACTTTATAATGGCCATGACGGGAGCTATACCCACGATTCCCCGCATAACCACGCCGGGCTTCTGAGGGCACGGCTGCGGCTATGACAAAGAGAGACAAAACAACAGCCATGAAAATCTTACCTGTTGGTTTCATTTCAGCGCTCCTTTACGCATGTTAGTCGGGGGAGCATACGAAACATTAGATTGATTTTCCTATCACTCATATCCGCCCTGCATACCGCCACTATTCCGCCCTGGCCTCAGGTCATCTGCTTATCGGGAGGTACGCACAATGTGCAGGAGGTTCTCTGCTCCTGCCGCAGACAAGCCGAGACCACTCAACTCCGCCTGCAGTTGGGATAAGCTGCCGTGCCCACCAAGGTAGCCATTGACCCGAGCTGCAGCAGTTGAATTGACGAAATCTTCGTTGGCAGGGTAGATTGCTTTGAACTCTCTCATAAGACCTCGAGTGAGCTGCAATTGATATTTCTGGTGATACGGCTCGGCCAGATAAAAGTCGGAGTAGGCTATAATCTCAGTATGGACCTTGCCATCTGTCCTGGCTGCAATACTCTCTCTCCTTTCCATGGCCAGCCTTTTTTGTTCTTCATCATGATAAAACACTGCCGCTTTGTATTGCCTCGACCATGGGCGTCTGGCGGGATTATGACTTCGCCAGAAAACATCCAAGAGCTCGCTATATGTGATTCTGGCAGGGTCATAATCCATCTGGATCGTCTCGGTATGATCGCCGAGGTTGTAATATGTGGGTTCTCTTGTGGTACCACCTGCATATCCAACCCGGGTTCGAATGACACCATCGATGCTCCCAAACTGAGCATCTGGACCCCAGAATCAGCCCAGGGCAAAGGTCGCCGTTTCCGCATTACCTGGCGCCTCAATGTCTATTGGCGGGATAGCCACCATGTGGCTCGAATCTCGTTTTGCCGGCTCCATATTTTTCCTCTCTTTCCAAGGTGGCCAGTCCTGATTTGAGCTGTCGCAGCCATGAAGAATCGGTCCGCCGCCCAGAACCGTCACTACTACCAGGAATATTACCGTCCAGGGACGAACATGTCCAATTTTGTATTTTTTATTCGGCGCGACTTCCATTCTCCTCGTTCTTGGTTGGCGTAAACTTGAGTGCCAGCGAATTAATGCAGTAGCGTAGCCCTGTAGGAGGTGGGCCATCGTTGAAAACATGTCCAAGATGTCCGTCACACCGGTTGCACAACACCTCAGTCCTTCTCATGAAAAAGCTGTTATCCGCTTCTGTTCTGATACTGTTCTTGGAAATCGGCTCCCAGAAGCTGGGCCAGCCCGTGCCAGAGTCAAACTTGGTATCCGAGCTGAATAGATGGTTATCACATGCTATACACTGATAGATGCCTTTCCCTTTGAAGTTGTGGTATTTGCCACTATATGGTGGCTCGGTGCCTTTTCTTCGCGTAATCCTGAATTGCTCCGGAGTTAGCATCCGGCGCCATTCCTCATCACTTCTTACAACTTTATCAGTCACATCCAGCTCCTTCTTATTGGTAGGCTCCGAGGAGTTTTTGGCCAGTGTAATGGGAAAATGTTCTCGGACAAAACTCCAGGCCCACGCCGGGAATCCCAGAAGCAGAGCAAAGATGGTAAACTGCTTCAGGACAAACCTGCGGCCAGACCGCCTATCTGAACCTGGTGATGGTGATTTCATACTGGTCTCCTTTCCACCATGGTGGTCTATCGACAGTGTTCTTTGTTCATATGATAATCATTCGTAGGAAAGGAGTCCAAGCCATTACATACAAACCTGTTCATTGTGAGTTGTTGAAAAACTATTGATCCTTGGAATCTGCCGGTTCATGGATTATAAACGAGACTGAGATCAATTCCGCCTCCAGCTTTTTTCTGGCAAGAGTAGTGTGAGAATGTTGTAAAGACTTCTCGAAAATCTGAGCTACGGAGATATCCCTGCAGAGATTGAGGCGACCGCTTGAATGCCAAATCTAGCCACTGACAGAACAGTCATGTCCTGGGCCCTCTACGACTGGGCCAATTCCGCCTTTGCCACCACCGTAATGGCGGGCTTCTTTCCGATATTCTTCAAAGAGTACTGGAATGTGGGCGTGGAGGCCACCACCAGTACATTTCGCCTGGGACTAGCCAATTCCATAGCCAGCCTCATTGTTGTCGCCATGGCGCCGCTGCTTGGAGCAATTGGCGATCAGGGCGGAGTAAGGAAAAAATTCCTCCTCTTTTTTGCCGCCATGGGCGTTGTTATGACCGGCAGCCTTTTCTTCGTGACCCGGGGCGCCTGGCACCTTGCCGTTCTCATGTACATCATGGGGATCATCGGCTTCTCCGGTGGCAATGTGTTCTATGATTCACTCCTGATAAGCGTCGCTCCCTCAGGCAAAGAAGATATGGTCTCAGCTCTGGGCTTTGGACTGGGTTATTTGGGTGGCGGGCTGTTGTTCGCTTTCAACGTCCTCATGACCCTGAAGCCCGCTTGGTTTGGCCTGAACGATGCCGGTACAGCGGTGCGTATCTCTTTTCTCAGCGTCGCTATCTGGTGGGCCATCTTCTCCTTGCCGATAATGATCTGGGTAAAGGAGCCAGCGACCCACCGCAAAACAAGCGGCTGGAAGATGATCAGCAGAGGTTTTGTGCAGCTTAAAACAACCTTTGCTGAGATTCGCAAACTGCGGGTAGTGTTCTTTTTTCTCATAGCGTATTGGCTCTACATAGATGGGGTTGACACCATCGTCAGAATGGCGGTGGACTACGGCATGTCCCTGGGCTTTCCTGCCGACAGCCTCATCGTGGCTTTGCTTATCGTTCAATTTGTGGGCTTTCCTGCCGCCATCCTTTTCGGCAAACTCGGCGAGAAGTTGGGCACCAAGACTTCCATTTTACTGGGCATTGGAGTTTACATAGGAGTCACTGTATGGGGCAGATTCATGGACAGTCCAGGCGAGTTTTACGTACTGGCGGTGGCCATCGGTCTGGTTCAGGGCGGGGTACAGTCCTTGAGCCGCGCTTTTTACTCTCGCATCATCCCCGCCAATAGGGCGGCTGAGTTCTTTGGATTCTATAATATGCTGGGTAAGTTTGCCGCTGTGATTGGTCCCGTACTGATGGGTTTGGTGGGTGTTCTCACCGGCAATCCGCGTCATTCCATCCTCGCCATCGTAGTACTTTTTCTCGGTGGGGGAATCATATTGCACTTTGTTGATGAAAGCGAGGGTATCCGCATAGCCCGGGAACTGGAGCAGAAAAACAGGATGGGATGAATAGAGGTAAGTGAAAAATCCGGGCCCTTCGAAGATCCCGATGTGCGTGCTTACACTTTAAACTCCCCCACCGGATATACTTCGAATTCATGTTCAACGATTCTTTTGACCATCTCAAAAAAGTCAATACCCGCAGGGTCGGTGAGCCGGATCCTGTTGTCAGCCCCTGGCCAGGCCGAAGGTACGCAGGCTGCATCGCTCTTGTCGATAAGCTCTTCTGGGGCCAAGAAATAAAGACCCAACTCGTATTCGAACAGAGAAACCCGCACCAAAAATCGTTCATCAGCAGAGACAAAACGGAAAAGGTCGCCCCTATACATAGTTGAGAAATTGACCGCTTCCGGTTCCAGTAGATAGAAAAGACGATACATTCCTCTCGGGGTATCCTCGGCCTTGTAACTGCCGCAGTCGTGGTAATCGGTTTCGCCAGAGGTGGCGAGTTTGACGCATTTTCGAAATAGTTCTTCGATACCCTCGGCATCATCTTTTTCCCAATGTTTGTCCCAATCAAATCTTGGCGACAGCATCTCGAGCAAGTCTTGAATGTCCTCCTTCACTTCATACTCCTCATAATCCCAGCCTTTTCATTATTCGGTTGGCAGCCTCTACCCCAGTATTAAAACTTATTTCCAGACTGGACTTGTACAGGCCGTCGCCGGCGAAAAGCAGATTGCCTCGGAATTCTGCCAGCATTTTCCTCAACTCATACTGCTGCCGCACTGAGCCGGGCATCAACTGAACCGCCCCGTGTGGCCAGCGATAAACTTTTGAAAAAATCAGTTTGTCTGCAAAACCAGGATAGAGCTTGTCCATATCCTCGAGCACAGCCTTTGTGATCTTACCGTCAGGTTCAGCAAACAACATGCGACTGGCTGGCTCGCAGAGAATAGCTGTTATCAAGCTCTTGCCCTGAGGAATCCGGTGGGGGCTCTTGTGGTGGTCAAATATAGCGGTGGCGATAACCCGATCGTCCTTACGAAGCAGGTTATTGATCATTGAGGTGGCCGGGTACTGCCTGTCAACTGCCAGCGCTGTAACAATGCTCGGGGCGTAGCAAACACTTCGAAAACCGTCTGCCAAGTCCTCCGGTAGCCCATCAACAATGTTTATCACCAGAGGCAAAGGCACGGCCACAATCACACCCTCCGCCCGATATGACCTGGGGTTTTTTCCGCCAACGTGAATTTCATAAAGCCCTTCCCGGGAAGCTGGTGCAATTTTGACCACCGGTGAATTCAGCCTGACATCGAGTTCTCTCGTCAGTTGCTCTGGCACCACACCCATGCCGTCGGTAAAGGCGAAAATCTTGAATGTGGTCAAGTTCTTTATGGTAGCCAGAAAAGCTAACTTCGAATTTTGCTCTGGAACCCCCAAAAAGACTTCACTGAAGATGGGGTAGGCAATTTTCTCCAGAATTTCCTCATCGAAGCTTTCCAGCAGATATTCCGCCGCAGATTTTCTTTCCAAATCGAAGGTCTTACTTGTAGGGTGGCTTATATCCAAGGCTTTTCCCAAGGATTGAGCGTACAGAAACAATTTGATCATGTCCCTTTTGTTTCTGCCGGTAAGAAGCTTGTATTTCAAAAAATCCATCGGCGATCCGATCTTGATCTGATACTCTCTGCCGCCGCTGAAGGTCGATGTAGTTCCGGAGGTTGGCACCAGATGGTCTTTGAAGCCGAGAGTGTGGATGAAACTGCGAAGATTCCTGTGAGCGTCCGGGACGCTATAGGCACCCTTGTCAATGATGAATCCTTCCAATTCTTCAGAGCTCATTCTCCCGCCGACGAATGAAAGCGCCTCAAGAATAATGGAGTCCCAGCCAGCTTTTTTCAAGTGGTGGCCCGCCGCTAGGCCCGCTATCCCTGCCCCGATGATGACTACAGTGGTGTCCATATTCCAACAAGGTAAAGAATCCAGGCCCAAAGGACCCGGCTTTGCACTGCCCCCATGGGAGGGTTTTTAGGATCTTTCCTCCATGCGGGGGTCTGCAGGAGTCATCACATTTCGGATTGGAGATCTCGGATTTGTCATTCGGACTCCCACCCTTCGGGCGGGTTCCCGGTTTCGGATTGAAAATACAAGGACGAGGTTCGAAAACTAGTTAAGAATTCCGCAATCCGCATTCCCAAATCCGCAATCGAGGTACTCCAGTACTACAAAAAAGCTCACCATCTTTGCCGGCAAAACCGTCTAACTCTGACCCCGCCCCCTTACTCTTGTGTTGTTGAAATCTGGCCCCTCAGTACTAAAGCTCGACATATTCTCCTGGCTTGAGCACTGTCACCTGGGTCGAGGTCTCTTGTTCCACCCGACCTTTCCAAACCGCAGGATCCTGTTTTATCATGTCAAAGGTGTCATAATGGATGGGAAGCACTTTTTTGGGTTCGATGAGTTTCACCGCCCTGAGGCCATCTTCCGGGCCCATAG
>Ga0209536_100006001_pt1 | contig 18713 bp, 13 predicted proteins | sample DeeMarSeWOR28_12_FD_187461 | JGI IMG/M metagenome (GOLD analysis project Ga0209536, IMG submission 187461) | Marine sediment microbial communities from White Oak River estuary, North Carolina - WOR-2-8_12 (SPAdes) (version 2) | ecosystem: Environmental > Aquatic > Marine > Intertidal zone >... | reverse complement strand
ATTCGATCAGTTAAAATTGAATTCGATCCGCAAAAAGTAAGCGAAGATGATATTAAAAACTCCATAAAGGAATCCGGTTACATTGTAATCGAATGAGATAAAACGATTTAAATAATATGACTGAAAATGCTAAACGAAAAACAAAATTAGAAAAAATCTCTCTGCCGGTTGAGGGAATGACTTGTGCAAGTTGTGTTGCAAGGGTTGAAAAATCTATCAAAAAAATAAATGGTGTGGAAGATGTTGCTGTAAACCTTGCTTCTGAAAAAGCATCTTTAAGCATAGATAAATCGAAAGTAAATATTGCAGACTTAAAAAAAGCAGTTGAAGAAGCAGGATACAAAGTTAATCTATCATTATTTGAAAAAGATGAAAAATATTCGTCCGCAAGCGAAGATTCCGCTAAAGTTTCAGGTTCCGACTTATTACTAAAAAAAGATTTTCTATTCGCCTTGATCCTCACCATTCCAATTTTCATAATTAGTATGATTCAAATGTTTTACGGAATAAGAGAAACAATTCCGTTATCCTACTCTCAATTAAATAAAATTCTTCTGATACTGACAATCCCGGTTATTTTTATTTCGGGTAAAAGATTTTATAAAATTTTCTGGAACAACTTAAAACGCTTTACTGCTGATATGAACTCACTTGTTGCAGTAGGAACAGGGGCAGCATTTTCATACAGTGTAATTATAACTTTATTCCCGGAACTGATTTTAAAAACAGGTGAAGTTCCTCACGTTTATTTCGATACGACTGTAGTTATTATCACTTTGATATTGATGGGCAAATGGCTGGAATCAAGAGCAAAATCTAAAACCGGTTCGGCAATAAAAAAATTAATTGCCCTTAAGCCAAAAACTGCTCTTATTAAAACTGCGGAGGGTGAAAAGGTTATAAATATTAATGAATTAATAATTGGCGATATTGTAATCGTAAAACCGGGTGAAAAAATTCCTGCCGATGGAAAAATAATAACCGGATATTCAACAGTTGATGAATCGATGCTTACAGGCGAAAGCTTTCCCGTTGAGAAAACTTTGGAATCGAGAATATTTGGTGGTACTATAAACAGGTCCGGCACATTCGAATTTGAAGTTTCTGCAATCGGCAAGGAATCTGTCCTCGGAAAGATTATTACTCTGGTTGAAGATGCACAGGGTTCAAAGGCACCTATACAAAAATTAGCGGATAAAGTAGCAGCAATCTTTGTTCCGATAGTTATAGTTATCGCTATTCTTACATTTATACTCTGGATTATTTTGGGTGGTACAAATTCTTTTACTTTTGCTTTAATAAATTTTGTGGCTGTGCTTATTATTGCCTGCCCCTGCGCAATGGGTTTGGCTACTCCAACTGCATTAATAGTGGGAATAGGTAAAGGTGCGGAAAATGGAATACTAATTAAAGACGGCGAACATTTAGAATTAGCACATAAAGTAAAAACAGTTTTATTCGATAAAACGGGAACCATTACGGAAGGTAATCCCGTTGTTAGCAAAATAATTACTAATGGTTATGATGAAAATGAATTGCTAAAACTTGCAGCTTCACTCGAAAAGAGATCGGAACATCCTTTAGCAGAAGCCATAGTTAATTTTGCAGATAGAAAGGGAATTTCCATTCCTGATCCAAATGAATTTGAAAGCACAACTGGTTCAGGGCTGATTGGAAAAGTTGTGGATAAAAAAATTATTATTGGCAATAAAAATTTTCTTTCGAATTACAATGTAACGCTGGACTATTTTGAAGCAAAAGCTTATGAACTTTCTTCCGAAGGAAAAACTGTTATTTATGTTGCAATAGATGGAAAGTCTGCAGGAATAATTGCAATTGAAGACCCGGTTAAAAAAACTTCTGCAGATGCAATCCAAAAGCTGAAATCGTTAAACATAAGAACCATTATGATTACCGGCGATAACAAGCGAAGTGCCGGGCATATAGCAAAACAGTTGGGCATTGATTACTTTGAGGCGGAAGTGTTACCTGCAGATAAATCAAATATAGTCACAAAGTATCAAAAGAAGGGAGAAATTATTGCGATGGTTGGTGATGGAATAAATGATGCTCCTGCACTTGCACAGGCTGATGTAGGAATAGCAATCGGTACGGGCACTGATGTGGCAATTGAAACCGGAGATATTGTTTTAATAAAAGGTGATTTGATGGGTGTTGTTAACGCAGTAAAATTATCGAAGGCAACTATTAGAACAATTAAACAAAATTTATTCTGGGCATTTATTTATAATACAGTTGGGATTCCGCTAGCAGCCATCGGCTTGCTTAATCCAATGTTTGCAGCATTAGCCATGGCATTTAGTTCTGTATCGGTAATCTCAAATTCACTCAGATTAAAAAAATTGAAATTGTGATTTTTTAAATTATTTTTTCTCCAATGTAATCAGGTAGTGGAATATCTTCTTTGAGCCTTGGATCATTTTCCGGGCTATCAAACTTCTGCGAAATTGGTATCATCCCGGCCCAGACAGAAAGTTTGTAATCTTCCTCATCATCTATTGGTGGCCCTGTTCTAATTTTAGCCGATGCCTCATCAATATTAATTGAGACAACTGTTGTAGCATTTAACTCTTTTTCATTCGGCTTCCTTGCATCTTCCCATCTACCAGGAATAAGATGTTCCGTAATTGTTCTAAGAGCTTCAAGTTTTTCTACTTTATTTTCAATTAGCCTGCCCTTTCCAAACAAAACTACCGAGCGATAATTCATTGAGTGATGAAAAACAGAGCGTGCTAAAACCAATCCATCTATTATTGTGATCGCAATACAAACTTCATTCCCTTCAGCTATATGTTTCAGCATTCTGCTTCCTTTTGCACCATGGAAAAGAATCCCATCATTCTTTCTTGCGTGGATGGTTGGAATTATATACGGCTGATTATTATGTACAAATGAAACATGGCAGTATAGTGCTTCATCAATAATTTTGTTTATGGTTTCTTTATCGTAATATCCACGTGCTGGAATGCGATTAACTTTTGAACGATAAGAATTATCCATTTACAACGATTCTTGTTAATGAAAATTTAGATGAATATTAAAAATCTTATAAGCACTTATATATCATTGGTTCAGCTCCACGAATTAACAAAAATGTATCCGTTTCAGTTTTGGTATCTGTTAACAGCAATATCAAAGCCATTTTATTACCGGTAATATGCCCTCTGTATATGGCCGGGTGCTCATCAAGTTTTTCATCACTTCTGATTGGTCCTCCACGTTCAATCACGTGAACTCCGCTAACTTCAAACTTGCCGTCATCATCAGGAATTATGGGCTCATCAATAGTACCATGGGCACAATCATATTCTAGAGTTGCACTGCTATCTGAAACCATTATACCGATATGTTCCCCACCCCACTTACCTGTTAGATCTACTTGTGAAACGTTACTGCTGCATCCACTATAAAAAATCCATACTATTAATAACAGAGAAACGCTTAAAATTAATTTTTTCATCAGTACTCCAATACTATTATTAAAATTATCATTGAGAAAATATATTGTACTTTCTCAATATTTTAACTATTTCTGCCCTGTCGTTGCCGATATGATCTTGCTTCTTTCAATTGATTGCAGTGCAAGATACTGTTCTCCAAATTTTTCCATATTACCTATTTCGGTATCAAACTGCTCATAATGACGTTCTTCATCCAAAACAAGATCCTCAAAAATTTTTTTAGTTGCGGAATCAGCATTTTTAGAACATTCGTTAGCCCAAAGATTATAATCTCCTGCACTTTCATTTTCCATTTGTGCAGCACATTTTACCATTTCTTTTGGATCGTGCAATTTTTGAACTTCTCCGGCAACATTCATTTCTACATCACCTTTCAAAAAAAGAATTCTTTCTGACAATGTTTCCACATGCCCCATTTCTTCGATGGAAGTTTTCTTAAATAATCTGGCTAATAAATCATATCCTTGATCATCACAATGAAAATGAAAATACATATACTGATGAATTGCAAGCATTTCATCTGCCACTGCTTTGTTTAGTAATTCAATACTTTTTTCGTGCATAATTATCCTCTCAACTAATAAATTTTTAATAAATATAAACTTACTATTTTTTCGGTAGTCTTTCCAGATATGAACTGTTACTGAGAATTGTAAATGAATTCTTTTCTCTTAATTCATTGAGATTTAAACAATTCATATAGCTCATAGAACTTTTTAAACCATCCGAAATTCCATCAATAACATTTTGAACAACACCTTTATATGGCACCATAGTTTCCTCACCTTCGATGAACTCATTTTTCATCTTTACACCAAAAGAAGCCGAACCACGATATTTTTTCCACAGCTGATCATCATACTTTATTACATCACCAGGTGTTTCTCTTGTTCCGGCAAGCATCCTGCCAAGCATAACAGCATCGGCGCCCAGTGCAATAGCTTTTACAACATCTCCCGGATTTTTTATTCCGCCATCTGCAATTATATTTATTTTTAATTTTTTCTCCTCGCGAGCAAATACAACATCAAGCAAGGAAGATACCTGTCCAATGCCAATTCCTGTTTGAATGCTTGTAGTACAAACACTCCCGCTGCCAATCCCCACTCTTACCGCATCTGCACCTGCGCTCTCAAGCTGATTTAACGTTTCACCGTGGGCAATATTTCCTACAATTAATCTTACATTAAATCTTTTTTTAATATCTTCTGCCTTGTACAACACTTCGTGATTATTTGCATTTGCAGTATCAATACAGATAATATAATTATGGCTCGCTAGTTTTTCTATTACATCAATGGCAGTGTTGAGTGCAACGGAAACAGCTTTTATTTCTCTGCCATTGCTGTCATCTTCCAATATTTTTTTTAATGAAGAATCGAACCGGTTGAGAATACCGAGACAACCCAGATTTGTCAGTTCTTTAGCCATATCCAATCCTGTAACTGATTCCATCGGGCTTGATATAATGGGCTGCAACAATTTTTCCCGCAAAAACTCAGTAGATGTTTCAGTTTCCTTTCTGGATTTTACCCCACTAATTTCGGTCGGTACCAGACTTATATCATCGTAAGTAAGTGACTGATAGTATTCATTCAGTTCTTTTTTATCATATATCTTCATTTTGAATTAACCTTATTTTATATGACCTAACTAATAATACATTTCATATATTGAAAACTTTTTACTTTTGTCCTGATTTGTCTGGAAACCAGCCCCGATCAAGATGGGCACGTTTTACAATAACAGGTTAAAGTTTATCTGGCTGAAAGTAGACTTTCTATCTCATCTAAAATTTTATTCATCTTCGCAGATACTGCAATCACAGGCTCAGGGGAATTCATATCTACACCGGCAGATTTTAAAATGTTAATTGGGTAATCGGAGCTGCCCGCTTTCAGGAAATTTAAATATTTGTTAACTGCAGGTTTTCCTTCTGTTTTAACTTTACCTGTCAGGACTTCAGACGCAGCAAAACCGGTGGCATATTGATAAACATAGAAGTTGTAGTAAAAATGCGGAATTCTTGCCCACGTATATTCTTCACCCTCACCAAATGTCATCTCTGTTCCCCAATATTTTTGGTAAATATCCTTGTATAGCCCGGATAACAAATTGGGAGTCAATGCTTCCCCGTCTTCTGCTTTTTCATACACTATTTTTTCAAACTCTGCGAACATTACCTGTCGATAAAATGTTGATGTTATAATATTAAGATACTTTTCAAGTAAATAAAGCCTTACATCATCATTCTCAGCATTTTTTGTAAGATAATCAAGTAGTAAAGATTCGTTAAATGTCGACGCAACTTCTGCTAGAAATATTGAATAGTTTGCGTATGGAAATGGTTGGGTTTTTCCCGTGTAGTACGAATGCATATTGTGTCCCATCTCATGCGTAAGTGTAAACACATCATTCAATAGGTCTGTCCAGTTAAGAAGGACGTAAGGATGCACACCGAAAGTTGTTCCAGAAGAGTAAGCACCGCTCTTCTTCGCCTGTGTTTCATAAACATCTATCCATTTATTTTCAAAAGCAAGCCGCAAGGAATTTAAATAATCATCACCCATTATTTTTAATGAATTAAGAACAATCTCCTTTGACTCCTCGTAAGGATAAATTTTTTCTTCTGTATTACTAAAAACTGTAACTTGAAGATCGTAAGGTTTTAACTTTTCAATCCCCAAAAGATTTCTTTTCAACCCTGCCCATCTGTGCAGAGGAGCAAGATTTTTATTAACCGAATTTACCAAGTTATCATAAACCGAAATCGGAATGTTATTTTTATCAAGTGCTGCTTCGCGGGCAGTGTTATATTTTCTTGCCCTGGCAAAAAAGATATTTGTTTTAAGATTTCCGTTAAAAAGTGATGCGAATGTATTTACATAATCTTTATATGGACTGAGATATGATTTAAATGCTCTTTCCCTGTAATCACGATCTTTAGAATACATAGCCGCATAATATCTTCCATGCGACATCTCAACATTATTACCATCTTTATCTTTTACCATTCCAAATTTAAGATCGGCATTAGTAAACATTGAATAACTGTTGTAAGGAGTTTGAGCTATCTCGGTTGCGAGACTTAAAATTTGTTCTTCTTTTTTTGAAAGTGAATGTGTTTTTGTCCTTAGAAGATCATCGATACTATGTTTATAAACTTTTAAGTCATCATTCGATTCTATCATCTGAATTAATTCATAACTATCAATTTCAAGAAGTTCCGGTTTTATGAACGAACTGATAGTGGATACTTTGGTGTATAATGATTTTATTCTATCATCCATTGCCTGGTAAGTATTCACCCTTAAGTCGCTATCTTTGGCAAGCATAGCATAAAGATAGAGTCGCTCAATTTTAATCGCTAAACTGTCATCAAATTTTAAACAGGCTAATAAAGTATCCGATCCAGAATTTAGTTTCCCTTTATATTGATCATACCCATTCAAATTTTTTTCAATCCAGGAAAAGTCCTTTTCCCATTCCTCATTGTCGGTGTATATATGAGTAAGATCCCATTTATACTTATCCTCAATATTTTCGCGAAGGGGAAGTGAAATCGTTTCCACTTTATTGAAAAATTTAAAGTTCTTCTCGATATCGGATAGCATAAGTATTATCCCCCAATAAATTATAAAAATCTTTACTATAAATTAAAAATTGTGCTAAAATAACAATTTCTTACCACTATAAAAATATCATAAATTTAAATCCTGTAATTAATGAATCAAAACCATCTTTTTTACTTCAACAAAACTGTCTGCCATGCCTTCTGCAGGGTAAACTCTAAACTGATAAAAATATAAACCGCTGGAAAGTCCTGAAGCATCAAATGTAAATTTGTATGAACCAACTGGAACATTTTATTAATTAAAGTTATGATTTCGTTCCCCAAAATATCATTTACCACAAGTGTTGTTCTCAAGCTAAAGCTTGAGGCTACATCTGAAATTGTAAATCTTATTTTTGTTGATGGGTTAAACGGATTGGAATAATTTTGATATAATTTAAATTATAAAAATAAGTGTGGAAAATACGATTCAAAACTGTGTAATTAAAATTAGATAACAGCAATCAAAAAGTTCTGTTCAATTCGATTTTTAATTTGCCACTAAAATCAACTGATTTAATTCTAACGGAGGCAGGCACATAACCATTCAGTGATTCAGTAAAAAAATCCTGGTCATCGTTCCCAAAATAACTGAACCTGTTATTTGATTGTTTATCAATTATTCTAACACTTACATAACCGGAGGAGTAATCGACAATTGTGATTGAAACTCTTGATGTGTTTGCACTAAAGTTGGTGTTATTTACTACATCGATAGAAATATTTTGAGCGTTGATAATAAATGAATAAGAATTTGATTCATTTACAAGAATCGGTTCATTAACGTTAGTTGCAAATTTATCGGGCTCAATAATGTTTTCTCTGCAGGATATAGATAGAATAATAACTGAAACAAAGAAATAAACGTAAATAAAGATCTGTTTCATTTTAGTTTAAATTTTATTGTTAAAGAACTGACTGATATTTACCTGATTCTTATTTTATTAAAAAACATCTCTGAATGATAGGTAATTTTAAATGCCTTAAATTATTGAAAGATATTAACGGATAATTGTCCATTCAGGCATAGTGCCAAGGTCGAAGATCATTGTACCAAGGAAATAAACTACAAAACTAACTACAATTATGCCAATAATATTTAACGCTATACCTGATTTTGCCATTTCATAAATTTTTATCCTTCCGCTTGCAAATATAATTGTATTGGGTGGAGTTGCTACCGGCAGCATAAATGCCATAGATGCCGAGAGTGTTGCAGTGAGCATCAATAGCATGGGATTCATACCCATAGCTAATGAAACAGAAGCAAGGATCGGCAAAATCATCTGAGTAGTTGCGGTGTTGGATGTAAGTTCTGTTAGAAAACTTATTGTAGCTGCTACTATAATTATCATTATAAGATGAGGGAAGGAAGATAATCCAGACATCTGTTCACCAATAAATTTTGACAGACCGGTCTCTGTAAATCCGTTTGCAAGTGCAAATCCTCCTCCGAACAATAGTATGATTCCCCACGGAATTTTTATAAATACTTCATTATTTAAAATTTTTGTTGTCCTATTCTTCGACGGAATCAGGAATAAAATAAAGGCCATTGTTATTGCAACCGTACCATCGTTAATAAAATCCGCGTAAGAAAAAAGGACAGACCAACCCGGGATAATAAATATTCCAATATTGATATCAGTTCTGAATATCCAGAGAAAAGCAGTTAAAGCAAAAACAATACTTACTGATTTTTCTTCGAATGACATTTTATCAAGTTTTAGATATTCTTCTTTTATAAAATTACTATCTACTTTTAATGAAATATCAAACTTATACATGAGTTTAGTCAGAACAAGAGTCATAGCAAAAATCATAATGAATGTGACTGGCAGTGCCATGATCATCCATTTGCCAAATGATATTTCCGGTGCATCAGGGAACATGATATTTAATGTTTTAACAAAAACTAAATTTGGAGGCGTTCCTACCAACGTCGCCATTCCACCTAGTGTACAGGCATAAGCAACACCAAGCAATAATGTTAGAGTAAAATTACGAGTCCTCTCTTTGCCAAACTGACTTTCCATTCGTAATATTATTGCAATTGCAATCGGAAGCATCATGATTGCAGTGGCTGTATTCGATATCCACATAGATAGAAAGCAGGAAGAAATCATAAAACCGAAAACGATTGAATTTGGGCTGCCGCCAAAGAGTGTAATTATTTTTAAAGCAATTCTTTTATGTAATGCCCATCTTTCCATTGCCAAAGCAATCATAAATCCCCCGAGGAATAAAAAGATGATAGAATTTATATACGAACCAGCGATATCATCAGATTTAAGAATACCGAATACCGGAAAGAGCATTAATGGAATTAATGATGTAGCCGCTAGTGGTATTGCTTCGGTTATCCACCAGATAGCCATAAGGACTGCAATCGCTGCCATCCTTGTAATTTGAGGATTAGATGGATCCAGCTCTGTGAAATGTAAAATAAATCCAGCAGCAATAATTCCAATTATTAATCCGCTTTTTTTTGCTGCTTTCATAAAATGATTTGGTTTACTTAAAAAAGATGTTTTAAAATAATTATTTATGAAACGAATCCCGATAAATCGGGATGAGTTCCATCTGGCAAAAATATAAAATTATAAACAGATGAACTAAGAAAAAATTATAAATATCAATTCAAATCCCCGGATTTAAATTATTACAATCATTGAAATCCTCACAAGATTAATTTAAATTTGCACTCAATATTTATTCAAGTGTCAATGCTAGCAAACTATCATTAGAAAATACTCAAACATATTTTTCAGATTATTCTACCTTGCAACCTTTCTTTTACTTTTATACGTCTCATTGGAAGGGATAATAAGTGTAGACCCAGAAATCAGTGCTAAACCAAAACTTATTAAACAACCAATAAAAAATGTTTTTGGTTTTGTTGATGATTCTTTGAACCACTTTTCATTAATTGTAAAACGAAATGAAACTCTTTCCGATATTTTGGAACCATATTATCTTTTAAATACTAATGTTTCTGAAATAGCAAAACAATCAAAACCAACCTTCGATTTGCGGAAGATTAGAGCTGGTAAAAAATATCATCTTTATACTGATGACGATAGTCTTAACACTGTTAAATATTTAGTTTATGAAAAAGACAATATCAGTTATATTGTTTATGATCTTTGTGATTCAATAAATATTTACAATGGTAAAAAAGAAGTTACAATTGTTAAGGAAACAAAAACTGCGGTTATCAAAAGTTCCTTATACGATGCATTGCTGGAAAACGACGCAAGCATTGAACTTGCAATAGAGTTATCAAAAATCTTTGCATGGCAGATTGATTTCTACCATTTACAAAAAGGAGATAACTTTAAGGTTATTTACGAAGAAGAATATGTCGACAGTCAAATGGTTGGAATTGGGAAAGTATTGGGCGCATACTTTAAAAGTTCCGGTAAAGAATATTTGGCTATTCCCTTTGTTCAGGATAGTGTGTTCCAATATTTTGATGAGAATGGCAACAGTTTGAGAAAAGAATTTTTAAAAACACCAATGGAGTTTGCAAGAATTTCATCAAGATATAGTTCACGCCGATTGCACCCCATCTTAAAAGTTTACAGACCTCATACCGGTGTTGATTACGCAGCACCAACCGGAACACCAATAAGAACAGTTGGCGATGGAAAAGTTATTACTGCATCATATACAAAGTCAAACGGAAATTACGTAAAGATAAGACATAACTCCGTTTATACAACTGCATATTTACATATGTCGAGGTTTGGTAAAGGAATTAAAAAAGGTACAACTGTAAAACAAGGACAGGTTATCGGCTATGTTGGGAGCACCGGATTGGCAACAGGTCCGCATCTGCATTTCATGTTTTATATGAATGGAAGTTATGTCAATCCTCTAAAAATAGAAATTCCACCATCACATCCTGTTAAAGAAGAGTTAAGAAATAATTTTGAACAACAGAAAATAATGGTAATAGAGGAATTACAAAAAATAAACATGCCAAACACTGACAAAGAGAATCCGCCCGCATAAGAAAATGCATTATTAAACGGATACACACACCATTTATCATTTTATCTTACAAATTCCCTTTCGAAGAGAAGATAATCTTTTATATATTTGACCACCATAATTCAAAATTATGATAAATCATCCGCATCGGAACTAAACGGAGAAGAATTTGCCAACAAAAGAGAGTATTAAAAAGTTTTTCTTTAAGAAAAAAGAAGACAAAAAAAAACCCGAAACGCCTAAAGAAAAGATAATTGAATTTTTCAGACAATTATTTTTTGCGGCTATCGCTGCTTTTTTTATAATAACTTTCATAATACAAAACACGCGTATTCCTACAGGATCTATGGAAGATACAATTCTTGTGGGAGATTTCGTTTTGGTAAATAAATTTATTTACGGCTCTTCTTCACCAAAGTATATTCCGTTTACACAAATTGAGTTGCCATTTTTTCGCTTACCGGCTTTTAAAGAACCACAATCAACTGATATCGTAGTATTTGAATATCCAGGGGATAGAGATCAATTACGCGCTACTGAACTTGGTGTGAACTATGTAAAGCGCTGTATTGGTACACCCGGAGATACAATTGAAATTAAGGATAAATTAGTTTTTGTGAATGGAAGAGAATTTTGGCGTCCGCCTCATATAAAATATTATGATGGAAAAAGAGGTAACTTCTTAAAACCAAAACCAAGGGGTTACAGTGATCCCCGGATATTCCCAAGAGGAATGAACTGGAACGAAGATAATTATGGCCCGCTTGTCATTCCAAAAGAGGGATTCACTATTTCTTTAAATAAATATAACGTTGAACAATGGCGTACTATAATTGACCGCGAATACGAAGAAAGAGTTGTTGATATAAAGGATGGTGTGGTTTTAATAAATAATATCCCTGTCTCATCATACACATTTAAAAAAGACTATTACTTTATGATGGGAGATAACAGGGACAATAGCATGGACAGCCGTTTCTGGGGATTGGTACCCAGGGATTTAGTTGTGGGGCAGGCATTTATAACTCTTTTTTCCTGGGATAGAGATATACCTTTCTCACAATTTTTCCGTCTCATTGGTTCAATAAGATTGGATAGGGTTCTTCTGCTCTTACACTAGATAAATTACAAGCTTTAAATTAAAAAAGGCTGCCAAAGGCAGCCTTTTTTGTATAACAATGATGTTGTTTAAAGAGCAGCACTAAAACCAAAATTAAATGCTGTAGGTGCTCCCGGATAAATTTCTGCATCATCCGCCTTGTGGTTTGTACCATCCACAGACCATCCATTGAAGGAACTGTTATCAACTGCATCCTGTACATACAACGCGTTAGCCAGGTTAAATACATGAGCAAATATTGTAACATCTAAACCGAGAAGCTGCGCGGGTACCAGATAGGAAAAATGGAATTCCAACAAGTTAAACGAAGGTATCTGCCATACCTGTTCTCTGTCTTCAGAATCAGTTCTATCAAATGGATCGAATTCAGAATAATAATTATCATAAAATCTCCAGAGCAGCTGTGCCTGCATTCCTGGTACCGGGAAAACAGATAAGCCAAAAGAAAGTTGTGTTTGTGGTGCATCACCAACTTTTAAGTCTTTAATATAGAACGTATACTCCTCTTTTTCACCAGTATTAAAATCAATAATATACTCGCCACCTACATCTTCGGTGTATTCCCACATTCCGTAACTACCACCTAAATCGAATCTGATAAATCTGACCGGGTGCCAGAACCCATCTATTTCAACACCCATATGAGTAGAGCTTACACCTCTTAACCTTATTAACTGTTCATTTCCTTCAGCATCTGGTATTATCTGGTTCGTGGACCTATCACTCCATTGCGTATAGTAGAGATTACCGTTTATGCTGAATTTATTGTTATCCCAAACAGTGTTTGCTCCACCCTCGAAGGATAAAAATTTCTCATTTTCTGGATTTTCAATCAATTTAGCATCCACATCACTAATAACCTGGTCAAATTTAGGTACTGATGAAACATATCCTCCATTTACATACAGGTGAACATTCTGTGATGTTCTGAAGCTCGCCCCACCTTTAAACTGATATCCACCGATCCAATCAGGTTGCAATTTTAATTCGCCGGAAGATAAATCACCTTCAACAGCAGATTTAAAATGATCTACATAATCAAATTGTACCGCAGAGTAACCAGCAACACCATAGAGGGTATATATGTCTTTCGTCCATTCACCCTGAACAAAACCGCCAGCCCATTTTACAGTATTTGTGTTGTTATAATCGATCCGGTCACCCAATTTTTTATAATATTGAGTTCCCATGTCGAAGACATTTCCATTGTAATGAAAGAAATCATTTCCTAATAAGTCTCTTACTTCTCTGTAATGCTCAATTTCAGCTGTTCTCAAATCTATTCCAAAAGATAAATTGAAAGTTTTGCTAGTCTTCCAATATGCCTTAGAAATTAGGCCTACAGTCCATTGGTCGTTCACACTATTTCTTAAAATACCACTGCGGTTGTAAACAGGATCGTTTCTTCTATCGGTTGAGATGGCATAGAAAGAAGAATCACCAGTTGCGTAAGGATCATCGTAAACAAGGTTGCCCATATTCTCTTCGATAGTAGAATCCCAATCAACAACCCTTTGTAACAAACTGAAGTCATAATTCAGGCTTCCAAAAGTTCCTGATCCGCCTCCACGTCCGCCGGAATAGTAAAGTGTAGAATACAAGCTGAAAACATCAGATAATTGGGAATACCAGTTCAGGTTAACCAAAGGTTTATGAAAATAGTTTACACTTTCGTTCATAAAGCTGGGATCATATCTCTGATTTACATCGTTATTCCAGTAAGATTTTTGAGATTGCTGACCGACGTAAGATGAACTGATTCCATTCCAGTTTGAATTGTAAAGGAGTCCCTGTTCTCTTAATCTAGGATCTTTTAACGCTGCATCCGGAAATCCCAAATCTCTCGCCAGTTCATGACTAAAAGTTGCTGCATTTAATTTCCAGCGTCTTTGTCCGTGCTGCTGTGGAGCACCCATTGCATATAATTCCAGCCTATTCTTCGAATTAATTTCGTAAGACATACCTAAATAATATGCCCAGGCATCTGTCCATACCCTGTCTACATGTCCATCACCAACTTTACGTATTCCGCCAAAACTCATGGCGAATTTATTATCTACTAAGCCGGTATGTCCAAATAATGTTTGTTTATGAAATCCGCCCGTTCCAAATTCATTCTGAAAGAATGCACCTGGTTTATGCTGGGAAGGATCGGTAACAATATTCATTGTACCACCAATAGATGGTGTTGTTAACGTAGTAGCACTCAATCCTCTTTGAAACTGGATTGAAGCTGTAGCATCACCTAAGCCATCCCAGTTTGACCAGTAAACCCAGCCGTTTTCCATATCATTTACCGGGATACCATTTATCATTACATTAAAATTTCTCTGGTTAAAACCACGGACATTAATTCGAGCATCTCCTGCCCCACCTCCCTGATCAGTTGCATAAATAGATGGAGCTGTATTCATTATTAAAGGAATATCACGGGAACCCAATGAAAATGCCATATCCTCTTTATCAATGTTTGTAAAAGCCACTGGTGTTTCTCTTTCTTTCACCCGGTCTGATAAGACAGTTACGGAAAGAGTGAATTGATATTCCTGCATAGAAAAGTTCAAAGTCATATCGGTATTAACATTAATTTCCTTATCAATTCTGTCAAAACCAATATAGCTGCAGGTTATAGTATACTTGCCCGGTGCTACTGAAATTGAATACTCACCATTTTCATTAGTAGCGGCACCCATATTCAGATCAGGAAAGTAAACGTTTGCCCCAATTAATCTATCCCCATTTGTTGCATCTGTAACTACTCCAGACACTGTAAACTGCTGTGCAAACAATGAGCTGGAACTAGTTACAAACAGTAGAATAAAAGCAAAAATAAATTTGCAAAAGTAACTGTTCTTCATAAATCCTCTCCTTTTTTTGTGAGTTGATGGATTAGTTAGATATATAGAGTTAATAACTCTTTCTTGTTTCATTTTATCTTCATAGAAAATACATTTCACAAATGAAATATCATTCAATTTCCAGAGTAATTCAAGTAAATTGACAAAAAAAATAATATTTTATATATTAAAAAATTTATGAAATGATGAGTATTTTCCGTAAAATTATAATTATTGGGAATTATAATTCATTTTTTCCTTCAATCAATACAATTCAACAAAATTATTGTGTCTATTAAGTTTTTATTTGATTGATTGATAAAATTGGTTATAAAATTACTCTTTAATAGTTTTGATTTATAATTATTTCAATCTCCAAACTCTTTATAATTTTTATGATTTATTGTCCAAAACTTAAACAATTTATAGTTTCAGCACTCTTTATATTCTTTTTTGCTGTATTATGCTATTCACAGTCCCAACCTTATGTAATATTAATTTCATTTGATGGATTTAGATGGGATTATGTAAACAGAGGTATTACTCCTAATATAAATTCGTTAATAGAGGGCGGGGTAAAAGCTTCGTCATTCAAACCTGTATTCCCAACAAAAACTTTCCCAAATCATATATCAATTGTCACCGGATTGTACCCTGAAAATCATGGAATTATTTTTAATTATTTTAAAAATCCATTTACCGGGAGAAAATATGGAATTCGTGACAGCATAGAAGTAAGAGATAGCAGATGGTACAAAGGAGAAGCATTCTGGGAAACTGCAAGAAGACAAGGATTTATTACAGCAAGTTATTTCTGGCCGAGTTCTGATATTAATCTTGAGTACAGCCGCCCCGACTACTTTTATAATTATGTGCACAAAAGACCATACAATGTGCGCGTAAATGGCGTATTGGATTGGTTACAACTTCCGTATGATCAACGTCCTCACTTCATCACAATGTATTTTGATTTAACTGACGGTGTCGGTCACAGATACGGACCGGTCTCACCGGAAATTGATTTGGCTATTTCCGGTCTTGACTCAACACTAGGTACTTTACATTCCGGTCTTGAAGAAATTCAAATGCGGGATAGTGTTAATATTATTCTTGTATCCGATCATGGAATGACAGAGGTACATTTTGATAAAATAATTAACATAGAAGAAATGCTGGAAGGATATCGGTTTGTCTCCTCTAACAGCGGACCGGCAATGATGATTTCTGCTGATGATGGTGAGATTGATAAAATCTATTCTGTACTGAAAAAAAATGAAAATCATTATAAAGTGTATATGAAAAATGATATTCCGCTTTACTATCATTTTTCAAAATCACCGATGATATCTGAAATTTTGTTAGTTGCTGAGATGGGTTGGGCTGTTATTACTGATAAAGATCTAAAGAGGATGAAACCTGATGAATATAAGGGGAATCACGGCTATTCTAATCATCACCTCGATATGCACGGAGTTTTTATAGCTGCTGGTCCTCAGTTCAAAAATAATTACAAGACGGGTACAATTAATTGTCTGGATGTGTATCCTTTGCTTTGCAAAATATTTAATATCATCCCAAACGATAACATCGATGGAAAACTTGAACGAATTGAATTTATTTTAAAAGAAGATACAGGAAAGTAATATATATAATTATGGAATTGCTCAATATTAATTACCAAAAATATAAACTTGATAACGGCCTTGAAGTAATTTTACATCAAAACAAAAACCTTCCGGCAGTTGCTGTTAATGTTTGGTACAAGGTTGGTTCGGCACACGAAACAAAAGGGAAAACCGGAATTGCTCATTTGTTTGAACATATGATGTTTCAGGGTTCGGAAAATGTGGATAAGGAATTACATTTTAAATATGTACAGGAAGCAGGCGGAATTTTAAATGGGTCAACCAGCATAGACAGAACAAATTATTATGAGAAATTACCTTCTAATTATCTGGAACTTGCTCTTTGGTTAGAGTCGGACAGAATGGGCTATTTTCTTCCTGCTCTCAACCAGGAAAAATTAGATAATCAGAAAGATGTGGTTTTTAACGAACGGCTTGAAAGATATGAGAATCAACCTTATGGTCTGGCATGGGAAATATTAATTAAAAATCTTTATGAGAGCAATCATCCTTATAGCTGGCCTACTATTGGTTTTGCAGATGATATAAAAAATTATAATCTGGATGATGTTGTAATTTTTTTCAAAAAATATTATTCGCCCAATAATGCGTCTCTTGTTGTTGCCGGTAATTTTGAAGATGATAAAGTTAAATCTTTAATAGATAAATATTTTGCAAATATTAAAAATGGAAAAAGGTCAAATCATCTAAAAGTGGTTAACAAAAAGTTAACCGGGAATAAGGTAGTCTTTCATGAAGATAACGTGCAATTAGAACGGCTATATCTATCCTGGCCAACAGGAATAGCTTATGGTGAGGATGATGCAGTATTAGATATTTTATCTGATTTGCTTACCGGCTCAAAAAATTCCCGATTGTACAAAACTCTTGTTTTTGAAAAAGAGATAGCACAGGATGTTTCAGCTTTTCAGTTTTCCGGAAAATATGCAGGACATTTTACGATAGTTGCAACCGCCAAACCCGGGCATACATTGGATGAAATAAAATCGGAAATATTTGAAGAGATAAATAATATTAAAGCGAATGGAATTTCATCTAAAGAATTACATAGATCAAAGATCGGAATAAAATCAAGTTTTGTTTTTTCTCTTCAAAATATAGATTCAATCGCAGATCATTTAAACTCCTACAACTTTTATTTAAATGAACCTAATTCATTCAGCTATGATTTGAACCGTTATGACAAAGTAACAACCGAAGAAATAATTAATGTCAGTGGAAAATATCTTTCACAACCATTTGTTGAATTAAGAATAATACCGAAGAGCAGCAAAACATGAAATTTAACCGTAGTATAAAACCTTCACCTTCCTCCGAAATATCATTCAGGATGCCATCACAAAGTAAATATTCATTAAATAACGAGTTAGATATTTATTTTGCAAAAAAGAACGATCTTCCAATTGTAAGATTATATGTTATCATTAACGCAGGAAGCAAATTCGATCCAGACAAAAAGAAAGGTACTTCCAACTTACTTTCAATGTGCATAGATGAAGGTGCCGATAAATTCAATGCATTAGAATTAAGTGAACAATTTGATCTGCTCGGTGCTCATTTCTCACTTAACTGCAACAACGATACCATTCAAATAACACTTCAAACACTAAAAGAAAATTTTAGAGCAGCATTAGATCTTTTAGGAATGATATTAACAAAACCTCATCTAGCAGAAAACGATTTTGAACGGGAAAAAAGTAAAATTCAGACAAGGTTAAAACAACTTAGCGATGATCCGGATTATTTAGCCAACACGGCATTTGAATCTTTTCTATTTGGTAAAAATCACACTTACTCCTTCCCTGTATTAGGTCTCGATGATAATATTGTAAATATCAAGAATGATGATATAAAATCTTACTATAATAAATTTATTCTCCCAAACAATTCCTTTATTATTGCTGTCGGTGATATTACCGAGGCAGAATTAAAGGAAACTTTAAATGAGAAAATTTCCGTTTGGGAAAAAGGTACTTTAGATCTCAAAGTTGAAACAAAAAGCCACCCGCATAAAAAAAC
>Ga0209536_100006000_pt1 | contig 18714 bp, 36 predicted proteins | sample DeeMarSeWOR28_12_FD_187461 | JGI IMG/M metagenome (GOLD analysis project Ga0209536, IMG submission 187461) | Marine sediment microbial communities from White Oak River estuary, North Carolina - WOR-2-8_12 (SPAdes) (version 2) | ecosystem: Environmental > Aquatic > Marine > Intertidal zone >... | reverse complement strand
GCCCGAGCCGGAGGCGCCGGCCGCTGAAGCGCCGCTCGGCACCGCCCAGATTACAGAGGCCACCGCGGCACTCGCTTTCTTGTTCGCAGGCCGAGCCTTGTTCACGCTCGTGTCCAAGAAGACAGGCGCACGATTCACCTACAAGATGCGCCGAGCCAGCGGTGACGATGAAAACAGGCCTTGGTTTGTGAGCGTGCTCACCGGCAGCAACAACGAAGGTGACTACAGCTACATCGGCGTTGTTTTCCCGAACAATCCTGAGAGGCTGGTCCACACGCGCAAGAGCAAAGTCACCGTTCAAGCGCCGAGCTTCCGAGCGGTGGCGTGGTTCCTGAATCGCCTCCACAACGCCGCAGACGCGCTTGCTCAGGTTGAATTCTGGCACGAGGGCCAATGTGGACGTTGCGGCCGTGTCTTGACCGTGCCCGAGTCCATCAAGACCGGTCTTGGTCCGGTTTGCGCCAAAATGGCATAATTGGGTGTCACCTTCCCTGACCACCACTTCATCTCGTAAAATCATCGACAACGCAGGAATCCAGTATTCAAATTGGGGCTAGCAGCAGAGGCGTGGCTGTGAACGGATTGGTCGGTTTCGGAGTCACCGGCCAATCCGCCCCCCCAGGGAGCCAGGATGCCCAACAGAGTCAGACACGAGTATTACAAGCACACACTTGTGAAAGATGGCGCAGGATATCAAGGTGTTGGTCCAACGCCGCAGGCTGCCGAAGCAAACGCACGCATTGTCGCCCAACGTATCCTTGGCTATCCGCTTCCACCAGGGCAAGAAGACAGCGAATTCACGGTTGATCACACCAAAAAGCAAGCCGATTGATGAGCGCGAAGCAAGCAGCAAAGGATTGGGGAGGCATCTTCACCGGCCTAGCAGCGCTCGTGGGCGTCCTGCTCACCCATTACAGCGCAACACAAGAAGGTGATGCCGCCAAATACAAGGCGGCGACAGCAGCGGCGAAGGCTGACAAGGCGTATGAGCTGCTGGTTGAGCGTGTGAATCGGCTCGATACAGAATCAGCGGCGACCTCCGAAGCCATAGCAGATATCCGTGAAGCGCTCGGTGAATTGAGAGGTGCCTTGAGCGCTCGGGCTCGCCTTCAGTTGAAGTCTGAAGCCTACATCCCCAGACGGTTACACGAGCCCAAACTTGAAAAACTGCCCAAAGCGTTGCCTCCATTGGCGCCGGAAGACATCCAGCAACATGTTGACAAATGAGAAACAGCCAGTTGCGTACCACAACGGTTGTCGAGGTGCGCGGTGTCAAGACGTATTCAAGTTGATCGTTTGGGTGCTTGCTGTATTTTTCGTTTGCGGGATGCTGGCGGTGTTCGTTTCCATGTGGAAGGTGGTGCCGGTATGGTTGTGGTTGGGCATCTCAACGGCAATTAGCTCGGCAATTGCCTCTTGTTACTTTGGCCGTTGGCTCCAAGAGCCCGATATCGTCACAAAGCATGGAACAGCTATTTGGTCTGATGGCGTTGGGGTGACCAAAGAAGCGATGGAAGCGGCGCTGGACAGATTCTTGGTGGTGGTGACGGCCAAAGCCCCAAAGTTGGCGCCGGAAGTGACAGCGCAAAGACTCCATGACATGTTATCAGCAACCGGTATCGAGTGGCAGCGCCAGTCTATCGACCTCGACATCCACCCTCATGGATGGCGGCACGAGGGAGGCGACCAGAAAGGTTGCCGGATACGCCTTCAATGGCGAGGCAGCATCAATGGCTCGGCGTTGTATCACTATCTGCTTCACGAAGTCAACGAAACGATACGACTACCATTGATCAGCGAGCATGAGATGCGTGTGCGTTTCATGTTACAAGATGCTCAGCACGCAGCGACGGCTTGGTGGGCGCTGGAAAACGATTTGCTTGAGAGCAAATTAGTGTGAGCGAGCGCGCTCACATTTCAGCTGTGTAATACCGAGCTTGAAACTACCAGGTGAAACCTGGGAGGTGGTCAATGGCTGATGTTAGCCTGATGAGACGGCCGAAATATGTCCAAATAAATGTGGACAGATACGATGATTTGGTGGATTGTGTTGAATCAGCGCACAATCGGCTCTTGGATACGGGCCACCCTCAAGGTTGTGCTTGCAACCTGTGTAGAGCATCAAGAGAGCTGAAGGCTGTGTTGGGCATATTAGGGAAGCACGAAGTGTATCAAAGGCGTGTTAAGGGGAAAACAATGGCGATGCAGATGCAGTTTCAATTGGTGAATTTGTTGAATGATTTGGACGCACAGTTTGTTGATGAAGACAAGTTGCGCGAGTTCATGAAGGACACCACCGAAGCGCTCCGGCCTTTCAGCATGATGGTGCCATCATTTGATACCAAGCATGTCATCTTGGAGACCGTTCTGGATGTGGCAAAGTCATATATTCAGTCCGGAGCGCTGGAGATGACCAACGGCGAATTGGACCTCAAAAAACTGAATGGCGACCCGACCAGATATATCAAATGGGTTGGTACTGATGATGAGAATGCCCATAGAGTAGCCAATTTCAATCCGCAAAATCTGTTCAATGTGGTCTATGATGGGGTGCTACGATATTTCCAGCAGCAATTTGACGCAGGCAGCTGGAAAGTCAACAAAGACCCATCGACCTCACGCATCTACATTGAGCTACCAGGCGTGGTTTACACACTTGACATCGCATTCACACAGAGTCTGAGGCGACACTGATGATCAATTTGGGCGAAGCGCTCCTGAAGGCTGGGGTGGTCACACAGGAAGACATTGAAGCAGCCAAGCAAAGGGAGGCCGAAACCGAGCGCCACCTGAAAGAAGCTGAGAAGAAAGAGCAGAAGCTGACCAAGCTGCTGCAGTATTATCCCACAGCCGTTGTTTTAGAAATGGGACGGGCTGTGAAGAGACACGGCAATTGGATATTGCCTCTGGAAGCCTTGGAGGTGATGGAAGATATCATATTGAAAACAAAACCGGGTGACCGCAGCTACACAGCTATCCAATTGTGGAAGGCGTATCTCAAGGCTGCTTTGAAGGAGGTCAACAAGGATGGTTGAACACGAAAAAGAACACTTGGCAAATTGCCTCATCTACATCGGAAAATGCCTTGGTGTGAACCTAACCTTGTCAGAGGAAGGGGACACGCAAAAACAGCCAAATCCGCAGCAAGAGGGCCAAGCCTTGCCCCAGCCTAAGACTGTCGAAACGATGTCGTTGATGATGCCAACAGTGATTCCGACACCGTTGGTGGATTACATGCCAGATTTGGATTGTGTTGATGCTGAGGATGAGGATGAGGATGAAGAAATCAGCGGCGCTCCTGTCAAGTCAGGTATAGACTACGGGGTGGCGACTGAGTTGTTAGCAGGGTGCGTGAAACGCATGGATGAGGAAAGCCAGCCCATCGCAATGTGTTCTGCTGAATGAAGTTTCACCCTGGGCGGGGTGCCTGTTCGTTTCTCCCAAATTCTGAATTGGCACTCCCTCAGGGTGAATTTAGCCCGAGCCTACCTATGAAATCAGACGACATCCAGAGATTGATTGCTGCTGAGTGCGATGCTGTTCGAGACCTCCTGCTGCGCAAAAATCGTGAGTATGGAGACAGCGTCTTTGAGCCGGTTAACGTGTTCGCACAAGCAGATGCCATCCAACAAATCGAAGTCAGGATTGACGACAAGATCAAACGGATAAAGACCACAAGAGGCATGCCTGATGTGAAAATACATGAGGACACGGAACAAGATTTGATTGGGTATTTGATAATTTTGCGGGTGGCAAGGCGCGTGCTGGCAAATAAAGCGCCGTCACCAACGCCAATACCATCCGCTGGTAGCAACAGGAGCTAAGAATGCGAGAAACTGTGGAAGTGTACGATATGGACCTGATCAGCGCTGGCAAGCACAGCGACGGCGAAACTGTAACGCTGGAAGCGCTGGAAGCGATGCTGGCACATTATTGGGAAGACCCTGACAGAGACATTGACAAAGATATCGAGGTCACCAAGGAATTTGAAGGTGAGGTCATCGGCCGGATTGACGATTTGGAGCTGGATGGTAGTAATATCATCGCATCAGTCGAATTTGAACCGGAGGGCTTGGAGCTAGCTCAAAATGGTTGGAAGCTGGCGGCTTGGATTGATGTGGAATACAAGGGCGACAGCAAGACCATAATCGATATGGAGTTGAAGGGAGCAGCGTTGACGCAGAACAAGGTGGAGTGACGATGGAACGGTGGACCTGGGGCATGGTGTTGGCGTTATTGATGGTAGCAGCAGGTTTGGCAATGATTTTGTTGGTTTGGGCAGGGTGCGACCCGGCCCCAGGTCCACTTTCGTGCCAGGAATTGAGGCAGAGGCATGTTGATTCAAAGCAATCGGCCGGCCACAGGCGCTCTGATCAGTGGTGTGCTTTTTCTCGGGTTGGTGCTTACACTTGCCATATTGGCGGTGAAACTCTTGGACGGTGATCATCAGCACGTCACTAGAATCCAAATTGAAGATATGAAGAACAGGTGCCAGTCGGAAGGTGGCAGCTGGACAGCAGAGGTGTCGCAGAGCCAATGGGGCTCGCATGACTTTTATGAGACATACCGGTGTGCTTGGCCACCAAAGGAATTGTGGTGATACTTGACTGTTGGACTTTTGAGTTGCTGCGAGTGGGCAAAGACTCTGCTGGTGATGAAATCACCTTGGAGGCGTTGCATTCCATCATCGACAACTTCAAACCTGGAGAAATACCAGTTTTGAAGGGTGCCTTTTGCAAGGATGGCACACATTTGGGCACAGTGGAAGCGCTTTATGTCAAGGATGGCAAGTTGATGGCCGAGGTGGTTCTCAACGATGAAGGCGGTGCCTACGCACGCAGCAACCCCAAGCTGAAATTGGCGGCTGGGATGGTTTCGCCCAGGAAAGACACCGACAAAAAAGGCGAAGGTTACAAAATCACCAAGGCGACCTTGACAGATACTTGCCTCACAGACCAAAAGGTGGAGTAACCAATGCCCGTACATTTCGACAGATTCAGACTCTTGAATTTGCCAGAAATCAACAAGCAAGTCATCCGCAACGAGAGTGATCGGATGCTTCGCTTGGTGACAAATGAGCCGGCCATGATCGAGGTGCCACCTGGTACTGAGGCTGATGTGCCGGATGCTCCCAGCATCCTCATCGAGATTGAGGGTGAAACACCTGGGTGAATTGACAAAGCCAGGTGCAAAGTGCTCGAACAAGAACGTGGATATTTGGACGTGATGCTCAGGGAGGCTGAGCGCCGTCTTGCGCGAAGCTCAAGATTGATCGCGGCCGGCCGTCCTGAAGATGCAGCAGTTCATACGGCTCGGGCTGTCTATCACATGTTGCGCGCTGAAGAGTCCTATGCTTATTTGCGCAAGAAGCGCGCCATATGAGCAAGAAGCGTTACAACGCGGCTGAATATCTGAGCAAGATAATCGGCCTTGAGGTGAGCGAAGTGAATAAACTGTACGAGAATGTGAAGAAAAATCACCATCGGCTTGATAGCTGTATTGGCCATGTTTTCACCTTGGTCAATCCACAAGACAAATGGCATAGACGCTATAAATGCACAGTTTGTGGTGGAGTGATTGATTCATTTGCGTATGGTTGGTACACGAAAGGGCTCGAACATGGAAGACGTCAGGCAAAGCGTTGAATGGAAGCGGCAAGAGCGAAGATATGCGTTGGAGAGGCAAAGAAAGAAAATCATCAATTTGACATGGGCCTCCGTGATTTTGTTTTTGGCAGGAACAGTACTGTTTTTGGTGGTGGTTGAAGCCCTACCCAGATGTTGATTGGAGGAAGTGTGGAACAGGAACAAGAATTGGCAAGATTGCGCGAGCAATCTGAGCAGTTGAAAGCGATGGCCCAGATTGTTCGTGGCTGGTATGAGATAGGCGGCACGTTGAGCGATATCGAGGTGTTGAACATAGCCATCGCCGATTTGGTGAGGTATGAATCGCAGGTCTGCAATCTTGCAATGGCCTTGAAGGGCATCATCGATGAGGATGCTGATCGAGGCGAGCGCCGGAAGCGAACAATCGCAGCAGCGTTGCGGAGGATGGACAATGAAAAAGACAATGCATAAGAGGGTAGATGTGATGCAAGTGGCAATATCCGATTTGATGGCGATATTGTCCCAGAACGCTCACATGAAGGAACAAATCCAAAGGCTACAAGCGGCCGGCACCAAAGAAGTGGAGCGGAGGCGCAGAATGGCACAAAAGAAGCGCAAAGGCGAAGCGAAGGTGTTTGTCTGTACGTGTTGTGAGGAAGACACAGATAACAGGTCACGCCATACCTGTGAGAGCTGCCTCGGTTGGATATGCGATGATTGCTGGGATGGCAAAAGAAGTCTGTGCGCAGAATGCTCTGGTATGATAGATGACAGCGATGACGACCTCGATGACGACGCCTGGGATGATGGCGGCGACATCGATGATGACGATGATGACGATGATGACGACAGCGGCGACCTCGATGACGACGCCTGGGACAGCGATATAGAGCCGGATGATCCGAAGGATTGGTGAGCAAAACGCCGGAGGTGGACAGTGGCAGAGAAAGATGACCTTGAAAGCATCTGGAAAGCGGCGCTAGGTGGACATACAGGGGTGGGAGCTGAGCGAGTGTACAAGCAACTGCGCCAATGGCTGTCTATGGAGGTGGAAGGCAGGGTTTTGGAGATAATGGGAGGTGGCCTGGTGAAAGAGCAGAAAGGGGAAGGTGCCAAAAACACTTACCAGCTGACGTACACAAGGCCACCGCTCGGGCCGGAACATGTCGTTGCCCAGCACCAAGTCAGAAAAGCCATTCAAAAAACAGCCGAAGTCTTCAACGAGTGTCTACCGAAGGGCAGAGAGAAAGCATTGGCCATAATGGCCCTTGAGGAAGCGCTCGGCTGGGCCTTTGAATCCATCTTACAGCGCCGGCTCACCATCACGAAGGTGGAATCAGAGAAATAATGGCCGCTAAGACATGGCGCTCAGTAGTTTGTGTGACGTGGAAGTGTTTGATCTGTAGACATCGATGGTACGTGCCGGAGATTGCCACCAAAATCGGCATCCCGATGAAAACTGTGTGGTATTGGTGCCCGAGGTGTGGCAACCACCGAATTAAGGTGGAAAAAAGAGGCTGAATGGCCTATTTTTGCCATGAGAAAGAGACCGAGTGCTCTTTTTCTGCTAGGAAAAAGAGACTGAATGTTGGTCAAGACGCAAGAAAAGGTGTATAATAGCCATTGAACGCAAACACGAGGTGAGCCATGGCGGATGAAGCGGCGATCATAGCAGCGTTGACGGAGGGAATGTCTGATGCGTATGGGGAACCAGAGGCAACATACCTTGAATTTGCTACAGCGATTGCGCCTGGCATTGCTTTGGGAGGCGAAGGCGGTGAAGGTGGCGATGTTTTCGGACCATCCAGCTCTGTTGATAACGGCGTTGTAGTTTTCAACGGCATAACAGGGAAGACCATCAAGGGCGCCAATGCGCCTGTCAATTTTGGTGGTCAGGACATTACCAATGTCGGAGCGATTGCCGGCCATGTTCCGACTACTCGCCAGATCATAAATGGCACCGGTATCACTGGCGGTGGCAATCTTTCATCCAATCTCACTTTGTCGGTTGTTCAATCTGCTCTGGATCCGGTAAACATGGGCAGCGGTGCCGCCGCAGATGGGCAAGTACCAAAGGCTGATGGTTTTGGTGGGATAGCTTGGGAGGATGAGGCAGGCGGAGGTGGAGTCACAGGCCCAGGCAGCAGCACAGATCACGCTTTGGCTCGATGGGATAGCACGGCCGGCGCTGCGCTCTTGAATAGTGTCGTCACAGTGTCCGATACTGGTGCTATGGTGTTTCCATCCGGAGGCAGTATCAGCAAGCCTGGTACCGGTACCAATTCCGAGGCCTTTGGGGCCAGTGCGGTTGCCGATGCCGATAGCTCTTTGGCAGTTGGTTATCAGGCGACCGTAAACACTGCTATCTCTGGAGATACCACTGGGGCTATCGCAATTGGGGCGACAGCCAGGGTTGGCAACGCTGCTCAACCTGGTTCAGATGCGGCCATGGCGATAGGATACGGGGCCATCATAGGGCACACCGCTTCCTATTCTATGGCTCTTGGCTACAGCGCTGTAGTCGGCTATGAATGCATTTATTCTATCGCTATAGGCCCAAACGCCTCGATAAGTGCCCCGCGTGCTGTAGCTATAGGGCAAAATTCTGTAATAAATACGAGTGCGGACGCTGCTATCGCTATAGGTGATTCTACCGCGGTGACCGCAAATTCTGATTACGCTGTCGCAATAGGCTATCAGAGCTATGCTCAAGGTGTTAGGGCGCTCGCTCTCGGTTACTCCTCTCGGGTGCTGGACAGCTACGGCATGGCCATTGGCGACGCCTACGTTTATGGCCAATATGGCATTGGCATTGGTGATGGAGCTACACTCAATTCGGGCACAACTAGCAGTGTCGGCATAGGCCGCAATGTCTCAATCAGCGCCAATTCAATCGAGTGCGTGGCTATAGGATATGGCGCCACAATCGGTGACGGTGTCGACAGGGCTATAGCCATAGGTGAAGCTGCGATTGCTAGTGGAGGCAGTAATTGCGTGGCGCTAGGCCGTGACGCGTTCGCCGATGCTTCAGACGCCATTGCTGTGGGGTATGATTCAGAAGCATTATCCACTTATTCTATATCTATTGGTCGTCAAGCTTCGAATAAGACAGGGACGTCCACCTCAATTGCCATAGGATATGCTGCGACAAATTGGACAAACGTAAACAACGCTATCTGCATCGGTAGGTACAGCGAATGTGCCAACAGCCCAAATGGCGACTTCGCGATTGCGATTGGGGATGACACTGCCGGCAAGCACACGAATGCCATCGCGATTGGCCGTGGAGCCGAGACGACTGCCACTAGCCGCTGCACCATAGGGACAATTGGCGGCTTATATGATCAGGAGCTACAATTTGGGCGTGGGCTTGGCTGTTGGGGTGTAGCGCCTCCTGGGTCACAGCCGGCCAAGATCAATGACCCTACCGATTTGGCGTCATGTATCACAGCCATTGCCTCAATAATCAACGTTTTGGAAGGGGCTGGACTTTCCAGCACATAGGAGGAACGATGACTGAGGAAACCAACATTTCAACAAAAAAGGTCGACAACATTGAAGGCCTGCGTGAGCTTTACAGCGATTTGCAGGTTTTGAGCGCAGAGGCGACCTTGGCCAAGGCAAAACTTGATTTGTTTGTGGCCAAAGTGTACAAAGAACACGATATCAACCACGAAAGCCACGCTCTTTGCCTTTGGTGTGGAAAATTTGTGCTCCGCAGCGCCGGCTGTAAGTGCCAGAAGGGTGGAAAAGACATCACGAAGGATGGATGATGCCGGAAAACATGATTTTCCAGTGTGAAATATGTGGAAGGTCTTGGAGGACACCAAAATTGGACAAAATCCCAATCGGTTCGATATGGTGCCCGAGATGTGGAAGCGAAAAAGTCCAAATTCGCACCCACCTGGAAAAAGACACAAAGAAGGAAAGCAAGAAATGACAAGGCGGCAAATATGGCAGTGCCGAAACTGCGCCTATCGATGGGACAACCCTGAACTCAACCCCATGTTCCCTATCGAGTCTGTCTTTTGCCCCAGCTGCGGCGTTGGCCATCCCATAATCGTGTCCAAACCGATACACCTGGAAGAAACAGCAAAGAAGCAAGAGCAGATAGACAAGCTCAAGGAAGCACTCAAACAGAAGCAAGACTCAATGCCGTCAATTCCGGCCGGATACCGGCTCTTGAAGGCGGTCATCCTGATAGATGGCAAAGTGAAGTACACCTATGAGAGAATCAATGACCCCAGCGTTAGAACAGAACACACCTGGGGATATCCCGATGAAGATGATGACGGTGAAGAGAAAACATGGAAAGATGGGAGCACGGCCGCTTTGGTGGAGACGTTGATTCGTGGCCATAAGAAGGCGATAGCAGCGTTGGAGCGTATCCAGGATAATATGGACCGGCCTAATATTTGAGCAAATACCCAAATTCGCAAACCCCCATTTCCACATTCTTATGGGATATTCCATCCCATATAACACCACACCCCAGACAGAAAAATTGCTAGAATCAAAACCGAAAAACCACCCAAACCTGTAAGACAAGGGTAAAGTGGTGGATTAAGGGCGTTTTTGCCAAATGTCCCTATTCCACATTTCTCAACACGAAATCACATCCAACCACCCCTGATGAAACAATCTAGACAGGACCGAAGTGAAATGCCTGGGTGAAAAGAAAGAAAACAGAAGTGGTCTAACAAGAAGGAAACAAGATGAAAGAGCAGAACAAGAGAAAGAAGGAAAGGAAGGGGAAAGGAACAAGAAAAAACAGGCAAGGGAGGCAATCACATAGTAGGAAGGTATGCCCCTATAGAGCTAATGCTAGATACACCACCCAGCGACCTTCGTTGCCCGTGGGAACATAGGCTCGTGGTGAATTGGAGTGGGATAGTGGTATGTTGGAGTAGGCTATTATCACTGTGCGTGGTGGCGTGGCCATTTTCCTGCCACACAGGATGCACAAATGTGCCAATATAAACTGGCAGCGAAATGCGCATTTGTCAGGTCACAGCACACACGAGCCCGTGCCAGACTTCCATTGTTCATGGTGAATCACGTGTTAGGCCTAACCTAACATTGGTGTGACCGTGCATCCAAAGGCTTTTGGGCCTGATGGTCGGTGGGCCAATGGGCCTGATGCGCGTTTGGCCACCCTCCCCCCACTGTGATTGGTTGTAGGAGGCGTGTGTGCGTGTGCCGCCATGCCTGGGGTGCACACCATATAGAATTTTAGCCACAAAAACCACACACGCGCCCACGCGCCCACGCGCCCACGGCCACACGCGCCCACGCGCCCACGGCCACACACCCCACGCGCACCCACGCCCCAATGGTCAAACAGGCACGCCCCAATGGCCTGGCGGGCACACGCGCAGACACCCACAGCCACCCATCGACAGACTGGAACCGACAGCGAGCTCACGCCCAGCGATTATACGCAGTACTCCAAAAACCCACTAAAATGGCTGGAAGCAGAACAATACCCAGGTCCAACTGCCATTCAGTGGCCCAAAATGGGCCCGGAACCCACGAAAACACCTATCAATAATATCAGGTGTTTAGAGCCTGTCAGTGTGGGGTGCCCAGGTATGGGGTGGCTGGCCGCTCCTGCTTGGATTGGAGTTGAAAAAAGTGGCACTTTAGCGGCAAAATAGTGGTGGAGCGGTCCATTGAAATCAACATATGAAGTGTTATACTGAAGCGAAAGGGGCATTGGGGTGTCGGAGGCCCATAGGCAAACCCCCACGTTTTCGCACACTGGGGGCTTGACGATACCACGCCAATCATATAGAATGTTCACATTCTATATGAGGGATGGGGGTGCCCTGGTGACTTGGTTATCCCTCCCCCGACCAGTTGGTTAGATTGCCTCCATCCCTCGCCAAAGCTCAGCGTTGGGCACGCAGCGGTGCTAGATACGGTGCCATTGGGGGGTTCGCATAGTCATCTCTCCTACAGCAATGCTCACCCCTAATGGCAGAAGCCAGGCCAAGGGGCGGCCGTCGTGGAACACGGGCGTGGACACTATTGGCCGCCCCTTGGCCATTTACAGCCAAAATTGGCCACTATTTAGGCCACGGAAAGGTCTAGAAACCCACATAAAACTGTATAAAACCATCATTTACACCTCGTTAACCCATCATTTTTTTTAAAAATGGCCTCCGTGCCACACCTCGATACGCAGGATTTAAAAGAATGACTCAAAGAAGTGACTTTACAACCGACCGAGATAACTTTAGAGCGCTGGCGGCGCTCGTGTTCTGCCACGCCAGGCTCAGCAACGTGCCCATCAACATCCAAATGAACCAATTGGAAAGGGTCATCTCTGATTCGACCATACTTGCCGATTGGCTCTGGGAAGGTCTCCAGGCTATACGGGCTGATCAGGAAGGTGAGATTGAGATTGATGAGGTGGAGCGGTGACGATAAAACCCAACCCTGAAGGTGCGCCGTTCTTTGAGGTCAACGTCAAGGTGTATCCGGTGTTCGGTGTATCCAACTTGGCGGCGACGATTGACGTGTGGTTGACCAATTGGGACCAAGACCCACCAACCCGAGTCAACGTCCAGCGTGCCGTTGCCTATGCCGATATCATCCACACACCGGTATTTGAGGGTGTTTGGGAAGGGCTCAAGGATGAAATACAATGGGCGCTCCAGAACCGGGCACGCTATTATCAAGAGCAGAAAGATCATGTCGTGGTAGTCAAGGTGGACGAGCCCGAGCCGGAATCAGCTACCAAAGGTGACCCTGATCGCATTTATGAGGTGCCTCATCTTACAGATGATTATCGTGAGATGCCGACTGAAAATTTGATCGCACTCAACGCATGGTACAACGAAGCGTTGGAGATTGCTCGTCAGTATGGCCTTCATGCCTCCCTTCACCCCAAGGATCACGCCACCTATGTTCGTCAATATGACACGGTGATCTGTTGGGCGATGGCGTGCCAACGCGAATTGGAGCTGCGTGAATCGCTGAAAAGTCTCAACCACGAGCCCGAGCCGGCGCCGGAGTCCAAGTCATGATCATCGCCCAGGTAGACCTCCGGATTGTGGCCAATGACGTTGAACAGCTCTCCAAGGAGTTGAACCGCATCCACAGGCACCGCTCATACGTCCACCGCTGGGTGGAGCGCTTCTATGACGAGAAACACCCACCCCAGCAACGCCACAACGTCAACAAGACCGCTATCGAGGCGATCAAAAGCAGAGGCCTCAAGGTGGAATTATGAGCGTGCTAGATGGTGAAGAACGTTTTGGCCGTTTGATTTTGAGCACTGAAGGCAGAAAGATCAAGATGGAGATTGACTTGTCGTTGGAGGTGTTCGAGTTTGAACCATTGGAAGCAATGGCCTTCGCTGCAACGATGCTTCGGATGTCACTCTCAGCGGTCAATGTCCCTATCACAAATGATAAATCAGGAGAAAACAAATGGCCAAAGTGATATTTATCGGACCCAATGGACCACAGGTGCTTGGTCCAACAGATGAGTATCCGGATGGCATGCTCAATCAAGAGGATGAGGGTGAGTTGCAAATAGCAGTGGGACCGAAGGGTGGCAAGGTGGCAATTTTGTTCGGCAAGCCTGTGGCTTGGATAGCCATGACACCATCCCAGGCGTTCAAGCTGTCAGCTGACCTGTTCAATCTCGCCAGCTCTATGGACGACACATTCGGCACCACGGGCAACTGAATGAGATTTTTGGACAGACTCCGATTTGCGCTGAGCGCATTCATCGCGCCCAAACGCGTTCCGATATCGGAACGTGCAAAGCCACAGCCGAGTAGTCGTTGGACCGCGGTGATGTTCTTGATGGAGGATGATCCTGAGCCGGTATGGATGAAATGTGGGTGTTGCTTGGTACACCACGGTATCCGGGGCACGCCAAAAGAGATTGTGGGGTTGATCTGTTGTGATCGCCACCACCGACAGATGAAACCGGAGGGTGCTCGATTGAGGGCGGTGAAGTGAACAACACAGGAGAAACAGATGGCCGAGTTCATTTATGACGAGACCGAAATTGCCAAGGCATGTATGGAGCTGCCGTTTGGTATGCCAGGTGGCAGAACAAAGTCTGAAGCTGAGACCAAACCGGGCAATTGCGTGAAATCAAATAGGTGCTTGCCTGATGGGATGCCCGAGCATTTTGGCCGCCTTGTCCAGTACGGTGACGAGTGTATCGTTGTGGATCCACCAGGACGCACACTAGGACGTAAGCCATTTGTTTGGAAGGGCACAAAGACTGAATATCACAGGGTGTGGTCTGTTGATTGAGGTGAAGCGATGGAGTTGAGAGGATTGATGGAGGCGCCCAGACCCGAGCCACCACATGGCAAGTATTACATCGGCGCCGGAGCGGCCTATTTCAACAACTGGACGAGCAGCAACCGGTGGGGGCACGGCTCGGCTTGGGTGACGGTTGTGATCGAGCCGGATGAGGAAACTGGCGAGTTTGGGATGGACCTGGATTGCGACGGTCCACACCCAGACCATTGGCTTGGCTATCTGTTGTCCATGGATACGTTGAATGGGGTGTTGGGCTTCATCGGAGGCGTGGATGAACAGTTGAAGCAGATGATGGAATGGGGTGTGGCTCCAGGCCAGCGCTTCATCATCGAGTTGGTCTTCAGCGCCGGCCGCGATTATTGGGGTGAGTACGATGAGAGCTTGAATTGGAGGGTTATGGACGTGGAACCGTGGGTGCCGAACCGTCTGGAGTGGGCCATCCGGCAAGCTGTCGCCTTCGCCCACGAAGGCGTGTTGAGATGGTGACCTGGATTTTGGCCCTCATCGAGGGCATGCGGTACTATCCGCGCATTGTGGCGCACAAGTGGTGGGCGTGGTGGCCATACTTGCCGCTTCCACCGGCCGTACATATCAGGTTTCTGCTCAGGGAGGCCTATGGCGATGAAAGACCACCTCTTTGGATCATCATTCGGGATGTGAAACATTTTTTGGTATGGCGTAGAGAACGCAGGTTGAGAGCGAGGTATGAATGGTGGCCTTGATATGGGCTCTCATCGAGGGCATGCGGTACTATCCCACGATTGTCGAGCGCGGTTGGTGGCGGCACCAGCCGTTCTTGCCGCTTCCACCCGAGCGCTACATCAAGTTCAGACTTGATACGGCCTATGGAATGGTTGAGCACGGGTGGGAGCGGCCGCCCTTCCTGGTGTTGATTCGGGATGTGTACCGGTTCTTGTTGTGGCGACGCAAATTCAGACTGATAGGAAGGTTGGTGCGACAATGACCCAACGACCAATTCCACCACCGGAGCAACGCTGTTCAGCATACATCCATCGCACCACAGCGCAGGTCGCCCAATGCTTGCGCAAAGGGATCATTGAAGAGGATGGCAAGCTCTGGTGTTCCCAGCACGCGCCCACCAGGAAGGCAGAGCGTCAACGAGAGATTGATGTGGCCTATAAAGCTCGGGCTGAAGAGCAGCGACGCACCCAGCAGCAAGCCGAGTGGGACCGGGTGATCAAGAAGGTCGGTGAGCACAACAGAGAGCTAGCGGCCGCGCTGCTTCGCTTCGCCCACCAACACGATATACTAGATTGACATGCCTGCCATCCTTGCTGTCGTCCACGTTTTGTATGGTGGATACACGCTTTGCGACCTATCTGACCAACACGGCATCCCCAGAGATTGGCCTCAGCCTCACAGGTGGATTTACATTCAAGACTTTTGGAACATCAGGGAAGAATGCCGCTGTAATGAATGTGAACGTTTGGCTGCTAAACATGAAGAAACCATTTCAAGCCTGAGAAATCAATGTCCCATAGTACAATCCCTTGGTATGTGAGAACAAAACTGTATTTGGATGCCCTGGATTCGATGCGATATCCACGCGAATGCATGTGCGCAACTGCGGGCATCGATGTCACTCACCCCCGGATCAAGGCGGAGGTTATCATCAACTGCAATCGCCGCAACTACATCATCCAGGTATCACCGACCTCGGGCGTGATGTCCGCCAAGAACCACGCTCAGTGGGCAGATGGTATGAAAGAGATTGCGACGGTGAAGGAATTTTGGCCACCAATACAATGTGTGATGGCCGAGCTCAACTGGAAGGTGGCCCCGGGCTTGTTGGCGGCGATGGACCGCTATGAGAAAACCTATGTGGCCATGATTGCCACCGGCCGCAAGGAATTTAGCGCGCCAGAGCAACAGAGGATACAATTGTTTGACACTGAATTGGATAAAAGGTTGGAAGTCTATGGGATCAAACGTTGAAAGGGTGCTGTGATGTATGGAACTGGATGGTTGAGAGACCTCCCTGACATTCGTGATTGGGATGCGGCGGCCATAATACCGCACGTGATGGACAAGGCGCCGGGTGCGATGGCACCTGGGGCAACGCCGACAAAGTTTGACGGAAGGGCATATTGCAGTCCAATTGAAAATCAAGGCAGGCTTGGTTCTTGTACGGCACAGGCCGTTGTAGGGATGGCCGAATACATGGAGCGGCGCTTCTACAATCGCCACATCGATGGGAGCCGATTGTTCACCTACAAAATGGCAAGACAGCTGGATGGCTTCCACGGTGACACCGGTGCTTACATCAGAACGGCGATGAAGGCGATGCGTCTCTTTGGGTCGCCTCCGGAGCGTTACTGGACATATGACATCGACAAATTCGATGTTGACCCACCGCCCTTTGTTTTCTCTTTGGGCCAGAATTGGCAGTCCATCAGCTATTACCGGCTTGACATATCCGGCCGCAGCCGACAACAGTGCTTGGACTTAATGAAATGCCTCACCATGGCATATCGTCCAGTCGTGTTGGGTTTCATGGTGTATTCGTGGGGCAACGATCAAGGCGAGTTTCCGATGCCCCAATCGGGGCAACGGCCATATGGCGGTCACGCTGTGATGGTCTGTGGCTACGATGATGGCCGCAAAATCGGGAATGACGTGGGCGCGCTCCTGATTCGCAACTCGTGGGGCACAGGCTGGGGTGACAAGGGATACGGTTGGCTGCCCTATGGCTACATCCTCAAATACCTGAGTTCAGACTTTTGGGTGCTGCTCCGCAAAGAATCGTTCATGGAGTAAGCCACAGGATTCAGCGCTTCAATCCGCTTGCCAGTATAACTGGCATGTATGAAGACCTCTCCAAAAGTTATTACCTGAAAACCTGTACCAATTGCTCTCAACGTGAGGGCTATCCGGTGTTCAAGCCATATCCGGAGGCGTTCGGCAAGTCTGAGAAGCGCGCCAGGGATGGCGCCCAGCCGTGGTGTTATGAGTGTCGTCGCAGGGCACTTCCCAGCCGAGATGATCCGAATGCTCCTGGAAATAGGAGCCGGAGCCGGCGCTATGGGCCTGGCAAAAACAACAAGAGCCGGCGCAATGTGCCAGTTTCAAACGGGCATGTAAAGGATGGTTGAACATTTGCTTTGCCAAACAAGGGGTGGTGGCATGGTTGGTGATTTTGCGATGTTGTTTGTGTATGATTATGATGTGTATGAGCCATTGGAGGCATTCGAGACCTTGAAGCAGGCGAAGGCGGCCGTTGAGAGGGCTCACGCCAAGCTTGGCAAACCCATCGTTCATGCTTTGGGATATGAGATCATTGAGTTCAAGGCTGGCCGGCCGGACAAGGTTTATGCCTTTCACAATGAGCAGGACCAAGGCTGGAGATGGACTGATGGTGATCACCCTAGGCAGTCCAAAAAGGAATGGACTGCTGCCACGAGGTAGGTCTGGCCCCTACCTTTATATAGGCGTTCGTACGTTTCCCTACCCATTTCAGTTTCGAGTTGGGCCTATGCCACCTTGAAGCTATACTCAGAACCATGAAGCTCACCAAGTCTCAACTCATTGATGCCATCAACACCATCTACAGTGCACTATCAGAAGGCGAAGGTGACAAAGAGATTGCCACCAAGATGGGCATCACCAATGAGGAGTATGGCCGGCTGAAGATAGCGATGCTTGATGCCCGAGCCGACGCTGTGCGTGGTGAGCCGACTGAGCACACGTACGTCAGATACACCATCGACATGATCCAGAACATCCGTGATCTCACAGCGATGATCAAGGAGTTCAAGAGCACCAAGCAGTACACAGCGATGGTTGGCGCCATCCGAGCCCGAGCCGACATCCAGGACCGTATCATCAAGACTGGCCAGGACTTCGGCTTGGTCGCCAGGGAACCCACCCGCAAAGAGATTGTGGCTGGTGTGATGGTTGCCGACCTCTCCAATGTTGAGCTCAAGAGAGCAATCACGGCCGAGCTGGCAGACCTAAATGACTTGATGAGGCAGTACGGCGACAAGGACATCAGCAAGCTGAAAGCTGGAGCTATCCACCGTGGGCCGGCGCTCCCACCGGCTGAGCTCATTGTTGAAGAGGATGACACCTCAGCGTTGCCTCCGCCACCCAAGAAGAAACGAAAGGCAAAAGCCAAAGCAAAGAGACCGAAAATCAAGGTCAGTTCATAGGAGGTGCGCCATGGCCGCTCAGGTATTTCACATCGCAGAACACCGAGGCCAAGCGCTTCTCAACATGGTTACAACGTGGTGCGACGCTGTTCACAATGGCGCGCAAACACTTCGCAACGACTATGATTACACTGGCCAAAAAGTGGGTGATCCAAGGGCAGGTGCTTCCTTCTCATTGCTCTCATTGCTCAGCCACATCCACGCACTTCGTTGCATCGTGGATGATATCTCTGCTGTTGGGAAAGCGGAGGGCCAAGTTGATCATTTGGTGTACGCCCAGACCATCTCAGACTTGTTTCATCGCGCCGCCATCTCATTCCACGGTGCTATCTATGCCATACGGTCATTCATCGAGGTTTATGATGAGGATGAGATTGTGTCTGACGGCACAACCATCGAACAACTCTTGCCTCCACCTTGTTTCAATCTGGAGTTGAAGGCCGGGTGGGATGCGAAGGACATGAACTGATGGGAACCATTATTGATTGGATGGCGTCTGATACCTTTGGTATGGCTCTTTGGGTCATGTTGTTCATTTGGATTTTGATTCCGTTGGTCAAACATCTTTGGATAAGGCGAAGGCGAGGCAAAGGTGCTCAAGCGAGGTGAACGATGTCGGTCATACACATCGAAGGCGATGTTCATCTG
>Ga0209536_100005999_pt1 | contig 18715 bp, 17 predicted proteins | sample DeeMarSeWOR28_12_FD_187461 | JGI IMG/M metagenome (GOLD analysis project Ga0209536, IMG submission 187461) | Marine sediment microbial communities from White Oak River estuary, North Carolina - WOR-2-8_12 (SPAdes) (version 2) | ecosystem: Environmental > Aquatic > Marine > Intertidal zone >... | reverse complement strand
ACAAGATTGGAGTATGGGAGCATTGGAATAATGAAGTAATGGTTAAAAGCGGGATGTCTATTTACAGCACTCCAATACGCCATCAATCCAGCACTCCGGGTGTACACTAAATTGCGCGCGCCAATGTCAACACGTCAACCTGCGCTGCGCCAGCTTCCAATAGTGAGCGGGCACATTCATCGACGGTTGCACCGGTGGTATACACATCATCGATTACCAATACATGCCGGGCATACACCGCTTTGGGCAACCGCACACTGAAAGCACCTTTGACATTTTGCAAACGCTGCTGCCGACCCAGTCCGGTTTGAGGAGCTGTTGCCTTGCTTCTGCTGAGCACGTCCGTCCTTAAATGTGTACGGGTTGCAGTCAACGGATTCAGCGCCGGAATCGTTTTCCAGTAGTCAACCATTAAATAGGATTGGTTAAAACCCCGGTAGCGAAATTTTTGACTGTGCAGGGGCACCGGTAAAATCAGGTCGATTGCTTCACCCTGCCAATACCGCACAAAGCTGTTAAGCAACAAAATTCCAAAGGGCCTTGATAGCTGCGTCTTGCCAGCATATTTAAATCGATGAATGATGGCCATCGATTGCTGATCATATACCATGGCCGCCCGGGCCTTTCTGAATTTTTTGGGCTGCCTGATGCAATCGCCACAAAGATGATTGTCGTCTTGCAGCTGTTTGAACATCACTCCACAACATGTGCACAGCGGTTCGGAAATGGCCGTCAGCACGTTCACACACTCCTGGCAGCATAAAGCACTCAGCCACTGGTGCGCTTGGAACAGCAAATCTTTAATCTCGGTAATCGTTGGATTTGTACCATCAGTTGCTGTGCTGGCTGAAGCAGGCTGGAAAAGGCGGCGGCACACCAGACATTTGGGCGGAAAGATCGTAATCAGCAAAGTATGCCAGATGGACCTCAACCACACAGGAATGACATTTTTAACGCTGGTGTTTTGTTGCACGCCCGCAGATTCTCCTACACGGTTTGACACCATCATGACAGTTGTTCATCGACCCAACGCTGCCGGTAGGATTCATACATTGCAATGGCTCCGGCCACCGACGCGTTCAGCGAACCAAGGGTCGCGCGCTGAGGGATTGAAATCAAAAAATCGCATGTTTTTCTAAGCAGGGGTCGTAATCCTTTTTCCTCACCACCAATGACGAGACCCAGTGCCCCTTTGAGGGGCGCGGCATAAATCGATTGCGGGGCTTTTGGGTCCAGTCCCACGATCCAAACATCGTGTTCTTTGAGGGAATTGACACAACGCACAACATTATTGACCTGTGCCACGAACATATGCTCCAAGGCACCGCAGGATATTTTACAAACGGCTGGAGACGGGTATGCGGAGCGATCTTTGGGGACAATGACACCATCGGCGCCGGCACAAAGAGCGGTTCGGATAAGAGCGCCCAGATTATGCGGATCGACGATATGATCCAGTATCAGCAAAAATGGTAGGCGCCCGTCTGATGAAACCGATTCGAGGATATCACCAACATCGGCGAGCGGATATGACGTTACACTGGCTGCAATACCTTGATGCGATGGATTGCCGGTAATGGCTTGAAGTTTGGCTGGACTCAACTCTTTAACTGGCAGTTTTTTGCGATTCGCTGTTAACCGGATGTGCTCAATTCGTTTGTTCGATTTTTGCTTGCCAATATAAACTTCATGAAAAGTGCGACGGCCCGCTCGCAGCGCCTCATAAACCGCATGGTAACCATAAAGTATTTCAGTTTTCACGTCATCTACTGTCCGCTACTGGATGCATATCGGTTTGAGAATTTAATTTGTCTGCCGACATGCATCCAACAATTAAATACACGCGTTGGAACCCCTACAAAATGCTTCTTGCAGTTTTTGGCACAGGTCTTCACGTGGGCCACGGCCGATCATGACACCGGGCCCAAAGATTTGATCGCTAAGACGCGGTTCGATATTGTTTGATGAGCGCTATTAATTGCGCCTGGGCTGCCGCAAGCGAATCATTCACAATAACATGCTGGTATATGTCTTGCTGGGCCATTTCTTTTTCGGCATTACCCAATCGCACAGCAATGGTTTGAGCACTGTCGGTACCCCTTTTTTCCAAGCGTTGGCGAAGTGCTGCAAGTGACGGCGGTCGGATAAAGATGGCCACACATTCAACATAACGTTTTAGCAACTGGCGGGTTCCCTGCACGTCCAAATCAAGGAGTATATCTTTTCCGGCCTTAAGCCCCGCATCTAAAAAATCTGCTGATGTACCGTAATAATTATCATAAACAAGCGCCCACTCAGCCCAGCGTCCAGTGTCGATCCGACGCTTAAATTCATCCCGATCGATGAAATGATAGTCGATGCCCTCTTTCTCCCCCTTGCGGGCATTGCGCGAGGTGTAGGAAACCGAATATAGCATATCTGGAAATTGCTTGAGCAATCCGTGGCACAGGGTTGTCTTTCCGGTACCGGAAGGAGCCGAGACGATGAACAGATGGGGCGGCGGTAAATTCATCAGAGCAGAATAGTCTTTGCCTTAGTAAAATGTGTTTCGAAAAAAATTAAGGTAGCTCCTTGATGGTTGCGTAACGCTGAGATACCGTTTCAGCCTGAATGGCTGACAGAACGATATGATTGCTGTCCATCACAATGATGGAACGCGTTCTGCGGCCATGAGTAGCGTCAATGAGACGCTTTTCCTCCTTGGCTTCATCTTTAAGGCGCTTCATCGGGGCCGAGTTGGGCGATACGATTGCAACGACCCGGTCTGCGACCACCGAACTGCCAAACCCGATGTTTAATAACGTCTGGTCCATTTACCCTCCAGTTTGACTTCATAAATCTTGTATAAAAATGAATGCGTCACACAAATCTATTCTACGTTCTGAATTTGTTCCCTGATTTTTTCAAGCTCTGATTTAACATCAATGACTAAATGGGCGATCGCAGCGTCGCCTATTTTAGAACCCATGGTGTTAAATTCTCGATTCAGCTCCTGCAACAAAAAATTTAACTTTCGACCGGCCGGTTCCGGAGACTGCATAAGTTGCTCAAATTGGTTCAAATGACTCGCCGCCCGAGTTAATTCTTCGGAAATATCGCTCCGGTCTGCTAAAAAAGCGGCTTCTTGGGCAATCCGCGCCGGATCAAGCTCAACAATGTTTTGGGTTAAAGAAGTGATCCGTTCTTTGAGTCGCTGCTGGTATTGCTCAGAAAGGTTTGCTGAACCTTTTTTTATCCGGTTCAGACACCCATTGATGAATTCCAGGCGTTGTCTGAAATCAGCGGCGATAAAATCGCCTTCTTTGCGCCGCATGGCATCAAGATCATCAAGGGCCAAGACCGTACATTCTTTCACCACTGGCCAGATAATGTCGCCGTTTTGCGGATTTTCAATAGGCTTGATGATACCACCAGCATTGAGCAATGTATCCAATGTTATATCACTTTTTAATTTGAATTTGCTTTTTAGTTGACCCAAAATCGACATCAATGCGTTGGCGCGGGCATCGTCCAGTTCAAGGGCAGCGGTTTCCGAGGAATGATCCTCAATTTGTAACCGCATCTCAAGTCGTCCCCGGGTAATCCGAGCACTGATCAGTTCTTTTATCTTATCTTCCAGGAATTGATACGGTGATGGGATCCTCAGAAACATATCGATGTGTCGGCTGTTATAGGATCGCATTTCAACGATGGCGCTTAAATCGTCCGTCGTCTTTTCAACCGTGGCAAAGGCTGTCATACTTTTAATCATAATCATCCCAGATGTATTTTTTGCGGACCTTTTCAAGAAAATTGAGCATGCCGCCATCCGCGTAATCGGGGTAGGTCCAGGGTAACTGTCGAAAGCGTCCCTTTTGATAAATCAGTGTCAAATCTGCATAAATTCCGGCACCGATGCATATGCGATGACTAAAATTTTTGCCAGATGCCAGCACAAAACGTTCGCGCACCAAGTAACCCGGATCAATATTTACGCGACGTCGCCCACTTTTTGAATAGGCCTGCTCAATCTGATGGGTCGCAATTTTAACGTTCGCCAGATCCTGTTGACCGATCAGTGACTTAAATGAATAAACCCGCCTGTGCAGAGGAGATCCCATCTCCGGTTCGTAATAGTGGGTATAGTTGAATGCCATCCAAGGACTCACCACATCGATTCGACCGAAATTGGAAATCAATTCGGGTACAAGCGTTTCGACGATGTTAACTTCAGCTGTAAAAATCCCAATGACCAGTTTTGCCGGTTTGGGGGGTTGCAGTACACTCATCCTTTGGCAGTTATTAGTTATTGGTTATTTGTTATTGGTAACAACTGTATCGACGCAACAAATAGCTCACATGCGAATAACGAATAACAAATAACGATTAACAGTTGGCATTTAATATGCACGAATGCATGGATGCCTTATATAGTTAGCCGAAAACGATAGCCAGGGTCAGTATCCATCCAACGGCTTGGCCTCATCAATCAGCATAATCGGAATGTCATCCTTAATTTCGTATACAAGCCTGCAATGATCACAGATCAATCCATCTTGGTTGTCATTGAGGTGAATATCGCCTTTGCATTTCGGGCATGCAAGTATGTCCAGCAACTCCTGACTAACGGCCATAATGTCCTCCTCTGATCTTAATAGAAACAAGATATGCGTCCTGGTTGAATAATGATGACCCAAAGGGCTCTCTTCGCGACTCGCCAACTACCAAGCCTTGATTTGTTTTGAATCGAGTTGGACGAAAATATGCCAATGGTCTGCCCTTTATTCAGCATGAATTAGATTCAAAACAGCATAACATGAAAAAATAATATTTGAAATCCAGGCAGCGATAATGGGTGGCAGAATTCCGCCATATCCGAGTGAAAGGCAAAAACTGTGAATCACCCAATATAGAAACACCACGCCAGCACCATAGGCGATGCTAACAGAAGGCCCCTCCGGGCCTTTACGTTTAGCAGCAATCCCAATGCCAATAAGGCACACAATAATCGTTTGAACCGGAAAGGCAAACCGGGCGTGCAAATCAACCCGGAAAGCTGTTGCATCATAACCATCTGATTCTACTTCACGGATATAGGAAAAAAGCTCTGCAACATTCATCTCATCAGACTTGGTAAACACGCGCGTTAAATCCTCCGGCAGGATGTCCATCTCTACGGTTTGCTGTGGATGAATACGCACCACATAGGTATCTGATTCCTCATCGAGCATCTGCTCCATAGTGTCGGACAAAATCCATTTACCCTTCTGATATACGCCGCTGGTCGCATCAATTCTTTTTGAAAGCTTAAATGTTTCATCAAAATAGTTCAATGTAACACCCGAAACACTTCTGTTCTGGGGATTAAAGTATCGGATAAAATAGATGGCCCGATTTCCCTTAATCCAGATATTTTTTTGGCGCGTGGCTAAAACCGGCTTCTTTTTAACCTCACTCAACCAAATTTTGTTGGCCTTGCTGATGGTAATCGGCACGACGACTTCTGATACGATGAAAAGAGCAACGCTGAGAAAAACCGCTATCGCCAAGACCGCCCTCATCAGGAAATAGATGCTGACACCGCCGCTTTTTAAGGCAATAATTTCATTGTTTTTGTTCATCAAACCAAAAGCAACCAAAACAGCCAAGAGAATGCCGAGTGGTGCAATTTGAACAATGATCTGAGGAAGCTTTAACTGCAGATAGCGGATCAGCCGCGAGATCGATAATTCTGCTTCCATGAAGTTGTCGATTTTGTTGAAAAATTCGACGATGACAAACAAGGCCAAAACGACGGTTAAAACAATAGCAAAGCATTTCAGAATTTCTTTTACAAGATAGCGGTCTAATATCGCCATGGGTTCAAATAATATCCAAGCGTTGCATGAATTTTCATGCAAGATTCAGGTAAGAATATCCGGCAGTCGATGCTAACGCGTCCACCTTGAAATCAGGTTTTGCAGCCAATGATAAACAGCATCGAGCTTCAGTGTGCGTTCATTGGCTGTGCGAATCAGAAAATATATTCCCAATCCACCGATAATAACATTTGGAAGCCACATGCCGATCTGCGGCGGATAAAGCCCTGTTTCTCCATAAACTTTACCCACTGACAACAGTAGATTATATAATAGGAAAAACAAAAGTCCCAAAACCAGGCCAAATGATCGTTTGGTGGATCTGGCTTGCACACCTAGCGGCACGGCAATAAGCCCGAGGACAAAACAGCCAAACGGGATCGACAATCGCCGCTGCAATTCCAGCAACATACTGTAATAGCGCCCATCCTTATTGTCAGCGTCCCGGACAAATCGGTGCAGTTCTCCCATGCTCATTTCTTTGGGACGCTTCGCTTTAGACTTTATTCGGTCAGCCGACCGACGCGTATCGAGGCTGATCTCATATGTGTCAAAATGAATAGCATGCGCCGTTTTCTCATTCAGATCGGTTTGATGAATGCTGCCGTTGAAAAGCCGCAAATGGGCAGTTGCGTTATTGGGATCGTTGAATATGATGCCCCTTGGCGCGATCACCGTATTGACCCTGTTGGGTTGGCGATTGTCTTCAATAAAAACGTCAACCAAAGATTTATCGCTCACATTGATTTCATTAACATAAAGCGTGACACCGTTGAAGCTGTCATCAAAGGTGCGCTCTTTTAAGCCAATATCAACGTTCTCAGACAGGACTTGAATGGTCAATTCTCTGAGTGCCATGCGACCCCATGCCTGACCATAAAAGGTCATGAAACCCGTTAAGACAAATCCAATCAGACAAAATAGGCCGACCGGTGTCAGCAACGCATAAATACTGATACCTCCTGACTTGATTGCCAGAATCTCATTTTGACTGGATAATTTTAAAAAGGTCAATAAAACCGTAATCATGATGGACAGCGGTATGACAAAGATTAAAAAATAGGGGGTTTGGTAAAAAATCATCCATAAAATGGTTGACAGGTTGATATTATAATTGACGATCCAGTTGGTTATTTGGATGAGTTCGGCCATGAGGAATATAAATGTAAATATCATTACATTCACCGCAAACGACGGAACAAATTCTTTGAATATATATTTGTTTATCAGAGACAGTGTTTTCATTTCTTTATTCGAAATCGATGTCGCTTGGTGGGAGCGCCATACCAGACCGTATCGCCCCAAAAAGCGAGGCCGGCTGAGCTGAGATACTGCACAATAATGGAAGCAAACTTGAAAAGATCGATAAGGTTTTTTTACCCGAGCGTGGCCATAATTTCAGCCTCGGCGACAACCTGGTCTTCAACAAAGGCTTTCGCAGATGCTTTTACGATATTTTTTCGGAATTTTAAAATTTGAATTTTTAACAACAGCTGATCGCCGGGCACAACCGGCTTTCTGAATTTAACTTTATCCAGCCCCATAAAAAAAACCGGTTTGCCCTGTTGTTCAGCGGGCATCGATTCTATGGCGAGAACGCCAGCTGCCTGAGCCATGGCCTCTACAATCAACACCCCCGGCATAATTGGAAAGGTTGGAAAATGTCCCTGAAAGAAGGGTTCATTAATGGTGACGTTTTTAAGGGCCGTGATCGTCTCACCCGGTACAAGATCCAGGATCCGGTCCACCAGGATAAACGGGTACCGGTGGGGCAAAAATTTCAAAATGGACTGAATGTCGTATGTTTTTTCCATTTTATCTCCAGATTCGTCGTTTACGGGCTAAACATCAGTTGAGTCAATGCAACCCGGCATGTCCAAAACCTATTTACTTCTTATAGCGGGCATTAAGCTCCTTGATCAGTTGATCGGTAATGTCGATTGATCCCGGTGAATACATGACGTCAAAGTTATTGATGATCAGCAAATAGCCTTCCTTTTTTCCAATTTCTTCAACCAGCGCATAAACCGCTTTGCGCATCTCACCCGCCAGCTGTTTTTCGATCGCCTGCAATTCTCCCCGGTAACGCTTCTCAAGTGATTTTAAATCATTGAGTTTAATTCGGAATTCTCTTTCCTTCTCCTCGCGTTTCTCCTTGCTCATGACCATTGACTCACGTTCAAACTGCTTTTTCAACTCTTCTATTTCAGCACCCTTTTGTTTCAGTGTCTGGGTCATTTTATCACTCTGCTCTTTTATCTGCGCCTTGGCGGCCTTTCCTTGCTCGGATGTGCCCATGATGCGTTGGATGTCAACAATGCCAATTTTGGCAACATCCGCTGCAAATGCAGAACCGATGCAGGTAAGACAAAACAAGCCGATGATAAAAGCTTTGCTTGGATTGGATAATCGCATTCTTTTCCCCCTGAATGGTTAAAAAGATGGTTAATGCAAAAATTAAGTGGCGAGCCCTTGTTTAAAAGGCAGATGCCATTGAAAATTCCCAGTTACCCGGTCCGTGATCGTTGCTTTCTGGGTCAAGAATCCAGCCGTATTCCAGACGAACGGGTCCCACCGGCGACAGCCAGCGTATACCTAAACCCGCGCTTTGCCGCAAATCAGCAGGGTCTAATTCTATCTTCTCATCATCACCATAAACGCGGCCGGTATCAAAAAATAGCCCACCGAAGACCCCCTGGTCTTTTATTAGTGGAAAGGTCAGATCCAAATTAAACTGCACGTATTTGTCGCCCCCGATGGTATTGTCGTCAGCGTCTCGCGGGGCCAAATCGTCACGTTCAAATCCACGCAGTGAACCGATTCCGCCCAAGTAAAATTTTTCATAGTCGGGCAGTTTCTTATCTTTGGTCTTATTGACGTAGCCCGCTTCAGCGTGGGGTGCAACCACAAATTCCCAAAACAATGGAATGTAAAAGGTGGATTCGCCAATGTATTTCAAAAAGCCGATATCGCCGCCAAGACCGGCAAATTCAATGGAACCCCCATGATTGGCGCCCTCCGTGGGAACAAATAAACTATCACGCGAATCATAGCGCAACGATGTCGTAACACTGCTTTTCACGTTTTCCCCACTCAGCTCCTTAATGGAATTAGGCGCATCGTCACTGATGTCGCTGATATCTGCCAAATCGTAAACATAGCCTACCTTCGCTCGGGTATAATCAAATATGGGGTAGCTTAAGCTGAGTCCAAAGCCAATGCTATCCTTATCATACTCATCGTAGTTGTATTTCCAGTTGTAAAGCGTGACGGTGCCGCTTAAGGGCATATCATAGATATACGGTTCGGTGAAGCTAAGGTCGATATTTTGGGTTTTACTTCCCAGAGTGCCTTTTAGCTCCAGTTTCTGCCCCCGCCCAAAAAGGTTGCGCTCGGCAATGGAGAGTGTTCCGAAAAATTGTTCCTGATTTCCGTATCCCGCCCCAAAACTGAAAGCGCCCGTTGATTTTTCAGTCACATCTATTTTGACAACCATCTTATCGTCGGCACTGCCTTTTGCCGTATCCACCTTTACCTCTTCGAAATAATCCAGGCGATAGAGATTGCGAACACTGCGTTTGAGCCTCTGTGAGCTGAAAAGCTCTTGCTCGTAAACACGTAGCTGCCGGCGAATGACTTTATCTCGTGTTTTCGTGTTACCGGAGATAATAATTTCTTCAAAATAAACTTTCTGGCCTTTTTTAATATCAAAGGTTATATCAACGCGCAATTTTTCCGGATCCTGTTTGACCTTCGGGGCAACATCTACATAGGCAAAACCTTGATTGGCGTAGAGATCCGTAAGGTTTAACACATCATTGCGCAATATCTCTCGATTATAAAACTCTTCCTGGCTAATGTCTAGACTTTCACTTAATTCTTCTTGTGTCAGAATCAAATCTCCGGTCAGGGTGACGGTGCCGACCTTGAAGCGCGGCCCCTCATCGATTTTAATGGTGATTTCAATCTCTTTGCCCTCAAATTTCACCACCGGCTCGCCCACCCGGGCCTGCATATAGCCGTTGTTCTTATAAAAGGAGGTGAGCTTGGCGACGTCTTGTTCAAGATTATTTTCGTTTAAATCGCCGGCGGTCGTAAACCAGGAAAAAATATTGGTTTCAGAGGTGGTCATCTCGCGCTTCAGTTGCTTATCTGAAAAGGCGGTGTTACCTTCAAATAGGATTCTTTCGATCTGAAACTTTTCCCCCTCCTCAATGATATACTCGAGATCGGCCTGGTTTTCTTTACGTTCATAAATTTTATAGCTAACTTTTACGTTATGGTAATTTTCTTCTTTGTACAGTTCCGTAATGCGATCGATATCATTTTGGATCACATTGATGTTTAAGATGCTGCCCCTTTTAGCAGTAATCACCTCTTCTACTTCTTCATCGTCAAAGGCCCAGCGTATCCCGCTGAAAGATACCTTGTTTAGGGTCGGTTTTTCCTGAATCTTAAAAGTGACGATCATCCCATCAGGCTGCGTTTCAGCTTCAATCTGAATATCATCAAAATAGCCCATAGCGTAAATCGCTTTTAGATCATCTGACAGACTTTTCAGATTATATATGTCGCCGGGTTGGGTCTTGACAACCCTTTTTATGGCATCAACTTCAATCCGCCGGGTGCCGTCTACGTTTATGGCCAGAATTTTTTTGCGCTTAAATATCCTCACGATCAGCTCTTGTGCAAGTTTGTCCACCGCCGCCGGTAGATTTTCAATCCCCTTGCCTTCAGCTGTAAAGGGAATGGACCGCTCCGAAGGCGCTTCAAACAATTTTAGATCCAGGCTAAACTGTTGCCCGATCCAGGTAAGACTTCCCCATATAACATAACCCGCACCTGTCTGGAGACTTAGGCCTTTGATTCCTTCGATACTGGCCACCCGTCTTTTCCAGTCCGGCTCTGAAACCTGATCGAGCAATAAAACCCTTGCGCCGGCCTGCTCGAGAGCATTATTTAATGCTGAAGGAATTTCAGTTTGCAAATAGGTCAGATCTTGTTCAGCAAATATTTCGAACGGCAATATCACGGCACTGGGCGGTTGCTCAGCGATAGCCGGTCGTTGGCATATCCCCATTAGGGCCATAATGATCAAACAAATTATAATGATCACCTGCGTCATGGAAGAGCGCCATACCCGATAGAAGGCTGAATAATGTTTGACCATTTATTTTTATCTACGAAAAGAAGCGAACTTTTAGATGAATTTCTGCTCCATCGATAACCTGTAAAACCCTTGTTGATGCGATAATGACTGCGAATTAATCGACGGGCTGTAGTTGCCCTGCAACTATGGTGACGCGGCGAGACATGTAGGATGCCAGCTCCATATTGTGGGTCACCACAACGAGGGTCATGGATAGTTCCTGATTGAGTTCCAGAATCAGCTGATGCACCTGATCACTGTTGATCTTATCCAAATTGCCGGTCGGCTCATCAGCCAGAAGAATAGCCGGCTTTAAAACCAATGCCCTCGCCAAGGCCACGCGCTGTTGTTCACCACCTGAAAGCTTGCCAACGCGGTGATCCAGTCGATCCTGCAAGCCAACACGCACCAATATTTCTTCAGCTGCTGCGGACGCTTCTAACTTACTTAAACCATTAATTAAGGGGGGCATCATCGCATTTTCCAGAGCACTGAATTCAGGTAGCAGATGATGAAACTGGAAAACAAAACCGATGGTTTTGTTGCGAAACTGCGCCAGTTTGGTATCATCATATTGAAAGACATCTTCTCCCCTAAACTCTAAAGTTCCGCTATCCGGGCGGTCAAGTGTGCCGAGGATGTGAAGCAATGTTGATTTGCCGATCCCAGAAGCGCCGACAATAGCCACTGACTCCCCCATGGCTAGATCTAGCTGGATGCCTTGTAACACATTGATGCGGACCCCTCCGTTTTGAAAACTTTTCACCAAATCTTTGGCACTCATCCATCGGGTTGTCTGCTTTCCCTGGTGATCGATCTGTCCGCGTCGAGGTAATTTTTCAGAAGACTCTGAATTAACCATAACGAATGGCCTCCACTGGATTTAATTTAGCCGCTTGCCGCGCAGGATAAAGCGTTGCCAGAAAGCAAATGACCATGGCTGCCGATACGATACCCAGAACCCATAAGATCTCAACTTTTACTGGAAGCGTGGTGGTAAAGTAATAGATATCACCGGTTAATTCATAAATATCGTAGTGTTTAAGAAATGTGCAGAGCAAAAGCCCCAAACACAGCCCCAGAAAGGTGCCGATGCCACCAATGACCAGTCCATTGAAAACAAATATTTTGCGGATGCTTTTATTTGTAGCGCCCATTGCCTTTAAAATAGCAATGTCTCGCGTCTTTCCCATAACCAGCATGATGAGACTGCTGGCAATGTTAAATGCGGCAACCAGTACGATCAAAATCAATATGATAGCCATCACCCAGCGTTCCATCTTAAGCGCTCGAAATAAATTTTGATTCATTTGCATCCAGTCCCTCGCCCAGTAAGGAAAGCCCAGCTCAGAAACAATTTTATCCGCTATATTCCGCGCCGCGTAAATATCACTGACCCGAATATCAACACCGGTTACCGAATCATCCATGCGCAGCATTTTCTGTGCATCATGGATATGGATAAATGCAAAGGTCTGGTCGTATTCATACATGCCGGATTGAAAAAAGCCGGTCACCTTGAATTGTTTCATCGCCGGTAGGTGCCCGATCGGCGAGAGCATTCCATGCGCCGATATTAGATAAATTCGGTCCCCTTCTATTACACCCAGGTTACGAGCCAATTCCTTGCCCAGCACGATACCGGGCTCCTGGGTTGAAGCCCGCTGGTCGGATTGTTTCGAAGACAAGTCCGGCAAACGCACCTGTTCAAGGGTTGCCATCACTTGCCCGGCGGTCTCAGGGTCGATTCCACGAATCACAACACCGGCGGCACCGGCTTTGGACCGTAGCATGGCCTGGGTGACAATGAAAGGGGTTGCCGCTTCAACGCCCTTGGTCTTTTCCACTTTGGCTATTACCGCGCGATAATCCTTAAACTCGCCGCCGTGGCGCATCAACATCACCTGAGATTGCCCGCCAAGAATGCGCGCTTTCAGATCGGCATCAAAGCCAGTCATCACGGCAATAACGACGATCAGGGCCATCACCCCGACCATGACACCGGCAACGGAAAGAATGGTAATCAGTGAAACAAAGGCTTGTTTTTGTTTGGCCCTTAAATAACGACGGCCGATATAGAGTTCAAAAGACATGGGTTTGTACCTGAATTTTGCACGAGCCGGAGGTTTTCATAGGCGCAGCATTTTCCTTTAAAGTCTACATTGCAATGGTGTCAAATTCAATATCTCTGAATATGATTAACCTATAGGGTATCAACAACTCAGATCAGCCTTTTAATCCCTGGGTTTCATGTGTGGAAAAAGAATGACCTCACGAATGGAATCTGAATCGGTGAGCAGCATTACCAACCGATCGATGCCGATACCCTCACCTGCGGTCGGCGGAAGACCATATTCCAGGGCTTCAATATAATCTTGGTCCATCAGGTGCGCATGTTCATCTCCGTCTGCACGACTTTCAACCTGTTGGCTAAAGCGCATGCGTTGATCCACCGGATCATTGAGTTCTGAAAATCCGTTCGCAATTTCTCTGCCGGCAATAAACAGCTCAAAGCGGTCTGTGATTTCCGGTTCATGATCATTGCGACGGGACAACGGTGAAACTTCTACCGGATAGCCGGTAATAAAGGTGGGCTGAATTAATTTGGGTTCAACCAGAACATCAAATAATTTGGTGATGATCTTGCCCAATCGGCCGGTTTTGGTAATTTGGACCCCGCTTTGAGATGCAAAATCCAAAAGTGTGTCTTTATCTTTTAACAATGCGGCTTCAATGCCGCCGATATCGGTCAGGGCCTCATGCAGGGTTATTCGGCGCCAGGGGCTGGCCAAATCAATGGTATCGTCCTGATATGAAAGACGGGTGGATCCGGTAACAGCCATTGCTACCTTGGAAATTAGCTGTTCGGTTAAGTCCATCAGGTCGGTAAACGTTGCATAAGCCTGATAAAATTCAAGCATGGTAAATTCTGGGTTGTGTTGAGTCGAAATACCTTCGTTTCTGAAACTTCGATTGATTTCAAAAACCCTCTCAAAACCGCCGACCACCAAGCGTTTTAAATACAGTTCAGGCGCGATGCGTAAATAGAGATCCATCCCCAGAGCGTTGTGATGGGTACAAAAAGGCTCTGCTTCAGCTCCGCCCGGAATGGGTTGCATCATCGGCGTTTCAACCTCAAGGAAATCATGCTCGATAAAAAAATTTCTAATTTCCTGAATAGCGCGACTGCGCGTGACGAAAAGCGCTCTGACGTCAGCGTTCATTATCAAGTCCAGGTATCGTTGGCGATATCGCTTTTCAGGGTCTTTGAGGCCGTGAAATTTTTCCGGCAAGGGCCGAATGGACTTGCAAAGCAGTCTCAATTCTTTTACCAGCAATGTCCATTCACCGGTCTTGGTTTGAAACATCTCTCCGACAAGGCCAACAAAATCTCCAACATCCAGTTGTTTAAAAAGATCGTAGCTATCAGCACCAATTTGATCCTTCCGAATATAGGCCTGGAGTTGTCCGGTACGATCCCGGAACCGGATGAACGTCGTTTTTCCGAATCGGTTAATAGCCATCATACGTCCGGCGACAGCCAAAAGCGGTGAATCCAATTTTAGCGTTTCCGGCGCTTTTTCAACGAGCGCCTTAATGTCATTGATGCTGTGCGATACCTTGAAGTCGTTTGGAAAAATCTTCAGGCCGCTTTGTTTGAGCATATCGAACTTGTCTTTTCTCTTTTTAATGAGCTCGCTGGTTTTTTCCATAATTCATCCAGTATACGGTATTGCCGTCGGATTGGATGTCAGCCCAAGGCGATCATTCGGTTTCGGCTCCATTCACCGACGCGGGGGGTTTTGAAAGATCGATGCATTTGATCTATGAAAAGATGTAAATCATCGATATAAACTGATTTTGCTATCTTATTTTACCGGTGGCTGTCAAGTCCGAGTTCGGTTGATATCTAATGGTTTAGTCCGGTGGGGGTGTCTGCTTGAAATGCAATGTAATGGTGGTGCCTTTATTGGGTTGACTTTCTACGTTTAACCAGGCGTCATTGGCCTCAAGGATGCGGTGGACAATTGATAAACCCAATCCCGTCCCGTTGGGTTTGGTGGTAAAAAACGGGTCAAAAATCGTCTTTAACGTCTCAGGTGGGATGCCGCATCCATTGTCGCTGATCTTAACAAGGGCATATTTGTTTTTGGTGGGAAACATTTCGATCCCTATGTTGCCTTCACCATCAATGGCCTCGGCCGCATTCAACAATAAATTCCACAATATTTGGTGGAGATGACCGGGGTCCATTGTAATCCATACATTGGACGACACATTTTTGGTCGTTTTGACGCGCCCATTGTTAGAACCATCGATTTCAAAAAGTTCTGCAATTTCAAGCAACGCCCGGCTCAGGTTAATGGGCTCGACTTTGCCTGCAGGGGGGCGCGCGTAAAATAGAAAATTGCTGGCCAGCGAACTCAATCGATCGGCTTCACGCAATATAATTTGCATCAAACGCGCATGATCTGAATCGTAACGCATATCTTCTTTGAGCAGCTGTATCGAGCCGGTCAAAGCCGCCAGTGGATTTTTTATTTCGTGGGCCAAACCGGCAGCCATCTCCCCAATGGCAGCCATCTTTTCGACGCGCTTCACATGACCTTCCATCGTTCGCAGTTCTTCTTTGGTTTTGCGGGTCTGTTCAGATAACAAACTGCTTAGAAACGCCACCGCAAAACACGCCGTTATGGTAATCACCAACTTAAAAAATATTTGACTCCAATCATAGGCGTTCGCAAGCGTTTGGCCATTGGTGCCGATCGGATCGACAAGACCAAAATACTCCAGCTTAACCAAGGCACCGAATTGTAGACTGCACAAAGCAGCTATGACCATTGTCCCTCGCATGGGAAGCAACATACTTGAATAGATGATGACCACCAGATAAAGGAACGAAAAAACACTCGCAAAACCACCGGTCAAAAATACAATGAGCGTCGCAAATATAGTATCAATACTGGTTTGAATAAACGCGAATAAGGACAAATTTTTTATTCGTTTTAAAACCACGCCATAGACGACGGATAAAACAAAGATGGCAGCAATAAGACCGTAAAGAATAATCAATGATCGATCCAGGGGGATGGCGGTCTCCTCCATCTGCTGAACAAGGGCGGAACCCAACAACAGTGAGGAAAAGAGAATGCGGAAAAATATTAACCATTTAAGTTTTGTTTTGTCATCTATTTCGAGCATGATATATTCAATATATGTGTTGAAAGGCCTTGTCGGAAGATGAAATCCCACAATCTGGAACACACCTCAACCACTGTACTCACGTGAGTTATATCATGAAAGAAGGGTATTCACCAAACCAGCAGTGTTTAAAACAGAAATGGTTGTTTTATTTGATCGGACTGGCCAATGACACTATTGAATAGCACCGGCCATCTTAAATATCGGCAGATACATAGCGACTACCAGACCGCCGATTGTCGTACCTAAGAATACAAGCATAAACGGCTCAATCAACGCAGTCATATTTTCAACGGCCTGGTCAACTTCTTCATCATAAAAGTCTGCAATTTTCTCCAGCATGGCGTCCAACGCTCCGGTAGATTCGCCCACACTAATCATTTGGCACACCATTGCCGGAAAAACACCGGCTTCCTGCAAAGGATCAGCCATGGTGCGTCCTTCAGCAATACCGGAACGCACATCGTACACGGCCTTTTCGATCGTCCGGTTTCCGGCTGTCTTGGCAACGATATCAAGCGCTTCGAGGATAGCCACCCCACTGGCAAGCATGGTCCCCATGGTTCGGGTAAATTTAGCGACAGCGACTTTGCGCAGAAGTTCACCAAAAACAGGAATTTTAAGCAAAAGATCATCAAACATATCCTGTCCCTTTTCGGTGGCATATGCTTTTCTGAATGCGAACCCCATAATAATTAAAGCGATGATGATGTAAACAATCTTACTCTTTGCGATCTCGCTGGCTGTTACCACAATACGGGTTGGCAGGGGCAGTTCCCCGCCAAAATCGGCAAACATTTCTTCAAAAACCGGAATAACGAAAACCAAAATTACGGCCAGCACGACAACAGCGATAATCAGGGTGACGATGGGATAGGTCATTGCCCCTTTGACCTGAGATTTGAGTTTAGCGGCTTTTTCCATGTAGGCCGCCAGACGTCTTAAAATAGCATCAAGGATACCTCCGGCCTCACCGGCGGCGATCATGTTAACAAAAAGATCATCAAAATGTTTGGGAAACTGTTTAAGCGCCTCTGCCAGGGTTGCACCGCTTTCGACCTTTTCTTTGATTTCTTTAATCATTCGCTTGAAGGTCTTATTATTTTGCTGGGTATACAGAATTTCCAGGCACTGGATAATGGGCAGTCCCGCATCAATCATTGTGGAGAACTGACGGGCAAAAAGGATGATATCTTTTTCTTTGACTTTGGGTTGCAGCCAAGAAACGTTTTCAAACAAATCTTTGGGTTTCTTTTTTATTTTAGAGGGTGTTATTCGAAGTCGAACCAGATTGGATCGAACAACCGCTTCATTGGCAGCTTCCATTTCGCCTTTGCGGGTTTCATTCTTTTTGTTCGTACCTACCCATTGATAAACCGGCATGATCAAGCCTCCATATGTATTAAAAACAATCTAGACCAACAATTGGCACAGCTAAATTTTCCGGATAAAATGATCGCTTTATATAGATTATCATATTTAACAACTCAGAACCAACAATTTGGTATCTGAATGATGCGATACCTCTTATAGACCAATGCTCAGTCAGCACCATCGGCAGACATTTTTTGTTGCACGCGGAAGTCAGACGAACTGAGTTGCAGAATGTATATCGGCGGATTACGGTAGAAACTTAAACTTTTTTATGGTTGCCAAACGCGTCTCAACCCAGCTGGGCGAAGCGGTTAGTTGCACAAATTGCACCGCGGTGCTTTCTTTATCTTGCAAATAAGGGTAATTATTGTTAATATTACAACGATTTCAAATAGTTGTCAATAAACCTGCCGTCTGGAAGAGAAATCTCGTTGGCAATCCGCGTTCATTTGTGATAGGGTCAAAAAAATAAAAATTTTATTTATTTTCAAGTAGTTGATGTTTAGTTTTTAGTATTTTGTGTTTAGTATAGCTTAAATGATATTGTATCGCTTTGCTGCAATGCTAAATAGATGAATACTAAATGCCAAATACGAAACACCAAACACTAAACACGAAATACTAAACACCAAATACCAAACACCAAATACCAAACACCAAACACTAAATACGAAACACCAAACATCAATACCAGACAAATGCCACCCGCGAAACAAAAGCAAAAAGCCGATGGCCTGACCATCATTACCACCCATGTAAATGCTGATTTTGATGCACTGGCTTCGATGCTGGCGGCGCAGAAGCTCTATCCGGATGCACTGGTGGTTTTTCCGGGTTCTCAAGAAAAAAACCTGAAAAATTTCTTTATCGATTCGATGGCGTATCTATTTAATATGGCCGACATCGGTCAAATTGACTTTGGTAAAGTTAGACGCTTGGTGCTGGTCGATACCCGCCAGCCGACACGCATTGGTAAGCTAGCCCAGCTTTTAAAGCGCAAAGACCTCGATATTCACATTTACGATCACCACCCCGCCACCGATAAAGATATCCAGGGCCATTTCGAGGTGAATCGCTTGTGCGGGGCGAATGTGACATTGCTTGCTGAGATTATTGCTGAAAAGGGAATCGAGATCAGTGCCGATGAAGCCAC
>Ga0209536_100005998_pt1 | contig 18715 bp, 14 predicted proteins | sample DeeMarSeWOR28_12_FD_187461 | JGI IMG/M metagenome (GOLD analysis project Ga0209536, IMG submission 187461) | Marine sediment microbial communities from White Oak River estuary, North Carolina - WOR-2-8_12 (SPAdes) (version 2) | ecosystem: Environmental > Aquatic > Marine > Intertidal zone >... | reverse complement strand
TTTTCCAATACCTAAAGAACAAAGGTTCGGGATTTGCAGTTTTTCAGTTTGTTGGTAAATATGCAGCAGGGTATGGGTTCCGTGATCATTGAACCGCTCCGCATCCGGCAGATAACCCACGCCGACACTGTCCATGACAATCAGGATGACTCGGTTGATCATGTATTAAGCAGCTCCTCCTTTGCAATTTCTTATGTCTGTTTGCCACTATGCCCTTAGGGTTTGTTTACTTACAACATGCTGTTAAGAAACTGAAGGTTTCAGGTTTCGGGTGTCAGGCATCTAGATTGAAAGCACTGAAACCTGAACACTGAAACATGATTGCGCCAACGGCGCCTTTTCCTTCAAGCACGGCCTTGGAGAATGCATAAAATATTGATACCATTATGTCACCCGTATTTTCCAGTTTTTTTATTGAAAAATTCCCCTCACCGGGTTAATCAAAAATTTCGAGAGACTAATTGACAACCAACACAAAGGAAGGAGGAGACTCGATGAAAAAAATCAATGGAAAATTCAAATTGGCTGTGATGTTTCTCGCGACAATGGGCCTTCTGACTGGCTGTGCGTATACTGCGAAGGATCTGAATGAGCAGTCCGTTTTGGCTATCAATTGGGTCCAGACGTCAGCTGAATTTCGTGCCATAAGCTATCAGTCTTATAATCTGGCCAGGATGAACCTCGATAGTTTTCTGGATTCCTATTCGGGATCCAAACCCGTGGCCGTTGTTGCCGACATGGATGAAACGATTACTGACAACTCGGCATATCAGGCGTTTCTGGTTGGCAATGATTTTGGATATTCTTCCAAAACATGGGGTCCCTGGATAGCGTCCGGTCAGGCCAAGGCTATGCCTGGCGCGGTTGAGTTTTTTAATTACGCCAAAGAAAGAGGCGTTGAAACTTTTTATATCAGCAATACCAAAATGGCCTTTTACGAAGGTGTCGAAAAGAAATTAAAGAACTTGGATTTTCCCTATGTGGACAAAAAGCACCTTTTGCTTCGTACCGAGACCAACGACAAGCAACCGCGCCGGGATATCGTGGCAAAGGACTATGAGATAGCCCTTCTGTTGGGAGATAACCTGAATGATTTTCTCAGCGTTTTCCGCAAAAAGTCGATTAACGTCCGGTTTGCCGAAACCGATAAAATAAAGGAAATGTGGGGCAAGAAGTTTATCGTGTTTCCAAACCCACAGTATGGCGATTGGGAAGGGGCCATATATAACGGCAACTGGGGCGCCACCCCGGCGGAAAAAGACAAGATGCGAAAAGACCATCTTGAGCGCTGGGATTATCAACCATAAGGAGCCGCAATGGCAGCAATCAGCCTTTTAAGGCTGGAGGTAAGTTTCTATCTGAATACATCGAGCGATAAAAGAGCACACTTGGTGAGGACGGTCGTGATCGTCTCTCCTCATCGTTCTCGTCGTCGTCCTCGTACGCGTATTCGAAAAACGGAATTATGAAGCATTATTCCAGCCTTCCAATTGGGGCGAAGCCCATCAGTTGCTATTTCAGGTACTTGCCCATCAGCAGCTTAAGCTCTTCTCGAGTTTCCTGCGGTATGACAGCAGAATCCGTCATTATTGCATTTTTTAAGGCCCTAGTACATATACATGCTCGCTTTTTTGAAATTTTCGGCACGACACTCTGAATAATCCGCTTTGCTTTGGATATGTTTTTTTTCAGGTTTTGGACCACCGCTTCCACGGTCACCTCTGTTTCTTCTTCGTGCCAGCTGTCAAAGTCGGTAACCATGGCCATAGCCGCGTAACAGATTTGAGCCTCACGGGTCAGTTTGGCTTCTTGAAGACTGGTCATGCCGATAATATCCATCCCCCACTGACGGTAAACATTCGATTCCGCCCTGGTGGAAAATGCCGGCCCTTCGATGCAGACCAAGGTTCCCTTCCTGTGAACCGCTGCGCCAGCTTCAACCGCACTTTTATAAACCAGACCGGAAAGGACCGGACACACCGGATCGGCAAATGGGATATGGGCCACCAGCCCGTTGCCGAAAAAGGTGCTGAGCCGCTGTTTGGTACAATCAAAAAATTGATCGGGAACAACGATATCCAGAGGGCGAATGTGCTCCTTTAAACTGCCAACTGCGGTAACGGAGATAATATGCTCAACGCCCAGTTTTTTAAATCCGTATATATTGGCCCGGAAATTGACCTCCGAGGGGCTGATTCGATGGCCGCGACCGTGCCTGGGCAAAAAGGCGACCCGGTTACCTTTCAACATCCCAATAATATATGCTTCCGAAGGGGCACCATAGGGTGTGTCTATGGAGACATGTGAAACGTTCGTCAATGCATCCATCTCATATAGTCCGCTTCCGCCGATAATGCCGATTTTTATATTTTCGTTCATCTTAAACCTCGAAGACGTGTTTTGTGTATCTCAACCATTGTTATAAGGTAAGGACAAATTGGCTATTTTTGGAAAAGCCGGCAAAGCTTCAAGCACCAAATTATAAAATTCCAGGCACCAAATTACAAATAATTCTATAATTTTCACCCTGAGGAATCCTCGGAGGAGGGCCGCCAGCAACCGGCATTCCATGGGGAAGGTATTCAATAACCAAATCATGTTTGTGTAAACGCACAGATATAAGAACTACCGATATTCTGATGTTGGATCTGAAATTCACCCTTAACCATGTCAATACTGTGCTGGAGAGATACAGCCCGCTCGAATTTCGTCCTCGTACTCGTCCTCGTCCTCTATCCGCATCGCATATTACTTCACAAATTCCATTTCTCGATTACGAGAACGAAGACGACGAGGAGGATGAGGATGAATTAAATCTGCGATTCGAATTATGTTTTGAGGTCCACAGCAGAGCTCTGTTGTTCCGCCGCAACGGATCAATTGTCCGTTGAAAAAAATGCTTAACTAGCCTATTTAAATAAATACAGTCAAGATGGAAATATTAATTGATGTGAAAAATAAACAATGGATCACAGATAATAAGCCATGAACGATGAAAAAAAAGCAGTTCGAGGACTTGGACTTTGCTCCGGCGGACTCGACAGCATGATGTCGGGATTGATCCTGCGGGAACAGGGAATAGACGTAGAGTGGGTGACCTTTGAAACACCCTTTTTTAATGCTAAAAAGGCACGCAAAGCTTCACAGATGACTGGAATTCCATTAACCGTGAAACCCATTTTTCCCGTATACATGAAAATGCTGAAAAATCCTCCGGCCGGATACGGTAAACATATGAATCCATGCATGGACTGCCATGCACTGATGTTTAGACTGGCAGGAGAAATGATGCAGGAGCGCGGATTTGATTTTCTCTTCAGCGGCGAAGTGCTCGGCCAGCGACCCATGTCGCAAAACAAAACCTCGTTGCGCTATGTAGAAAAACATTCCGGCTTTACAGGATATATTTTGCGACCGCTGTGTGCTAAAAAGCTACCGGAAACGATCCCGGAAAAAGAAGGTCTGGTCGACAGGGAGCTGTTATTGGACATCGCAGGCAGATCACGCAAACGCCAAATAGAGCTTGCCAAAAAATTCGACATTACAGACTATCCCGCCCCTGCCGGCGGTTGTCTTCTTACCGACAAGGGGTTTTCGATCCGTTTAAGAGATCTGTTTCAGCATCAAGAAACCTGCACCGAAGCAGAGCTTCACCTTTTAAAGTACGGACGCCATTTCCGCCTGAATCCGCAAACCAAATTAATTGTGGGCCGCACCCAAAATGACAATGAAAATATCATTAACCATCACAACCCTATGGAAGATACCGTAATCAAGGTTAAGAAATATCCCGGTCCGATTGCCCTGGTGCCCCATGGCGCAAAAAAAGATGCGATCTTTCTTGCCGCTTCCATTTGCACCGGATACAGTAAAGCGCCTAAGCTTTCGCCGGTAGAAGTATTGGTTAACTCACACCGGCATCAGGAAACCATAAATGTGATTGCTGTGCTGCCTGAGGATATCCGGCAAAAGATGATTTAATTTGAAGATTTTAGTCGAGATGATCTTCCAGCCAATTTTCGAGATCTCCGAGAACCTTTTCTCTTTGTTCCATCATTTCATTGTATACTTCGTGATACAGTCCATCATAAACATGCAGGGTCTTATCATTTACAGTGAGGTTTTCAAAAAAACGTATGCTGGCCTGGGCACCTACCAGGTGGTCGTCTCCGGCTACCTGCAGCAATGCGGGAACCTTTATTTGGGCAGCCTGTTGATTGACGGTTTCCATAGCCGATAAGAACTCCGTAAACCACCGCGCGCTGACCCGGTCGTGTACGAAAGGATCATCTTGGTATGCACTGACAACTGCTTCATCATGACTGATTTTGGTGGCATCCAACTCATTGCCCATCGTCAAACCCGGCCAGACAAATGACATCACTTTCCCAAGAATACCTTTTATGGCCGGTACTTCTATCACCATCCCCAAACCCGGTGAAGAGGCAATCACACCGTCAATAAGTTCCGGATTGCGCAACGCAAAATATAAAGCAATCAGACCACCCATGCTGTGTCCCAGCAGAAAAATTTTCCTGTTTTCCGGAAGCTCTTCTCTGGCCATTTCAACCATCAGGCGCAAATCCAAAAGGTATTGTTCAAAGTTGAGAATATGCCCCCGTTTTCCCCCGCTTTTTCCATGCCCGCGATGATCCGGAGCCCAGATGGATATCGATTTCGGAAGCAGCCAATTTACAACGTTTCCATAACGGCCGGAGTGTTCTCCCAGACCATGGGCAATGATCAGCCGAGCGCGTTCATTCGCTGCTTGATAACGGCGATAAAAGATATTTACCCCGTCGTGACTGGTAAAGTTGTCCGTCTTTTCGGTAACCTCTGCCATGATTGCGTCCTCCAATTGTTTTGGTTCTAACCAAATTAAGATCGATGCGTTCTCGCCCTCATTCAAAGCGTTACAACAAATAAGAATCTGGAAATATTTGACATTTAGCAAGCTTTCTGTCAAGAAAATCAATCAATGAAAAACAAGCCCATCAATATAAAAGCAGTAATATTGCATTTTGAAGGACTGCTGCAACACCCAGATGATGCTGAAGAATTGATTCAATACCTGCGTTCAAAAAATTTAAAACTCGGGCTGCTCAGCGATAAAGGTCTGGCATCAATTCACCGAGCTTTAAAGAATAATAAAACCATTCGTCTATCCGACTTTGACTTGATAATTGGAAGAGATGAAATGCTCGAGCACAACGCAGGGACTAATGCGGTTTTTCTGGCTGCCGAGAAAATGAAGTTGGCGCCAAACCGGATCCTTTTAGTCTGTGAAGATAAAACAAACATCCGGGAAGCTAAAGCATCCGGAGCAGTAACAGTGTTCTTTAGCAAACACATAGATGTTCAGCAACGCAGGGCAGGTTGCGATTATACGATCTCAAATTTAACGGAGCTGAAAAAAATCGTCCGAGTGGGTACCCCCTTGCCAACCGGTAAATTGCCAAACGATTTATTGCGTGAGTTTCTGGATGATTTTCGTTTTGATGATCCCTCAATACTGATAAACCCCGGCGTCGGTGAAGATATAGCGGCGGTGGATGTTGAAGCAGACCAGGTCCTCGTGCTTAAGTCCGATCCCATCACCTTTGCCAGCGATGCTATCGGACAATATGCCGTCTTGATTAATGCCAACGATATTGCCACCTCCGGTGCCATCCCCAAATGGCTGTTAACCACCCTTCTGTTTCCCTATGGGATCACCGCATCTGAAATCCGGCAGGTTGTCAATGAGCTCAAAGAATTTTGTCAGCAATGGGATATTACCTTGTGCGGCGGTCATACGGAGATTACCGATGCCGTATCAAGACCGGTGGTGGCAGGAATGATGGCCGGGACCATTACCAAATCAAATCTAATCGATAAGCGCAATATGGATATTGGGAATAAAGTGTTGCTGACAAAAAAAGTGGCTGTGGAAGGTACGGCAATTATCGCCAGAGAATTTGGAGAACGGTTAAAAAATCTGGGAATAAGCGATGCTGAAATTGATAAATGCCGTGCGTTTCTATCACATATCAGCATTATTGCTGAAGCAAAGATTGCCGCCCAATTTTTAGAAACCACCGCCATGCATGATATTACCGAAGGCGGACTGGCAACCGCTTTGGAAGAACTCAGCATTGCCGGAGGTCACCGAATCCGAATTGATTTGGAAACGATACCGGTATTCCACGAGACACGACAAATTTGCCGCCTGTTCGATATTGATCCCTTGGGGCTGATCGGTTCAGGAAGTCTGTTGATTTGTTGCCAAAAAAAAGGCTATCGCAGCCTAATGGCGGCTATTCGTGATGCCGGTATCGAAGTGGCGTGTGTTGGTGAAGTCATGCAAAAAGGAAAGGGCATTGATGCCCGCAAACATGGAAAGCAGGTGGACTGGCCCTGCTTTGAAGTGGATGAAATCACCAAATTATTTAAGGCAAGCATCTGAAAAAACAACTTGTCTTACTGTTTTTGTATACCGCGTCGAAATATTTCAAACGCAATATCCAGCGTTTGTTTGAGATAGTCTTTTTGCTCATCAATGAGCTTTTTGCTCGTCAGCCACAAAACCACGCCTGAAAACAATGCCCAAAAGGTGTCGGCCAGCGCAACGGGGTGTTTGTCGATAAATAACCCTTCATTGACACCGTCTTTAAAAATCTTGGCAATCGCTGAAAGCGATTTGCGGGACAATTCCTTTATTTCGGCCATGAGTTCAGGCGACAAATTTTTTAATGTCTCACTGGATTGAAGATGAAACATGTTGATGATGATGAGCGGATCAAATTCATAGACATCATACATGGCTTCCATCATGGAATTTAGTTTCTCCACCGGTCCGGCACCTTTTTCATCATTCACATTTTCCACGCGGATTAGAAGGTATTGGAGTATCCGGAGGGAAAGGGAGGCATATAATTCCTCTTTATTCTTAAAATAAAGATAAAGTGTGCCGGGGCTAAGCTCAGCTTCCTGGGCGATATCCTCCATGGTTGCTTTATTAAAGCCTCTATCTGAAAATACTCTCTTGGCCGCTACCATAATCTGCTGCCGCCGTCTCTCCTTTTCTCTTTCTTTTCTCTCTTGGATACCCATAGCTCCTTACTCTCCCTGAATATTATTTATAAATAATATGATCTTGTATTTTATATTTTTAATTTGGTCAAGACAAATATTCAGAATTTGAATAATATTCTAGCCTGAACTTTACATCGATCACTATTAAAAAAATTGGCTATTGACTATTGTTGGAATTGGATATTGAATGTTGATCCGCCTCGGCGGATCGATTGTCAATCCTAAATAGCCAATCCAAAACGAGAGGGCTTCACATGTCCGAAAAATTGAGCTTAAGCGCAAAAAAAATTCAAGAGGCTCTTGAAGCCCATGGTGTTGCATGTCAGGTTGTTGAAATGAAGGAAACTACGCGCAGTGCCATGGAAGCAGCTGACGCCGTTGGATGCCGGGTGGGGCAAATTGCCAAGTCGCTTGTCTTTAAAGGCAAACAAACCCATCAACCCATCTTGGTAATTGCCAGCGGTCCCAACCGAGTGAATGAAAAAAAGGTCAGCCAACTTGTATCCGAACCTATAATCAAGGCAGATGCCGATTTTGTCCGTGAACACACCGGTTTTTCAATCGGCGGAGTTCCGCCGCTCGGTCATCGCAGGGCGTTAACGACATTTATCGATGCAGATCTGCTACAATATGCCGAGATATGGGCCGCAGCCGGAACACCGAATGCGGTTTTCAAACTGACTCCGGATGAACTGAAAAAAATTACCAATGGCGTTGTCATTTCCATTAAATGACAGCGATTCGGGAAAAGAGCCATTTAGGAATGGAAACTAGCCCATGAAAACAGACAGGATATCTCTTCTGGCACTGACGTGCTGAATGGTCACTTGAATATAGTCCTCGGGCTTTAACTCAATGCTGCTTGAAATCGGCATTTCACATTCAAGCATATATTCCGGCAGCAAGATCTGATAACTATTTCTTCTCTTATATAACACAATGGCTTCTTCTTTGTGGCCGACACGCTTTTCAAGATTTTTCAGCAACCAATACCGATGACGTGCGACTTGAATTCGGGCCACCTGGCTCATGGGAATTTCAAGCAATTGAATGATTTTGTCGATTTCTTCCGCCGAGTAAGCCTCCTCCAAGCCGAGAACGGCCCTACCCTGACGCTGGGTGACCAGATCAAAATATTTCCGAATGGGCGAAGTTGCTGTGACATACGCCTCTAACCCAAGGCCCGAGTGCCAATCCGGTTGACAACTTAATACAAATCGACTGATAAGTTTACGTTGCATCCAATTCTGAAATATGGAACCTTCATCCCGCTTATACAATCGCTCCCTTGGCTCCGGTTGAGATCTGAAAATTGCCGGCATATTATTATCAACCAAAAATTTGGCCATTAGCCAATTGGCCATGATCATGAGTTCGGAAACCAGCATTCGGCCGGGACTTTCCCGATTGATTTTGTTGACGGTCACCTCTCTATCGTCATTGACCCACACATTGATCTCAGGGACGATGATTTGAACCGCACCGGCATCTAATCGCTTTTTGCGAAATTTTTCAGCAATATCTCTGAGAATCACCATTTCTTTGTTTTCATCGGCGACAATGTTCACATCATAATATGTCAGTTGTTGTTTGACCTTTATTAAACTCGGAATAATTTCATAATCAATCATTTCGCCAGAAGGACTTAAGTTTATCATCGTACTGATGGCCGGCCGGATTTCATCAGCTTTCAAACTGCACAATCCTTCCGCAAGGATCGAAGGCAGCATTGAAATTTTATGATCCGGCATGTATATCGAGCTTCCGCGTGCTTGTGCCTCCTGGTCAATGCGATCGCCTTTTTGGATAAAATTCCCCACATCCACAATGTGGACGCCCAATCGAAAATAATTACCATAATCTTCTATGCTTAAGGCATCATCAAAATCGAGGGTACCTTGACCATCGATAGTCATGATTGGCAATGACGTCAAATCCTTGCGCTGATCATCAGCCGAAACCAGTTGAAACGATTCTGCCAGCTTGGATGCATTTACCACCACATTATCCGGAAAATCGGTTTCTATATCGTATCGATGAAGATCAATATTTTCATCCTCATCAAATACCCCCAGTTTTGCCAAGACCTTAAATACGCCGTCCAAGCCATCGATACCGGCTTTTGCCAGCATGGCTTTTGCTAAAGCATAATAATTACTCTCTTTTTCAAACAGATAATACGATCTTAAAATCTCTATAATTTCTTTTTGTTCGTCAGATAAATTATTGGAGATGACAGTCTTGCCTTGATCAAGGATATTTTTCAGCCAATTGCCGCCGACTTCGACGATTCGCTCTTTGCGTTGCGCTTCTCTCTGTTGAGTCGCAAGCCGTTCAACGTGCTCTTGCGAATTCGGGAAAAAACCCGTCGGATTGAATTTAAAATACAGCCGGTCCTTAAAGAATGCCCGCATAACAGCCGATTCATGGTCACCCGATGGGCTGTTGGGAAAACAGAATTCGGTCATGGTGGCCAGATCGATCCATTCTTGCTCGCTGTTTAGAATTTCCCATAAATCCTTTATGTCTACACGGCTGATCAGCGCTTTACGTTTGTTGGCAAGCTCTTTTAAGGTGAGGACCGTCTTATCTCGCCCCTGCGACAAATCAAGGCGTACGTTATCCCTGTGCAGCAGCCGGCTGGCCGACAGGTTTACCTCGCGATTATTCTCCGTCAATAGCCTTAAGCGCTGCTTTTTGACCTCCAAAACAACCGCACACGTTATCTTTTGGCGGTCGATATATTCTACAATATTGCCAACTTCCATAATTTTTTAAAATAACAATAAGGATTTGCAAAGTCAAATGGCTTGCCGTTGTTATTGACTACGCTTATAATTAGTCATACAAATTTTTAAAGAACGCAGGTGCATCGATAAATGTAAAAATGAACACCATCTCATTGATAAAGCCATACTTTTGGGAAAACCGCTATAAGATACTAATCGGTTTGGCCAGCCTGATCATCGTCGACCTATTGCAGCTTTTTATTCCCCGCATCATCAAATGGGCCGTAGATGATTTGACCGCACTTCAAATCGATCTGATGAGACTGTTCGTTTATGCAAGCTATATGATCGTCATTGCCCTCTTGATCGGTTTGTTCCGTTATGTTTGGCGTCGCTATCTGCTGGGAACCTCACGACGCATTGAGGAGGGATTACGAAACCGCCTTTTTTCACATATCCAATCCCTGTCCGCATCCTATTTCGATTATATGAAAACCGGCGATCTAATGGCCCACGCCACCAATGACATTCAGCAAATTCGGATGGCCACAGGTATGGGCATGGTTGCGCTGAATGATGCGATTGTATTGGGAACGGCCGCCATTGGATTTATGCTGTACATCAATATTCGTCTGACATTGTTTGTCCTCATTCCCATGCCCCTGATCGTCTTGGGCACCCGTTTTTTCAGCAAAAAGATGCATCGCCGTTATCAAGCCGTTCAAGCGGCCTTTTCCGATCTTACCGAGGTCGTAAGGGAGCGGTTTGCCGGAATTCGAATTATAAAAGCCCACAACAGAAATATGGAGGAGGCTGCCAAAGTCCGGTCGGTTTCGAAAACGTACATCGACAAAAATATCCGGCTTGTCAAAATTATCGGCTCATTTTTTCCGATGATGCTTCTTTTTTCGAACTTAAGCCTGGCGATTGTGCTTTATCTGGGTGGCCGTCAAACGATTATGCAGTCCATTACACCCGGCGATTTTGTAGCCTTTATCAGCTATCTGGGTTTGCTTACCTGGCCGATGATGGCCTTGGGTTGGGTTACCAATCTCATTCAAAGGGGCCGGGCTTCGTTGGACCGAATTGACCGCATTTTGCAAACCCGCCCGGAGATCAAAGACAGTGAAAGCGCCTTTTTTATGGGGCAGAGCCGTGGCGGACTTGTTTTTGACGATGTCTCGTTCAGGTATGCACAAAACGGCGGCGCTGGCAATACGATGATTCTTTCAGGCATCGATTTGTGCGTTGAGCCGGGCAGCGTTTTAGGAATCGTAGGCCCACCGGGTAGCGGTAAAACAACCCTGTTAAGTCTCATTCCCCGGATTTACGACACAACTCAGGGTCGTGTTTTGCTGGATAGAAAAGATATTCGCACCCTTAAAGTTCAGGCTTTAAGATCCCAGATTGCATTTATGTCCCAGGAACCCTTTTTATTTGCCGGAACGATTAGAGAAAACATCACTTTCGGTGATATGTCAATTACAGATGAACAAATGCAAAAGGCTGCCGGGGATGCCGCATTGCTGGATACGGTAAAGCGTTTTCCCAACGGTTTTGAAACCATTGTCGGTGAAAAGGGTATCATATTATCGGGGGGACAAAAGCAGCGCATCGCTCTGGCTCGCTGCCTGCTGCAGGATACGGCCATCCTCGTTTTGGATGACCCCATCAGCCAGGTAGATCTGGAAACGGGCAGCGTCATCATCAACACCATCAAACAGATGGCGGGAAACCGAACGATCATCATTGTCTCCCATCGTCTTTCCGCCGTGCGCTTTGCCGATCAGATTATCACCCTTGAGCTCGGCCGAATCATTGAGTCCGGCACCCACACAGATTTGCTGGAAAAAAATCAATACTACGCGAAAACGTTCCGTTTGCAGGAAATAGAAGAGGAATTGTATGCATCCTGATTTCGGCTACTTCGAGGAAACCAAACTCGGCAAATCCTACGATATAAAGCTGTTGAAGCGGCTTTATCCGTATTCACGGCCCTACCGACTTTTGCTTTTTGGGTCCATTGGTCTGGTTTTGCTGATCACCGCCCTTGATCTGGCCCTACCCTATATCACCAAGATTGCAATTGACCGCTATATTGTACCCCAAATATATTCCTCCCCCAAAGACAGCGGTTATGACACAGAGGCTAAAAGCAGACGATTAAAAGTAAACGTGACTGATCCGGCCAAACGCAGGCTGGTCCAAAAGTATAGCGATTTATTCCAGATTGAAGGTCAGATCGCAACGATGCCCTACGATGCCCTCTCACAAGTTGAAAAATCGGACCTGGAGGTCCTGCGTCAGAATGATCTCGCAGGTCTAGGTTCAATTTCCGCCATCTTTGTAGGCCTTGTGATCATCAACTTTGTGCTCAATTTTATCCAGAAAATGATTATGGAATACACCGGCCATATGATCATGCATGACTTGCGGATGCGGTTGTTTACCCATATTCAAGATCTGGCTATTGAATTCTTCACCCGCAATCCAGTGGGCCGGCTGGTGACCCGCGTAACCAATGATGTTCAAAACATGCATGAACTTTTCACCTCGGTGATTTCCCTGGTTTTCAAAGATCTCTTTTTGCTTATCGGCATTGCACTGGTCATGCTGGCCCTCAACTGGAAACTGGCACTGGTCTCCTTTACCGTGCTGCCCATCGTTTTATATGCCTCGCTGAATTTCTCGAAACGTGCACGCGATATCTTCCGGGAACTGCGCATCAAAATCGCCGAGATCAATACGCGTTTTTCAGAAACCATCGGCGGTATTCGAATCATCCAGCTGTTTCGACAGGAACTAAATAACTATCGTCGATTCAAGGCACTGAACCACGAAAATTATCTGGCTGGAATGCGCCAGATTCATGTACTGGCCGTGTTTATGCCGTTGATTGAACTTTTGGGTGTGGTGGCGGTTGCACTGGTTATCTTTTACGGTGGTGGTCGCGTGCTCAGCGGATTTCTGAGTTTGGGGGCCTTGGTTGCATTTATTTCGTATATTCGCATGTTTTTTAGGCCTATTCGCGATCTGGCCGAAAAATACAATATTATACAGAATGCAATGGCGTCTGCGGAACGAATATTTTTGATCCTGGACACCAAAAATAAATTGCAGCGACCTTCCGCTCCCCCGAATACGGATGTGCTAAATCTAGAACAGATTACCGAAGTCAAGCTGGAAAATGTTTCTTTCAGTTACGTTGAAAACGAACCCGTGTTAAGGGAGATTTCTTTTAACATCCAGGCCGGTGAAACGGTAGCGGTGGTAGGACCGACCGGTGCCGGCAAAACTTCTCTGATCAATCTAATTCCCCGTTTTTATGATCCCACATCCGGCCGGGTACTGATTAACGGCCATGAGTTAAAAAATTTCGATGCATCCCTATTGCGATCTAAAATCGCCTTAGTCATGCAAGAGCCCTTCTTATTCTCAGGCACCATTCGGGAAAATATTTTTGATGGTTCTCATCTGATTTCCGAACAGGGTATGAAAAACATCCTTAAAGCCGCAAATTGTAAAAATTTAATCGACCGCTTGCCCGACGGCCTGGACACAATGCTTTCAGAAGGAGGTGCTTCCATTTCCAGCGGCGAACGCCAGCTGATTTCCATCGCCAGGGCTTTTGCCCGAAAACCTCAGCTTATCTTGTTTGACGAGGCCACTTCCTATATTGATTCGCAAACCGAGTTACAAATTCAGGAGGCTCTCAAAAAACTGATGGAAAACAGAACTTCACTCATCGTCGCCCATCGCCTGTCGACCGTGAGAAATGCCGATCGCATCCTTGTGTTAAACCGGGGAAGGATCATTGAGACCGGCTCCCATATGGAGCTGATGAATAAAAAAGGATTCTACTATCGATTACATCAACTGCAGAACGGTGTATGAACCTCAATACGAAACACCAAATCCCGCAAGGCGGGAATGAATTCGATTTTTTAGGAATTCATCAAATTTGCGATAAATTTTCTTGCCAAAAAAACATGCAAATGATACGGAGCTTCATATTTTATTTTGCCGGTTGGATCTATTATATGTCTTTAATGCAAATCGGAAAACGAAACCCAAAACACCTATGATTAAAATGTCTGAGTAGCAAAACGGAAAGGAGGATATTGCGATGCCTTATGATGCAGTAAAAATGGAGGACTGGCAGATTTCTGAAGCAGCAGAAAAGAATATGCCTTCGCCGGATGAATGGCGGGACAAATTAGGCCTGGAAAAAGATGAAATCCTTCCCATGGGAAGACTGGCTAAGCTCGATTTTCTCAAAATCATCAACCGCCTGAAGGACAAACCTGATGGAAAGTATATCGAGGTAACAGCCATCACCCCCACCCCTCTGGGCGAGGGAAAAAGCACCACATCCTGCGGGCTGATGGAAGGAATGGGCAAAAGAGGAGTGAATGTCGGCGGCGCACTCCGTCAACCTTCCGGTGGCCCCACCATGAATGTTAAAGGAACGGCTGCCGGCGGGGGCAATTCGCTGCTGATCCCCATGACCGAGTTTTCACTGGGCTTAACCGGCGATATCAATGACATCATGAATGCCCACAATCTGGCCATGGTGGCGCTGACCGCCCGTATGCAGCATGAACGCAACTACAACGATGAGCAGCTGCAACGGCTGACCGGTATGCCGCGGCTGAATATCGATCCGACCCGCGTTGAAATGGGTTGGATTATGGACCTTTGTGCCCAGTCGCTGAGAAACATCGTTATCGGGTTGGGCGGCCGCATGGACGGATTTACCATGCAATCCAAGTTCGGTATTGCCGTGGGTTCCGAGTGTATGGCCATTTTATCCATTGTCAGGGACTTGGCCGATTTAAGACAGCGGCTAAATGAGATCACGGTGGCCTTCGACAAAAGCGGTAAACCGGTTACCACCGGTGATCTGGAGGCGGGCAATGCCATGACCGCATGGATGCGCAACACCATTAACCCCACAATGATGTGTACGGCGGAATATAACCCCTGTATGGTACATGCCGGACCGTTTGCCAATATTGCCGTGGGGCAGTCTTCGATCATTGCCGATCGTATCGGACTTAAAATATTTGACTATCATGTGACCGAGAGCGGTTTTGCGGCTGATATCGGCTTTGAAAAATTCTGGAACGTCAAATGCCGATTTAGTGGTCTGAAACCCCACGTATCGGTATTGACAACCACCATCCGTGCGTTGAAGATGCACGGCGGCGGACCCAAGGTGGTGGCCGGAATCGCGCTGCCTGAAGAATACACCAAAGAAAACCTGGAACTGGTTGAAAAGGGTACCGAGAACATGGTTCACCTGATTAACGTGATCCGAAAATCCGGCATCAACCCGGTGGTGTGCATCAACCGCTTTTACACCGACACGGATGAAGAGTGCAAAATCGTGCGACGGATCGCTGAAAAAGCCGGTGCGCGCTGTGCTGAATCCAAACACTGGGAATTGGGCGGCGAGGGCGCTCTGGAGTTTGCCGATGCCGTCATCGACGCATGCAACGAAGAAAGCGAATTTAAATTCCTGTATCCGCTGGAAATGAAACTGCGCGACCGCGTGGAAACGATCGCCAAAGAAGTATACGGGGCTGACGGTGTGGCCTGGACACCTGATGCGGAGGCCAAAGCCAAGATGCTCGAAAACGATTCCAAGTACGATGATTATACCACCATGATGGTTAAAACGCATCTGAGCCTTACCCATGACCCGACCCTGAAAGGTGTGCCCAAGGGATGGACCCTGCCGATCCGCGATGTACTGATTTATTCCGGTGCCAAGTTTCTGTGCCCCTGCGCCGGCGCCATCAGCCTGATGCCCGGCACCAGCTCCAACCCGGCTTTCAGAAGGGTGGATGTGGATGTCAAGACCGGAAAGGTAACCGGATTGTTCTAAGGCAATTTTTTTCTAAAAGAGATGGGGCCTATGGGATTTATCAAGGCCCCATTTTTCTATAAATAGGTCCAACCACTTTACTTTCGATATTGTTGCATAAAAAATGAGATGCCTTCTTATAAACCCTTTCTATCCAATCTCCGAAACGCCTTCCCCGCCCCTGGGTTTGGCTTATCTGGCCGCAGCCCTTGAAGCCGCGGGAGTCGACGTTAAAATCTTGGATCTTGTCGTTCATCCGTATAGCCAAAAAAAATTTGAAGCTCTGCTAAACCACTTCAGACCGCAACTCGTCGGAGCAACAGCAGTTTCCATGACCGTTGACGATGCCCTAAAGGTAATCAGCGATGTAAAGCGTATAAACTCTGAAATCTTAACTGTAATGGGCGGTCCTCATGTAACCTTTTGCGCCCGGCAAACTTTAGCAGATAACTCCGAACTGGATTTTATTGCGCTGGGTGAAGGGGAAAATACGATTGTTGAACTAATCAAAGCGGCTGACAATAGACAAAACTGGGATGCCGTTAGAGGCATTGCCTTCCGCAGGAATTCCGAAATTTGTTTTACTCCAGACCGAGAATTTATACAGGATCTGGACACACTTCCGACGCCGGCCCGGCATCTGCTTCCCATGGGACGATACAGGGCCCTGGGAATGCCGGTGAGTTTGACCACCAGCCGCGGCTGCCCGTTTAAATGCATATTTTGTGTGGGCCGCAAAATGGTCGGCGCCAAGGTTCGTTATCGCAGCCCGCAGCGCGTTGTTGATGAGATGGAATACCTGAACACCTTAAACTTTCATCAAATCAACATCGCCGATGATTTGTTCACCGCCAACAAAGCGCACTGTACGGCGGTGTGCGATGAAATTATAAACCGAAATTTAGAAATGAAATGGACATCGTTTGCCAGAGTCGACACCGTTTCCGAACCAGTTTTAACCCGCATGAAAGCCGCCGGCTGCACCGCAGTGAGCTTCGGCATTGAATCGGCAAATCCGAAAATCTTAAAAACGATTAAAAAAGGTATTACACCCCAACAGGTTGTCGATGCCGTGAAAATGTGCAATCGGACCGGTGTAACCCCGTTTGGTTCCTTTATTCTCGGACTTCCCGGAGAAACTCCCGAGACAATCAAAGAAACGGTGAATTTCGGCAAACAGCTTAAAGATATGGGCCTATCCTACGGGTTTCATCTGTTGGCGCCATTTCCGGGAACCGAAGTTCGCGAACAAAGCGCAGCGTTCGATATCAAAATTCTAACCAACGATTGGTCCGAATATCACGCCAACCGGGCCATCGTAGAGACACCGACCGTAAATCGCCACGCGCTGGATGAAATCGCAACCGAGTGGAAAGATCAATATGACGGCTATTTGGAAGATATTAAAAACCGTATGAAAAAGGGCCAGGCGACAGCAAATGAAATCTGGGAGCTTAAAAACCTTGAGCGCATTGTGCTAATTTATGATTTGATGATGAAAAATGTTATTGAAGAAAAGGGGGCCTGGAAAACGGAAAAAAATCCCTTGTCTGCAACAGAGGCTCTAAATGCGCTGGTCGATAGAATAAAGAACCTCACGGATTCAACAGCGGATGAAATTAATGAAACATTAAGCTATGCCATTCAGCAAGGTAACCTGAATTACAATATAAAAGATGGCCAAATAAATTGGGAATGGATTGATTGCGTATAATTCGGAAAGATATCTCCTCCCATCATGCAGAAATGCTCAACCCGATTCTTTTCATGAAAACCGCCGACAATCTTAAATATCAATTCAAACGCATCGATGGTAAAGGCTATAAAGCCTATAAGGACATAAAAGGACAATACAGTTTGCCGCAGTATCGACTCATCATTGATCATGTGCAGGGAGACCCGTTTGCAGCGCCGTCCCGGATTCGGGTTAGGATTGACCGAAATTCCTCCGGCTTTGAAGAAGATACCTCTGCCACCAATTTTATGATCCGCGACCACCGCATGCAGCAGCTGGTCACCAAAGATAAGGAACCCATGACGCCATTTATCGATAAGATTCGACAACTCTATCACGACAAAGATATTTCAACCATTTTGGTCATGGGCGGCTCAGGCGACTATTTCTCGGTATCCGATCATGTGATCCAGATGACGAATTATATTGCCTCAGATGTGACCCAACGCGCCCATCACATTGCAAACCAATTTGACCCACATCGAATAAATGAAGGCGGCAATCAATTTGGAGACATCAAACAACGAATTCCAATGCCGCAAGGCTTCAATCCTTACCGCGGTAAAAACCGCTTAAAAATAACAGTCCCAAGAACCCGGGAAATCGTATTCGGCTGCACCATCATAGATCTGTGGGACATCGATCAACTCGTCGATATATCCCAGACAAGAGCAATCGGGTATGCCGCGTATTATGCTACCCGCTACATGGACGGCAAACACACATTGAGAAAGATCGTTGAGAGGGTCATACAGGATATCGATAACGAAAGCCTCGATATCCTTGTTCCATATCTAACCGGCGATCTTGCCAGATTTAGAAGCATCGAGCTGGCGGCTGCCATCAATCGCATGCGAACACTTAAAGTAAAATGAGTGCAAAGCAGATTAAGATGCCAAGAGTGAAGATACCGCAACCTGTTTCCGGCGGACTGATGCTTTCCTACAAATGCTCGGCGCAATGCAGGCATTGCATGTATGCGTGCTCTCCAAAATGGAAAGGCGACTGGATTGGAATAAACGACCTGGAAAAAGGGTTGTCGAACCTTGCCCCAGGAATCCTGCCGAGCCCGTGGGGCAAAAACACCATGAGCTTGAATCATGGGCTGCATGTTACCGGCGGGGAGCCATTTTTGAATTTTGAGCTTTTAACGAAGGCCGTAGAGATCGCAGAAGATTTTCATGGATTGTTCCAGTTTGCCAAAGGTTGCGGTTACCAGGAATCAGAAGAAGGTTATCTTTCCAAGTGTGATTTGTGTCTGGATATTCGAAAATTTATTGTAGATAAAGGAAACTTTAAGGAACTCGC
>Ga0209536_100005997_pt1 | contig 18715 bp, 14 predicted proteins | sample DeeMarSeWOR28_12_FD_187461 | JGI IMG/M metagenome (GOLD analysis project Ga0209536, IMG submission 187461) | Marine sediment microbial communities from White Oak River estuary, North Carolina - WOR-2-8_12 (SPAdes) (version 2) | ecosystem: Environmental > Aquatic > Marine > Intertidal zone >... | reverse complement strand
CTGCGGCAACAACTGAGGGCTCTTCGATTGCCATTGGTATCATGTACTCTTTATTATTGATGAGAAAGTTCATAGCTATTCCTAGTGGCAACGGAAACGTCCCCACAACATTTTCTATCATTCGATCAGCTATCTCCATGTCCAGAGCACCAGTTGATTGTAGAATCTTTTCTTCTTTTTCGGTTAAATCTGCAAAATCTTTAACGTATTTTATTCTTTCTTCTGGAGTTAACTTGTAAAAACCTGAAATCTGAGAAGTCTTTTTCATCATAACGCCTCTCTGATACGAAGTTAGTTTAAACAAAATGAAATATGAATTTATCTGAGTATCAGTTTATCTTAACTTCTGTGTTCTTTCATTGTAGGAAATATCGTAGCAATTTTTTTGTTTGTGTTCCACGTTCCATAAATTGTTGTTTTACCCATTTATATAGACGAATCTTTATGTGGAAACTCTTGCGGCCTGATGCAAAAGCTGTTCTCTTGAATAAAAAAGTACGACTAAGTCTAGCAAGATATTTCGGTGTAATGGAAAATGACAAGTTAGCCAATTTCCTTATCGCAAAAAAACTCGAAGCCCACTTCAACAAAGCTGATTCATTAGACAAACTTTGGATTTTCCACCAAAAACTCACAGAAGAATTTTACAAATTTCAAAATAAAATAGACAATAGACAAAAGCTGACAGAAGATTTGGCTACTCCAGAATGCTCGTTTCTCGACCTGAAAATCGAAATAGCACAACGAATCCTAAAAAAATGTCACTTTTGTATTCGCAGATGTGAAATTAATAGACACAACGGAGAGTTAGGTTACTGTAGATGCGGAACAAAAACATTTGTTTCAACCATTTTTCCTCACACTGGTGAAGAACCAGAGCTTGTTCCTTCTGGCACGATATTTACTTTAGGTTGCACTCTTAGATGTATTCATTGCCAAAACTGGGAAATATCCCAGTGGTTCCATCCAGGGGAACCTTACTCTCCCAGACAATTAGCTGATGCAGTGGAAGCTCTTCGCCTTGAAGGCTGCCGAAATGTAAATCTAGTAGGTGGAGACCCAACTTCATGGCTCACTCAATGGTTAGAGACTTTTAAACATGTTAATGTGAATGTTCCAATAGTTTGGAACTCCAACTCATATTACAGCGTTGAAACAGCTAAACTGCTTACAGGATTCGTGGACGTTTATCTTTTGGACTTTAAGTATGGAAAGAAAAATTGTGCAAAAAAGCTTTCAGACGCTCCAAATTACTGGGATGCCTGCACCCAAAATCACCTGTATGCAAAAAAATATGGCGACCTCATAATACGTATATTAGTTCTACCAAAACATCTTGAATGCTGCACAAAGCCTGTCTTGAAATGGATAGCCGAAAACCTTGGAACATCTGTTCGCGTAAACTTGATGTTTCAATTCCATCCCGAATGGAGAAGTCAAGAAACACCTGAACTGAATCGGAGTCTAACTGAAACTGAAAGAAAATATGCTATTAAGCTTGTCAACGATTCAGGATTAACCAATTTCTTAACATAGTTAGATTTAAAATAGTGTGTATATGACTATGCCAAAAATAAATGATTTTTCTTCTGATCTTATGTCCCAAACCCAAAACGATCACTAAGAACATTACAACCTATATTATTAGGTTAATATCTGATTGAAAGAATGCTATTGTTCAATTTCCGGTCAACATGTTTTCCTTGATTAATGCTCTGAATTACCTGAACAATAGAAAGTTTTATTCAAAAATATTCGCGTATCATCTTCAAAGCAAGTAACTTGTTGAGCATCTATCTTTATATATCGAGTTAGAAACAAGATGGGAAAAGGCGAATACTATGCGATATTGCCCTGAATGCGGTGGCGAATTACACTATGTATCCCAAACAAAACGTTATGTTTGCAAGAGTTGCGGGCTTTCTCTGACTCCTCAGGAGCTCTACGAAATACGCGAAAAGAATAGACCCTCGTATGAAACACCGGAGGAGCAACACCAACAACAGAGAAAAGATTACCTTAAATGGTGGCTCGGAAAGAAAAAATAACACCAACAAAAATGGACGTTTTGAAAGATATCCTAGCCAACATGCTTTTTAGCTGAACATTCACTCTCAAACAAATCAGTTATTACATTTGTTTGCACTTTAGTAAACAGGTTTAGGGGATGCCATTGACTCAAAATGTGGAAATAGTCTGCATAGGAAAAGAACTTTTAATAGGCAAAACTCTGAACACAAACGCACAATGGTTAGCAAAACGTGTTACAACACTTGGTTTAACTATTCGAAGAATCGAAGTTGTAAGCGACAATATTGATGAAATCTCATTTGCAATACAAGAAGTAATTAAACGCAACCCCCGGTTCATATTAACAACTGGCGGTTTAGGACCAACTTTTGACGATAAAACTTTGGAAGGGTTGGCTAAAGCATTGAGCCTTAAAACCGATGTCAATAAAACAGCACTGAAGATGGTCAAGGAAAAGTACTTAATGTATGCATTGGAAAGTAGAATGGAAGCAGCAGAATTAACTCCTTATCGTATAAAGATGGCTAAACTTCCAGAAGGAGCAATACCTTTACGTAATCCAGTGGGAACCGCTCCAGGAGTAAAAGTTGAGCACCAGAATATAACAATATTTGCTCTTCCTGGAGTACCCAGAGAAATGAAAAGCATATTTGAGGATTCTGTTGTTCCATTACTTCGACAATTTTCACTTGATGTAACTTTTTTTGAAGCAAGTATAATTTCCACAGGTGTCATGGAATCAGAAATGGCCCCCCTTATTGATGATGTAATGAAAAACAACCCTAATGTATACATAAAGTCACATCCTCAAGGAACTGAACTGGTTCCAATTATCGAATTTCATCTTTCTACGACAGCTAAAGACCAAACAAGCGCAAGAAACCGAGTCAGTAATGCTCTTGTTCAGCTTTCAGAACTGATTCACGGAAAGAATGGAAAGATTAAACCCGTAAAATCACTAACTTGAGTACCAAAAAAGCAGACAAGAAATATATCTTCCTGAATGAATATGGAATTCAAACAGTTTTACTCGAGGGTGTTTGAATGGTAGTAATCTTTATTATTGGAACGGCTGGATCTGGAAAATCACTTCTTACTGCTAGCTTCAATGAATGGCTCAAAGTTGGAAAACAAAAAGCTGCAACTGTTAATCTGGACCCCGGTGTCTTGAATCTACCATATTCACCTGATATTGACATTCGCGAAACAATGAACATTGACAACATAATGGAACAATATGGGCTTGGACCCAACGGTGCTTTGGTCTTAGCATCAGACCTGATCGCAGAGGAAGCTGAAAAACTTGGAGGAGAAATCGAAGACCTACAAGCAGATGTTGTCCTTGTAGACACTCCAGGACAAATGGAACTGTTCGCGTTTAGAGCAAGTGGACCCTATATCGCAAATGAGTTAACAAAACAACAAAAGGCAATAGTGTATCTTTTTGACGCTGTTTTCTCCTTTAATCCCTTGAACTACGTTTCGAATATGTTTCTCGCAGCTGCAGTTTACAACCGATTCTTTTTTCCACAAATACACGTGCTTTCAAAATCAGACCTACTTCCCATCGAAGAAGTTAACCGCATTGTTGATTGGTCTTGTCGCAATGAAACACTTGAATCTGCTATTGAAGAAAAACTGAGTGGAACTAGACGACTTCTTAGTATAGACATGATGCACGCTATTTATCGTTTGGGATTGCAGTTTAATTTGATTCCTATTTCCAGCAAAACAAACGAAGGTATGATTAACCTAAGTTCCATGCTGGAAAGGATTCTGGTGGGCGGAGAAAAATTCACTATATGAGTTTCTGAATGATGTTTAATTTTTTTATTATTTTTGAATAATATATTCGATTCTATTGTAAAACAATCATTTTGCCTAATTCGTAGTATTTGATAAAATTTTTGGTTTTATGCCTATTTTAAATCACAAACAAGAAAATCTCTAACGCATAATGTTTATATTTAGCAGCATTGTGAATCTGTAGCTATGATGAAAAAAAGGATGCTCAAACTTCTCTTTGAGCTTATGAAAAATGCTAAAAGAAGCGACAGGGAAATTGCAAAAATTATAGGAGTTTCACAACCAACAATAACCCGTATGAGACAGCGGCTTGAGAAAACAGCAATAGTTGATTACACAGTCATTCCTGACTGGACTGAACTTGGATTCGAAATCATGGCAACTACCTTACTGAAAGCTAAAGGATTACCAGAAGCGATGCAAAAAGCAAAGAAGTGGACTCAGGAAAACCCCAATATTGTTTTTGCAGCAGCAGGCGAAGGTATGGGAATGGACTATTCCTTGATATCTTTTCACAAAAACTATTCCGATTATGCTAATTTTGTTGACAACCTTAAAGCAATATGGGCTGACAATCTACAAGACGTTCAAAGCTTCCTTATGGCAACTGGTGGAGAACGAACGGTAAAACCACTTTCTCTAAAATATTTGGAAAAAACTTGGGACGAAATGGGTTAACACTCAAAAAATCATAATCAGTTAACCCCTTTGGCTTTCTTTTTTCCATAGATCTTTTTTAATACATTACGTTATTGTCGATTCCATTGTATCTGATAGAAAGCCTTAATTTAATCATATATCCCAAAAGGCATAAAGGGTCCGTAGCTTAGCAAGGAAGAGCATCTTGCGCCTAAAGCACCGGGCTTTTAACCCGGGGGTCAGGGGTTCAATTCCCCTCGGACCCGCCAAACATTTCTAAATGTTTATTAACTGTAATTGGTTGCCGATTTTTTCTTTCAAGGCCTTCCTATATGCAACATTGGCTGTAGCCGCATCTTGTATTGCAAGTCCTGTGGAAGAGAAAATTGTAACTTCTTCTCTCATAGTTCTTCCCAACTTTACTCCCGCAACTATGTCACAGATGTCACCCCAAACGTCTTCTTGTTTTATAACTCCTTTCGCGAATGGAACATTAATTTCGCCCCCATGAGAACTTTGCTCCCAGTCGTCTATAACAATTTTTGACTTTAATAGAAGCTCTGTATCCAATTCTTGTTTACCCGGGGCATCTGCTCCAATGCAATTGATATGCGTTCCTTCATTTATCCACTTTGCAGAAACTAAAGGTTTTCTTGAAGGTGTAGCAGTTATAACGATATCAGCATCTTGAACGGAATTTTTAACATTGTTAACCGAACAAATATTTACTTTATCATATTTTTTTGTCATCTCTTTGACGTACTCTTCCGAAGCTTTTTGGTTTAGATCCCATACCTTTACTTCTTGAATTTTGTCGTAGATAATCTGAAGTCCCATGAGTTGTGTTCTGGCTTGGGTTCCTGCTCCCACAAAACCAAGAGTTCTTGGGTTTGGATTTGCAAGATACTTGGCTGCTATTGCTCCAGCAGCTCCAGTCCGCAATGCAGTTAACCATGTTCCTCCCATTAGCGCCTTGGGAACACCCGTTTTAGGGTCAACAAGTATTATTGTTGCCATAACTGTTGGTAATCCATATTTTTTATTTTCAGGATGTGAATTCACAACTTTTACTGTTAAAACATCAGTTTCTTCGAGATAAGCAGGCATTGTTCTTAAATCACCATGGTATTTTTTTATGAAAACGTATTGTTTGGGGGGCATTTGGGTATAACCATTTGCTTTCATTTTGAAAGCTGATTCAACAGCATCTATTACTTCCTCAAGGGAGAGTATTTTTTTTATGTCTTCTTCAGAAAGAATTAGAGTTCTAATTTATTTTTAACCCCCTTCTATCTTGTTATTAACCATAGTTCTGTTTTAATGTTATCTTTGGAATAGCGATGAAATGAAATGTATACAAAAAAGATTCTATTGTATAATTGTCAAGTGTTGTTTTTATGAGCATTATTCTGCTATGATCTATATTTACCAATTATCTTTGGTAATTCCAGCAAGTTTCATTAATGGCATTAATGCTTTTTTTCCATGTTTCCACCTGTAATATAGCACATATGCAAGCATAGTCACAAACTTTGTTGGCCACTGAGTTCCATTTCCAAAAATTTCTATGTTACTTCGCCAGCACGTAGACAATAGCTCCCATTGAGGTGCTGTTAAATGCTTCAAATCCATATGCATAGCTTCCTTTAACATACACTCGTCTTCGGATGTGAATAGAAGCGGCACATACAACAACTTGTTGTGTTTCAGTTTGTCTATAAGTTCTAGTGTAGCAATTGTGTCTTCTTCAGTTTCTTCAGGTAAACCAATAATTAATGTTGCCAAAGGCCAGATATAGTTTTCATTCATGATGTCAATTGCCTTAGTTACAACATCTTGCCAATCTTCAGGCTTGAATGGAATCATCTTTCCAGGCATGTACTTTTTCATTAGCCGAACGCTTCCTGTTTCTATACCTACTTCGACTGAGCTGTGGTGAGTGTCATTAGTGAGCCAATATGATTTTTCTCGGAGAACTGGTCCAATCTCGGCAATCATTTCTGGGTCATATACAACAGGAGCTAGAGCCGCATGTGCAGGTTGAATAAATTCTACTTTTTGAACTGCTGCGATTGAATTGATAAGTTCAACTATTGCTTGACGGTTGGGTTGAAACTTGTCTTTACGTTTATAAAGGAAAATATCTTCGCTTGCAAGAATTATCATTCTTGTTCCATATTCAGCGTTAAGTTTTACTTCTTTAATTATGTGGTTTAGAGGGAATGAGTAAGATTTTCTCATCATAGGTGAGCAAAATTTACAACCGCGACCGCAACCACGTGTAATCTCTACAGTACCGAAAATTGACGGACTGACTATAGACGAGATTTGGCTCAAATTCGGTGGTTCTGTTTCAACTATTCTTGGTAACTCTTTGTTGTTGAATGCTTTACGGAATACTTCTATGGCACTTTTTTCTCCTTCTCCAATTACTATACAGTCTATTTTGTAACTTTTCTGCAGTTTTGCTCTATGAATTTGCCAAGCACCTGCTCCTCCAAGAACTATTTTGGCGCCCCACTTGTGCAGAATCGGGTTCGTAATTAGATTTCTGAATTCTGCAGCAGCTACTGGTTCTCCTCCGAAACCCAAAAGTGATGTGTATGTTCTACTGACAAAACCCGTTCCTGCAGGCTCCATTGATGTTATTCCAATAACTTTGGTGTTTGGTCCAACAAATGTTTTCAAATCATAAGGATGAACGACAGCAACCTGTTGTGACCCAAACTCTTTGATTAGTAAAGCCTCGATTTTTCTTAGTCCGTAGGGTGCGAACTTTGCGGTATAATCTTCATTTGTGGGAACTCGTGGGTACAAATATTTTCTTAGTAGAAATCTTGGAATGATAGCTGTTGGAAATCCTCCGGTAAACGCCATAAATGGACTAAGCTTAAAATCGCTCATGTCTGTGGCTGAACCCGTTAATACTATGGGGACTCCTTGAGCTTGTGGTGCAACACCGTTTTTTGTACCCATAATAGCGCGCATTTATCGTGCAACATTTAAGAACTTTACTGTGCTTCTTTCTCATCATATTCTTGATGGAGTATCGAAAGAAGCTAAGTATAAAAGAGGAATTCGGGAGAATAGACTTTCATGAAAACTAAAAGTTGGCTACAATGTATTATTCCAAGTTGTGCAAAAACATATGACATCATAGAACGGAGAACCACATGCAACTGTGGTGAACTATTAGATGTGCGCTATGCTGGAGATTTTCCGAAAAGTTTGCAGGAAACATTTTCTTTACGTCTAAACCATAGTCAAAACATCTTTAATGAAAGCGGAGTTTGGAGATATCGCGAGTTACTTAACTTTGCTCAAGTAGATACAGAAAACTACTTTGATTATAGCAAACATTTGGTATCCTTGGATGGTGCTGAAGGAAGAACAAAACCTTTTCATTTAACTCGGGTTGCTGATTATGTTGGATTAAAAACTAGCAACTTTTGGTTACAATTTGAGGGAGACAATCCAACCGGCTCTTTTAAGGACAACGGAATGGCATCTGCTTTTACACATGCTCGAATGGTTGGAGCTAAAAAGGTTGTGTGTGCTTCTACTGGAAACACTTCAAGTTCTGCTGCAGCATTTGCTGCGAATGAATTGGATATGGAAGCTGTAATTCTTGTTGGAGAAGGAAAAATTGCAAAAGGCAAGCTTGCCCAGTCTCTTGCTTATGGTGCAAAAGTTCTTCAAGTAAAAGGCGACTTTGACGTAGCAATGGCTATGGTTCAAGCGCTTTCAAAAGAGAGTAACATCTATGTAGTTAATTCTTTGAATTCTTTTCGTCTTGAAGGACAAAAAACTATAATGTTTCGAATGCTTGATTATCTACATTGGGAAGTCCCGGACTGGATTGTTTTTCCTGGAGGAAACTTGGGTAATGCTTCAGCTTTTGGCAAAGCATTCATCGAGCTTTACGAGTACCGATGGATAAAAAAGAAACCAAGAATGGCTGTAATTGTAGCAGATGGTGCACCTACATTATCTGACCTATATAATAAGCATAAACTTAGGTGGAACCGCGGAAGTATCGAAAATAGTATAATAAATGAATACTATAACGAAGTAGACCAATTAGGAATCAAAGCCAATACAAGAGCCAGCGCAATAGAAATTCTAAAACCTGTGAACCTGAAGAAGGCCCTTCGGACTCTAGAATTTACTGATGGTATTGTAACAACAGTGTCTGACCAAGCTATAATGGATGCGATGGCAATGGTAAGCAAGAACGGTTTTGGGTGTGAACCTGCTTCAGCCGCAACAGTTGCTGGAACCAAAAAGCTGGTAAATCAGGGTTTAATCAGCGCAGACGCTACAGTAGTTGGAATCGCAACAGGACACATGCTAAAAGACACAACAGCGATCGTGGATTATCACTTTAATCCAAAAAACAAATTCGCAAATACGCCGATAACTGTCGAACCAGACGTGAGCCAAATTCTAAAACTAGCAAACAGCTGACCAATTACATTGGTATAGATTTAGTTAATCTCTTGTCCATTTAATCTCTGAAAAAGAGTAATAGTTTACACCATAACATGTTGATGAACTGTATTTCAAGAAGTAACAACATCAAATGGGAGACCCCCTATAACGATATTTTGTTTAATTTTATTTTCATAATAATTTATGGGGTGAAGCTATCAATCAAAATGTTCCGATACTTGGTGTGTAACTATCTGTTTTTCTTTTGATAAATGAAAAATTTAAGTACAAGTCCACTTCTTTTTAGGGGATTAGATGCCTTGGTAGTATAGCTCGGCCCAGTATAGGCGGCTGTCGCCCGCCCGACCCGGGTTCAAATCCCGGCCAAGGCGCCACTTACCTTCCTACAACATCATCTAATTAAAATGCGTCAAAATTGTTTTTAGTTATGTTAATGTGTCTCGAATAGTTAAAGTATTATTTACCAACTAAGAACTGCCTGCAAGTATTGATTGACATCAAGAAACGGTAAGGAACCTTGTTGATGATGAGGTTTTGGGATGAAGAACTGTGAGAAAGAGAATCCGCGTTGGAACATTTTCGCTTTAGGTGTTGTGAGTTTCTTTACTGATATGTCCAGTGAGATGGTTTTCAGTCTTTTACCTACTTTTTTACTTGGTTTGCCTGGAGCCAGCACAGCCATGCTGGGGTTTATTGAGGGTTTTGCTGAGGCGTTGAGTTATGCTTTACGTGCAGTTTCTGGAATTTTTTCTGACAAGTTCCGTAAACGTAAACCATTTGTTTTAGCTGGTTATGCTCTATCAAATGTTGTTAAACCTGTTTTTGCGGTTGCAAGAACTCCTATTGACGTTTTTACAATACGTGTTTCTGACAGAGTTGGTAAAGCTATTCGAACCTCTCCTCGTGACGCCTTGATTTGTGAATCTGTTTCAGAAAAACATCGGGGAGTTGCGTTTGGTTTACATCGAACCATGGATCAAGCAGGCGCTATATTCGGACCCATAATTGCTTCAGTTGTTATGATATTGTTGAGTTTCACCATCAGAGACGTATTCTACTTGTCGTTGATTCCTGGCACAATAGCCCTATTAATCATCTTGTTTGTGGTTAAAGAAAGGGCAGCCGAATTTTCTAGCGAGTTTCAGTTTTTTGAGGGTGTAAAATCTGTTTTGAAAGGTAACTTTGCCAAACTTTTGATTATTATCAGTATTTTTTCTCTTGGTGCCTTCAACTTTTCTTTTGTTCTTCTTAACGCACAGGAAGCTGGAATTGGAGACTCGTTCATTCCTCTAGTTTATGCGGTAGTTAACGTTGCTCATACTGCTGTTGCTATTCCTGCAGGTGTTTTATCTGACAGAATAGGTAAAGAGAAAGTTATGATTTTTGGTTATGCAGTTTTTCTTAGTAACATGTTGTTTTTTCTCCTTCCCACAACTGGGTATCTAGCTGTAATAATTGCAGTGTTTTATGGTGCCTACCTTGGAGTCGTTGAAACTGTTCAAAGGGCACTAATTCCTAATTTTGTGGAACCAAAACTTAGAGGAACCGCTTATGGGATTTACTATCTTGCTGTTGGGTCTGCATTCTTTGTTTCTAATGTTGTTGTAGGAAACTTGTGGGAATGTTTTGGTTCATCTATTGCGTCTACTTACAGTCTTGTCTTGTCTTTAATCGCCATTTTTGCTATGATTATTTTTCTAACAAGAAAGCACGAGTCTGTCTTAGAGCATGTTGAATTTTAGTAATCTCGATGTGTGTTTGTTTTCTGTGAGTGAGCAATAGACCCATTTTCCTTTTTTTATGCGTTTGATTATTCCCACATTTTCTAGTATTTGAATATGATGAGAAAGATTTGGTTGAGTCATGTTTAGACATATCATTAGTTCACATATGCACATTTCTTTTGTTGTTAAAAGTTTTATTATTCTAACTCGTTTTTCGTCAGATAATGCTTTGAAGAATTTGCTGTTTCTCTTTGCTGTTTTGATATCCGCTACTTCATCTGATAGTTGGAGTAGTTGTTTCCTGTATTCTTCGGGGACTTCTGCTTGACACATGTCGGTTTCGGTTAATCGTTTTAATCTTTGGTTGATGTTTTTCATGGGTGTTCTCCTGTATTTTAGTGTATGTTTCTAAATATGTTTATACAACAAAACGTATAAATATATCTAAAAACATTTATACGTTCTTGACTAAGACAAAAGGGAAGTTGCCAAAAGATGAATAAAGACAAGAAATGCCATATCGAAAACCTGACAATGATTGTTCCTAATCACCAACCTGCGTAACGGGGATATTAAGACAAAGAAACAACATAGAACTCTCCTTTTTTCGGGGAACAACACATGATAAAAAAAACTACAATGCACCTCAGCGTTTTCGAAAAATATCTTGCACTCTGGGTTTTTTTGTGTATGCTAATAGGACTCTTTTTGTCACAAGTTTTTCCAGAATTAAGCTTTGCCATCAATAACCTACAATTCGCGGGAATATCTATTCCCATAGGTATTTGTCTGTTTTTGATGATGTACCCAGCTCTGTTGAACCTGCAGTTAGGTGAACTAAAGAAGCTAGCAAAAAATCCAAAACCAATTATCATTACGATTATTTCTAATTGGGTTTGGGCTCCTTTGGTTTCCGCTTTTCTAGCGTATTACTTTTTGGCAGGAAACGACCAGCTTATTGTTTCTTTGATTTTACTTGGTTCAAGTCCATGCACTGCAATGGTTCTTGTTTGGGGTGCATTAGCAGATGGAAACCAAGAGCAGAACGTTGTTAACACCACCTTGAACACCATAACGATAATGTTTCTATATGCACCCGTTGTTTCGTTCCTAACTGGAATTCAGAACATCCAAATCGACAGATTATCTCTTCTTATTTCAGTGTTCGTTTTTATTGGAATCCCACTTGTTCTAGGCTACATTTCAAAAAAAGCTATCACAAAACATAAGGGTACGGAATGGTTCCAAGAAGCGTATCGTCCAGCGGTCGCAAAAATAGCAATTCTTGCTCTGCTGGCAACTTTAGTAGTGTTGTTTTCTCTTAATGGCAACGTACTTATAGAGCACCCAATAGAAATGGTACGTGTTTCTGTTCCATTACTTCTCGGATTCTTTATCATTGTAGGAGTCAACCTGCTGGTTACAAAGCTGGCAAGACTTGGATATCACGAAGGCATTATCTCAGTTATCATCGGTTCTTCTAGCCATTTTGAGATAGCAATAGCAACAGCAATAAGTCTGTATGGTTTAGGTTCACAGGCGGCATTGGGAACAACTATGGGGTTGTTCTGGGAAGTTCCAATTATGCTTAGTCTAGTATATATGGGCAAGAAACTAGGTCAAAGGGGATTCTGGAAAAAAGATTTAAAAAAAGGTGATTTAATTGGAAGATGAAAAAGTAAAAGAACATGTAAAAAAAAGGTACGGCGAAATAGCTCAACAAGAGTGCTTAAGCTGTTCTTCCTCATGCTGTTCTTCACCAAGTTGTGGAACACCTCCACAGTATGTTGCATGGAAAATCGGTTACTCTCCTGACGAGATAAATGACGTTCCAGGAGAATCAGTTTTGGGTTTAGGTTGCGGAAACCCTGTTGCTTTAGCAAGCATAGTAGAAGGGGAAACCATACTTGACCTTGGTTCAGGCGGAGGCATAGACGTTTTCTTAGCCTCTAAAAAGGTTGGATCAAAAGGAAAAGTGATTGGTGTTGACATGACAGAGCAAATGGTAAACCGTGCGAAAATAACCGCAATAAAACACGATTATAAGAATGTCGAGTTTCGTTTAGGAGAAATCGAAAAACTACCTGTTGATGACGAAACAATAGATGCTATCATAAGTAATTGTGTAATAAACTTGGCAACCGATAAGCTCGCAGTATTCAAGGAAGCCTACCGAGTATTGAAACCTGAGGGTAGGATTATGGTATCTGATCTTGTAACACAAGGAACACTGCCTGATGAGATAATAAAAAATTTTGATGCTTGGGCAGGATGTATAGCTGGTGCTCTGGAACAGAATGATTACTTAGACAAGATAAGCCAAGCAGGATTCAAGAAAATTAAAGTCGTGTCCCAAAAACCCTATACTATAGACATTTCTCCTGAACTTAGAGGAAAAATAGTCAGCATACAAGTCGAAGCTTACAAAAGTTAATTTCATTGTCAATTATTGTCCATTTATACGATCAAATTTATGTAAAAATTTCATATGGTCCAATAGATCCGAAACAAACAAGCTAGCTTTATTTAATATCAAAACCAAAAATGCTCAAGAGGAGATAAAAAAGAATGACAGAAGAAAAATACAAAGGAATTCCGAGAAACAAAATACCCTGGTATCCGATAATAGATTATGGAAAATGCATTGACTGCGGAAAATGCGTTGAATATTGCACACTTGGGGCATATGAGTTTAAAGAAGAAGATGAAGCACGAAGACCTGTTGTGAAAAACCCCTACAATTGTGTAGTACTTTGTACAGGATGTGAGTCACAATGTCCCGTAGGTGCAATACGTCATCCTTCAAAAGAAGTAACTAGAAAAATTATCAAGAACTTACAGAATGTCAAATCCGTTTAAGTTTCGCTTACCAACTTGTTGTAGTTATTCTCGATTTCTTTTAGCATGATTTGCTTAGTTATTTTTCCGTTTGATTTTAGCATTGCTGCTGTTGTTGCTCCTCCGCATCCAACGCCTTCTTTTACTACACCTGCTTCGTAAGCTTTCAATCCATTAAACCTTGAACCACTAAAATCCAAGTCTGAAGCAAATATCGGAACATCAGCAATTTTTGAAACTATCCCCTTGATATCAGAGGTCTTGTCATTTATTATCCACTTTGTAGTTCCAATAGCAATATTATACATAACTTCTGGCTTTAAGGCGTTAACAACTGCCAGAACCGCTGCCATCTGGGTCCCCCCAGCCATAAGAACTGGCACGTTTTCTGCTGCACCAATAACAAGTCCTCCTACTACCGGTTGTATGGGGTCACCCACCGTAGAAACCGCTTTAATTGGGTCATCCGCAAACTCTCCCTCTTTTACTCCTGCAGTTTCAAGTCCTTTTTTGACTGTTTTTATTTTAAGTTTATGAGGATTAAGCGGCATGCTGCTACTGACTTTACCCTTAGCTTCAAATCCCATTGCTAAAAGCACGCTTAATGCAGTTGTTGTGCCGCCAGGAATGCTCTCACCAATTACAAGGTAATCAACCGTTTTTGAAAGGTTTTCTCCAAAAATTTTTGCTCTCTCTATTACTTCATGTGCATTGTTTAGAGCTTTACCTGTTCTTATGTCGTTTCCTGGAAGTCCACCAACTTCAACAAAAGGGATTTGTGGTTTTATTTTCAAACCCGCGTTAACGACAATTATTGGAATATTCGCTAGTTTTAAGGCTGACCTTGTTATGAGTGCTGGGGTTGGTATTCCGTCTGGTGTAACCGGAACACCGGTTATGCATTTACATTTTCCAAGATGCAAAAGTTCAACGTCTGCGGGTGGTGTGTAATCTGTTATTTCTGGATTTGCTCCTGCGGCTGATATTCCAGGTATCTTTGCTGTTTCAGTTACTCCAATAGCACAACTGAAAAGAGGTTTTTTACCAACCAGATCTTGTAGCATGGTTAGACCTCTTTTTTTGTTGTTTTTTATAATTATGTCATACATTATCTTATTTTTCCTCTGTTTGCTATTTGTTTGTTAAGTTACTTTTGTAAGCGGATGGTTTATCTGATTAACCTTTAAATTTCTTACTGAAAACTAGTTTAGTGCCAGAAAACTATTTTGGGTGAAAGACTTGGAAACCAAATTCGATAATCTTCCCCTCCTAAAATACCTGGAAGATCATGGAGTAACCTTAAAAGACCTAATCGACACTGCAATGGAACTTTACATTCCACATCCTCCAATAGAAACAAGAGAACAAGCCATTGAACTTTTCAAGGCTGGATTCTATGAAGTATTAACCGATCAAAACGTTGCAGTCTTAGAGGTTGCATGTTTCAGAGCAGAAGAAGACGGTCAAGCTGGACTTATTCCTCTTCTTCCAGTAGAACAATTCAAGGGGCGTCCCGGACTTATTGTTGACGAACTTCTCGGAATGACAATCGCTAATTATGTTGCGGGAGCCAGGGGAATTTTCGAATTTATACGTTATGATCAGGCTAAACCCGGAATCTTAAGAAAACTAGGTCCAATAGCAAACGATGCAATCGGTGGATTGATTGCTGGAGTCTCTTCTCGCATTTATTCTGGATCTTTGGAGAAACAAAAACTCATAGCCTCAGAAAAAAAGTAAAAGATTTTGTGTTGGACAAATTGGGGGCAATAAAGACTTTTTAGTTAAATGTTTTTTCCGAGGATTTGAAATTACTTAGGCCCTTCTTAGGTTTTAAAATCTACAGAAAAAATTTGTGTGATACGATATTTTACGAAAACTTAATATTGCCCATATTTTACAACAACAAAATTTATTAATAGGCACGGTGGTTTACGATGTTAGCTTTCAAAAGTAAATTTGAAGCTTAATTAAGGAGACCCGGCTTTTAGGGTGGGAAAATACCGCCCCAGCGGAGGAAACTCCCAATTTGAAAAAAATAGAGATAGAACCATCAAACTTCGTATATTACTACAACAATTTAGGGAGGATTTAGAAAAATTTGGTAATTTCACAAGATGATATTTTGCTTCTTCAAAAATCATTCTTTAAGGAGAAAGGATTAGTTAGACAACACCTTGATTCCTATAACAAATTCATCGACAGTGGACTACAAGAAGTCATCGATGAAATAGGAGAAATAAGTATTGAAATCCCAGAGATGCCCTATAAAATAAAACTAGGTCAACTCTGGATAATTGACCCACAATCTAAAATTAGTCGACCATACAAAACTGAGGTTGACGGAACAAAACACGAAATTTTCCCAATGGAAGCTCGTTTTCGTAACCTAACTTATGCAGCGCCTCTTGCATTAGAGATGACTCCAGTAATAGATGGAAGAGAACAAGAACCAGAACTTGTTCTTATAGGCGACCTTCCTGTAATGCTTAAATCAAAACTATGTATCCTCTCGCAACTCACAGACGAGGAACTAATCGAATATGGAGAAGACCCACACGACCCTGGAGGTTACTTCCTTATAAATGGCTCAGAACGTGTCGTTGTAGCAATGGAAGACTTAGCTCCAAATCGTGTACTTGTAGACATCGACACAAGAGGAACAAAACCAGTCTACCAAGCAAAAATATTCTCAACGACAGTTGGATTCAGAGCAAGAATCCAGTTGCGAATGAAAGCTGACGGTGGAATCTCCGTTTCGATACCTGGAGTTCCCACAGAAGCTCCATTCGTGATATTGATGCGGGCGCTTGGAATAGAGTCAGACAAAGAAATTGCTGAAACCGTTTCTCCTGATCCTGTTGTTCAAAATGAGCTTGAAGCCTCCTTTGAAAAAGCTGCAGGCTTTGACACTGTTCAAGATGCATTAATGTATATTGGAAACCGCGTTGCCCACGGACAGGTAGAGGAATACCGTAATCAGAAAGCAAAAAGCATTATTGATAGAAACTTTTTGCCTCATATTGGTAGAACAGAAGGTAATCGTCTCGAAAAGGCGCTGTTTCTGGGGGAAATGGCTAGTCGTGTCATTGAACTTAGGCTTGGCGTAAGAACTCAAGACGACAAAGACCATTTCAAAAATAAGCGCCTCAAACTTGCTGGACCATTGCTTGCTGATTTGTTTAGAATTGCGTTCCGAAACCTTTGCAGAGATATCAAGTATCAGCTTGAGCGTATGGGTGTAAAAAGGCAACTTATCACTATTTCTGCGGCTGTACGTCCCGGAATAGTAACTGATAGACATCGTCATGCTTTGGCAACAGGTAACTGGGGTAGAGGGCGGGTAGGAATTACTCAGCTTCTTGACCGAACAAATACTGTTTCAACGCTAAGCCATCTTAGACGTTTGCAGTCTCCTCTTAGTCGTAGTCAACCAAACTTTGAAGCTCGAGACTTGCACCCAACTCATTGGGGAAGACTCTGTCCAAACGAAACACCTGAAGGCTCAAACTGTGGTCTAGTTAAAAACCTTTCTTTAGCTGCTTCTACTTCTATTCTTGTTGAACCTGCTGGGGTAAAGCAAATTCTCTATCAACTAGATGTAATTCCTGTTGAAGAAACAGACGTGCAAATGCGTGCAGAAAGCGCTAAAGTATACGTTAATGGTTCTATTCTTGGCTACTGTGCATCTCCTCAGAATCTTGTTGATGAAATACGGAAAAAACGCCGTAATGGAGAAATCTCCACTGAAGTAAATGTTGCTTACTTCTCAAAAGCTAGTGGTGCAGAAGGTGAAGAAGTTTATCTTAGCTGTGATCAGGGTCGAGTTCGTCGTCCTCTAATCATACTTGAAAATGGAGTACCTAAATTAAGGTCAGAACATATTGAAAAGGTTCGTTCTGGCGAATGGGTTTGGCAAGATCTCATCAAAAATGGAGTCTTAGAGTATATAGATGCTGAAGAAGAAGAAAACATCTATGTTGCAATCGATTTTGATGCAATAACTCCTGAACATACTCATGTTGAGATATCAACTTATACAATTCTAGGAATATGTGCGTCAATCATACCTTACCCTGAACACAACCAGTCACCAAGGAACTCATATGAGGCAGCAATGTCTAAACAAGCTTTGGGAATAAACCTGACCAACTTCCCTAACCGCGTAGACTCTAGATATCACCTTTTACATTATCCGCAAACTCCCATGGTTAAAACAAAACCAATGGATATAATCGGCTACACTGACAGACCATCAGGACAGAACTGTGTTGTAGCTATCCTATCTTTTGAAGGCTACAATATGGAAGATGCTATAATATTCAATAAAGCCTCCATCGAACGAGGATTAATGCGTTCTACATTCTTCAGAATCTATGAAGCAGAATGTCGCCAGTATCTAGGTGGACTTAGAGACAGGTTCTTGGTTCCAGAAGCTGGAATCAGAGGATATAGGGGTGAACAGTATTATCGTCTTCTTGAACCTGATGGCATCGTTAGCTTGGAATCTGAAGTATCTGGTGGTGATGTGCTCATCGGAAGAACAAGTCCGCCGAGGTTCCTTGAAGAATACAAAGAATTCGAAGTAAAAGGTCCAACAATGCGAGACACATCAGTTGACGTTCGTCAATCGGAAGCTGGTGTTGTCGACGATATTTTCATTACAGAAACTGGAGAAGGAAGCAAAATAGTAAAAGTCAGAGTACGTGACCAACGTATACCTGAACTTGGAGACAAATTTGCTTCTCGTCACGGACAGAAAGGGGTTGTTGGAATGATTTTTCCACAAGAGGATATGCCTTTCTCTCCAAATGGAATCGTTCCAGATCTCATAATTAACCCTCATGCTATGCCATCACGAATGACCATTGGTCAGTTCCTTGAATCTATTGCTGGAAAAGTTGGCTCTGCAAGAGGTAAACCTGTTGACGGAACACCCTTCAGCAATGAAGGACCTGAGCAACTAAAGAAAGAGTTGATTAAACTTGGCTTCAGTCATACTGGACGAGAAATTCTTTACAGTGGTGTTTCTGGAGAAAAATTTGTTGCTGACATTTTCATGGGAGTTGTCTATTATCAGAAACTTCATCACATGGTTGCAGACAAGATGCACGCCCGGGCTAGAGGACAGGTTCAAATGTTAACTCGTCAGCCAACTGAAGGTCGTGCAAGAGGAGGCGGTCTGCGGTTTGGTGAAATGGAGAGAGACTGCTTGATCGGTCATG
>Ga0209536_100005996_pt1 | contig 18718 bp, 17 predicted proteins | sample DeeMarSeWOR28_12_FD_187461 | JGI IMG/M metagenome (GOLD analysis project Ga0209536, IMG submission 187461) | Marine sediment microbial communities from White Oak River estuary, North Carolina - WOR-2-8_12 (SPAdes) (version 2) | ecosystem: Environmental > Aquatic > Marine > Intertidal zone >... | reverse complement strand
GAACTACTAACGGTTCAATAACTGGAACTCGAGAGCTTGAATTTGCAGCTGGAGGGTCTGACAATAATATTAAACTTACTCCAAACTTCCAACCACTTTTTCAACTTCGTCTAATATTTCACAGGATTTAACAAGCTCTTTCATTTTGTTATGATCATTATATAACGGTCTGTCGATATCAAGAAATTCAATGTGCCTGCGTATGACTTCTTTTGCTTTTGCAACTCCTTTGCCTGTTTCATGATCACGGAGATCTAATGCTTGCGCAGCTGCCATCAATTCAATACCAAGAATACCGTACGCATTCTCAATAATTTGAGCATTTTTTAATGCAGTGTTCATTCCCATCGAAACAAAATCTTCCTGATCAGCAGCAGCTGGAATTGATTGAATAGATGCCGGGGCTGAAAGCATTCTTTGTTCCACAATTAATGTATCTGCGGTGTACTGGCTTAACATCAAACCGGAAAACATTCCAGCACCTTTTGTTAAGAATGGAGGAAGTCCAACACTTAAAGCAGGATTGTTTAACCTGTTCATTCTTCGCTCACTCATAACACTTACCATAGTAACCGCTGCGCTTATCATATCCATCGGAAGAGAAACTGGTGTGCCCTGGAAATTTGCACCTGTAAGTGTAAGATCATCTTCGGGAATGAATATGGGGTTATCACCAATTCCGTTTAATTCAATCTCAATTTGTTTCCTTGCATAAGCAACAGCATCGTGAGCAGCGCCTATCACCTGAGGCGAAGAACGCATAGAATATGCATCCTGTACTTTCTGTTTAATTTTTCCTGTAAGAAGATCACTACCATCAAAGCATTTACTGATTGCCCTTGCACTTCTTACTGCACCCGGAAATCCTCTTAGCTTATGAAGCCGTTCATCATATGGCTTAAGGTTTGCCAGTAAAGCTTCTAAACTCATTGATGCTGCTATCTCAGCTTGTTTCAACCATTTGTTGATATCAAACAATTGTAACGCACTAATTGCTGTAATAAAATTTGAACCATTAATAACTGCCAGTCCATCCCGAGCCTTCAAACCGGGAATTTTAATTCCTGCTTTTTTAAATGCTTCATTTCCCGGTAGTCTTTCCCCTTTGTAAAATGCCTCACCTTCCCCCATCATTAACAAAGCAATTTGGGACATTGGTGCAAGATCACCGCAAGCACCTACCGAGCCTTTTTCGCAAACAACAGGAGTAACATTTTTGTTAAGCATTTCTACTAATGTTTGTGTTATTTCTGGTCGGCAGCCGGAGTTACCATGTGCGTGTACATTAATTCTTCCGGCCATAGCACCACGAACATATTCAACCGGCATTGGTTTACCAATACCTGCAGAGTGATTATAAATAAGGTACTTTTGAAAATCTTTTACCTGTTCATCATCCAACACTACTTCCGAAAATTCACCAATACCGGTATTGACACCGTACATAATTTCTTTTGCCGCAATCTTTTTTTCAAGCATTGCACGGCATACTTTTATTCTCTCAAGCGCTTCATTACTCAATTCTACTTTTTCATTTAAGCGAGCAATACGTAATAATTGTTCAATAGTTAATCCGTTACCAGTAAGAGCAATCGCCATTTATTCCTCCATGTATAAGAATATTTTTTATTCTGGAAAATTACATATTAGTGGTGAGAATTCAGAGAAATAATATGAAAAGGAGCCCCCTCTAATCCTGCAAAATTGAAGTATTTAAATTTAATATTACTATGTAAAAAATTTTATTCCAGCAAGAAGTCTCTTCTTCTCAATGGATAAGAATTTTCTGGAACATAAAAGCCGCCTGTCAATTCATCTTATACTGCCAGTTCAAATTTTACCCAGCCTATTTCTTTAGTATGAATTTCAACAATAAATTCGTTGAATCGGTCTGGCAATAATATATAAAGTTCCTCGTTGACTAATATGAAACCCTTTTCTCTATCCGGAAGTTCATAAAATAAGACAAATTGCTTGTTCCAACTATTGTTCTCTAATACAATTATCGTTAGGATTAAAGTGAAAACATATTCATCAAACTTATATGTCCTGGTCGGGGGAATTCTTCTTGTAGTCCACATCGATTGTGTATATAAAGAATCTTTATCATATATTTTTATAAATGGAATGGTTAATGGAAAATTTGATATTTCTTCAACATTTTGTGCGAATGATTGATTAGCAAAGACAACGATTGAAAGGAGTCCTTTAATATTCAACACACTTTTCACCTCAAAATCTATTCTTATTTTTCTCAATCTATATAGATTATTTTGTTCTTTGATCTAACCGGATATTCCATTCCATTACACTTTCCAAATGCAGGATACCATTTTTAATAAAAGGATCATCTTTAAATGTAATACGAATTTCGCTTTCATCTTTTGCATCATAAATAATTACAATACGATCATAGTGAATTATGGGACCTGCAATTACAACTTTACCTTTCTTAAATAGTTTATCAACAAATTTAACATGTCCGTCCCAGAAATCCTGATTTTCAATTTCTTTGTTTTCATTCCAGTTTGGTCCGGGATCGAAAAGTATTATAAAAGTTTTTTTCAACATTTCTATTCTTCTTTCTTATACTCAATTTTATTTTTATCATTCTTTCCAAGTAATTTTTTTATCCTGTCGTTATTTTCTTTACTTGATCGGATATTCAGCATAACACTGCCATTATCGTATCTTGTAGAAATAACTTCAGCAAGCGAATGAATTTGTGAAGCGAGTTTTGTCTCCTCAATAGCAATAGATATTTCATCTTCTACAAATGAACGTTCAGCAGCATCTATCAGCAATTCTTTTAACTTCGATATGTTAATTCCTTTTTGAGCGGAAATTATTACACTATTATTATAATTGTTTCGTATAAAATCTATTTTACTTTTATCTTTAACAGCATCAACTTTATTAAAAACTTTAATCTCTATTTTATCTTTACTTCCAAATTCCTTTAAAGTATCATCAACAATTTTTAAATGGTCTTCATAAAAATGATGAGCCATATCAATTACATGCAGAATAATATCAGCTTCTCTTACCTCATTAAGTGTACTTTTAAATGATGCAACTAAATGCGGAGGAAGTTTCCGAATAAAACCGACCGTATCACTTATCAGCATTTTCTGTTTGCGATTTAAATCTATTGCATGTGTTGTGGAATCAAGAGTAGCAAAAAGTTTATTTTCTGCAAATACATCCGAATTTGTGAGCAGATTAAATAGTGTCGACTTACCGGCATTTGTATATCCGGCGAGCGATACACGTACATAATTTTTTCTATTACTACTTTGTGTATTCCGCTGCGATTCTATTTTCTTTAATTTTACTTTCAGATGACTGATGCGGTTACGAATAAATCTTCTGTCAGTTTCAATCTGTGTTTCACCAGGTCCTTTGGTTCCTATGCCACCGTACTGTTTTGATAAGTGAGTCCAGGCTCTCGTTAATCTGGGCAATAAATATTGCAGCTGTGCAAGTTCAACCTGAGTTTTAGCTTCTTTGGTTTTTGCCCTCAGTGCAAAAATATCAAGTATCAGCCCGCTCCGATCTATAATTTTTCTGTTAAATATATTTTCAAGATTCCTTACCTGAACAGCAGTGAGGTCATCGTCAAATATTATCAGCTCTATATCGTTCAATTCAACAAGCTGGGCAAGTTCTTCCGCTTTGCCTTTTCCAATATAATATGCGGAATCAAATCTGTTTCTAGCTTGAACGATTTTAAAAATTGATTCTGCCCCGGCGGTATCAGCAAGTTCTTCAAGTTCAGATAAATGTTCTTCAACCATATGTTTGCTTACATCCCTGAGGTTAATCGCAACGAGCATTGTTCGCTCTTTTGTTTTCTTCGGAATATCTATCATGCTTTTAAATCAACCAATTCTTTTTTTGCAGATCGTGCAATTGTCATTTCGATTAATGCTAACAAAAATGCAGCATTTAAAAAGTATCGCCACAACTCCGAACCGAATCTTGCCTCTAAAATTAATTTTACGGGATCTTCTCCTTTTGTTATTCTAAGATGCGACCCTTTAAAATTGATCGCTTCAAGGTACTCTTTAAATTCAGCATCCGAAATATACTTTACATTCGATTCAAGTTGATCAGTATTTACACTTATTGTTTCAAGTAGATCATCACCCGAATAAATTTTATAATTACCCGATAAAAATGTTTTACTATAAGTAAAAAATACGGAGTTGTTTCCATTAAGATTAATTAAATCTTCACTCCTGTCAGGGCGAATTACTTTTATTATCGGCATGGTTCTTCGGGAAATATTAATATTTAACTGTTTACCGGCAATATATTCTGCTTCACTTCTATCTTCTGCTGAAAGATATACCACAGATTTATAAATTAACGGCGCAAAAATACTCTTTATAGGAAAATCGCTCCACTCCAATACAGGCGAAACATTTAAAACAAAAATCTTTCCTCTTTCAAAATCATACTCACTTAAAAATGATGATCCATCGATTAAAGAAATTATGCTCTTACCTTTTCCTATCGGAGAAATTTTGTAATAATTATTAATAACCGGAGATTCAATCTCCTTCTTTTGTTGATCTCTGAAAATATTTTGCAAAAGAAGATGTTCGTAGTCAACTTTTTCGAAATCGACTGTTTTATTTATTTGCTCAGGATTAAATATTAAATCTTTTACCAGGGGCAAATTCAATGTGGTTAATATATCCTGAAATCCCTTCAACTCGGGTTTGGATGACGGAAATATAATTACGCCGCCGCCGTCTGTTACAAATTTTCTTAATTCACCGGGACGATCAATTACTTTGCTGCCGATAATTATTACTGCATCGTAGTTACTTAATTTCATTGTACCCATCTTGCTCAAAGGTTCTTCATCAAGCTCAATATTTCCATTAGCAGAAGCAGATTGTAAAGCAAGTTTAACAAATCGTATATCGTTAAATATCTCATATAGTAAAAGCACAGTTATTTTTTCAGGAATAAAAATTGAACTGAATCGTTTGTTATCTGCACTCACTTCATCATCCTCTATCTCAACGGTAACATCAACAAACCCGTTCACATTAGTCGTTCCTTCAAGCTGAATAATTTTTGCTTCATTCGATAGAAGATCAATACTCTTTTGGGAAGTACGTTTACCACCTGTAAACAAAGATACAACAAGGTTATTAACCGTTTGATCCGAATAGTTTGTAACTGTTGCTTCAAACAATATTGGTTTGTTTATTTCAAAGATTTTCGTAATTACGTCCAGCTTACTAATTCCTATGTTATAAACCTCTTTGCCGGAATAATCAAAAGAATAAAGCTTAACCTGTTCATTAAGAGATTGGCTTAAATCAGTTAAGTTTTGATTTATTGCAATCCTATCTTTTTGAAAATCTGATAGAAGATAAATTTCTTTATTAAAATTTTTAGATTCTAAAATTAACCCTGAAGCTTTAATTAATGCAGAGTTAATAGTTCCGCTTGCGTTTGATATATTTATGTTTTTCAGTTTATCTTCGACCAAATTAATATTAGTAGTAACCGGAACTTCTCCCTCAGAGTCTCCCGAAACAAGAATTAATCCTGCTTCGTCCCCTTCTTCAAAATTACTTAACAATTCTTTAATCGTTTGAACCGCCTGATTAATATACGAACCATTCTGATCGACTACTGACATGCTGAACGAATCATCCAGGATGAACACTGCAGTTGTTTTAGCTGCTGATGTTGTTCCTCCGATACTAATGCCCTCCAGAACGGGTCTTGCAAATGCAGTAACAATTAAAAGAATTATTAACACACGTAAAGCAAGCAAAAGCCATTGTTTAAGTTTTACACGTCTAATTTTATTTTTCTGTAACTCTTTCAGGAAGATCAAAGTGCTGAACTCGACCTTTTTAAGCTTCCTCAGGTTGAGTAGATGAATTATTACCGGTAAGCTTGCAGCAGCAAGTCCTATAAGTATTGCTGGATTTAAAAACGTCATTAACTAATAGTCTGAAATAAATTCTTTTAATTATAAAAGTAAACTAATGATTTGTCAAAATAGTGATATCTTAATCAGAATTCTATATATCAATTTTTCTATTAATATTTATTTGCTGTTTCGTTTAACAAAGCATCCGACATTCTTTCCTATCATAATACTTGTAATTTTTAGAATGATACTATATTTTTGTGTTACAACAAATAAAATAGTTGAAGTAATATGGGAACCATACTAAAAAGAAGATTGAAACAAACACACTTTGAATCCACCGAGCAGGAAGCATTTTTAAATATACTGGTTTGCTCAAATCACATAAAATCACACATTGAGGCAGTTTGTTTAAAACAGGGCATCACTCACGCACAGTTTAATGTACTACGAATTCTTAATGGCAGATACCCTGAGGGTTATCCAAGGGGCGATGTAATAAGCAGGATGATAGAACCCGCGCCTGATGTAACGAGACTAATTGACCGCTTAATAAAACAAGGATTGGTAGAACGATTTACCTCAGACCAGGACAGAAGATTGTCACTTACAAAAATAACCAATAAAGGCAGAGGCGTACTAAAAAAAATTAAACCGAATATAGATTCACTTTTTAAATTAGTCTCTGATAAACTTAATAAAAAAGAAAGAAAACAGCTTTCGGTTCTTCTAGAAAAAATTTACTCGGATCTTTTTTAATTTCTATAATATTACTTATTTCTCTCCGCAATCAGGTTCAGAGCACTCCCTGCTTTAAACCATTCAATCTGTGCAGCATTCATTGTATGGTTCAGTATAATTTCATCTTCAGAACCATCTTTATGCTTTAAAATCATCTTAACCGTTTCCCCGGGTCTTAGCTCGCTCAAGCCTACGATGTCTACTTTGTCATCTTCCTGTATCTTATCATAATCCGATGGAATAACAAATGTTAAAGGCAGCATACCCTGCTTCTTTAAATTAGTTTCGTGTATTCGTGCAAACGATTTTACAATTATCGCTTTGCCTCCAAGGAATCTTGGCTCCATTGCGGCATGTTCACGGCTAGATCCTTCGCCATAATTTTCATCGCCAATTACAACCCATCCTATTCCTTCTGCTTTATAATGCCGGGCAGTTTCCGGAACTGTTTTGTAATCACCGGTTAGCTGGTTTTTTACTTTTCCCGGCATTTCATTAAAATAATTTATTGCCCCAATAAACATATTGTTCGAAATATTATCCAGATGTCCTCGGAATCTTAACCACGGACCAGCCATAGAAATATGATCGGTTGTACATTTACCTTTTGCTTTTAACAATACAAAAAGATTTTTATAATCTTTTCCATCCCATGGTTTAAACGGTTCAAGTAATTCCAGTCGTTCACTTTCGGGATTAACTTTTACTTCAACTCCTGAGCCATTTTCTGCCGGGGGAACAAATCCGCTGCTTCCCTCATCAAACCCGGAAGGCGGGAGTTCTTCACCATGCGGAGGATCTAATTTTACTTTTTCTCCATTTTCATTTACCAGTTCATCAGTAACAGGATTAAATGACAAACTTCCTGCAATTGCTATGGCAGTAGTTAATTCAGGGCCTGCAACAAATGCCATCGTTTCAGGATTGCCATCATTACGTTTGGCAAAATTCCTGTTGAAAGATGTAACTATTGTATTCCTCTCCTTGTTCTCAGCTCCCACGCGTTTCCACATTCCAATACAGGGGCCACAAGCATTTGCCAAAATTGTTCCGCCAATATCGGTTAACTTTTTTAATTGCCCATCACGTTCAATAGTTTTACGCACCTGTTCTGAACCCGGAGTAATAGTAAATTCAGCTTTAGTTTTTAGATTTTTTTCCTTTGCCTGCTTCGCTATACTTGCAGAACGATCTATATCTTCATAGCTGGAATTTGTGCAACTGCCAATGAGGGCCACACTAACTTTATCGATAAAATTATTTTCTTTTACTGCTGCTTTCATCTTCGAAACCGGCCATGCTTTATCAGGTGAAAATGGACCATTAAGATGAGGTTCCAATTCATCCAGATTAATTTCAACTAATTGATCGTAATATTTTCCCGGAGATTTAAATACTTCTTTATCAGCTGTTAACAAATCTGCCAACCCTTCTGCAAAAGTAGTAACATCCGCTCTTCCCGTAATTCTTAAATAGGCAGACATTTTTTCATCGAAAGGAAATACAGAAGTTGTTGCCCCTATTTCTGCCCCCATATTACATATTGTTCCTTTACCTGTACAGGATATTGATTGAGTTCCATCACCAAAATATTCTACAATGGCACCGGTTCCACCTTTTACAGTCAAAATCCCAGCTAATTTCAATATTACATCCTTGGCTGAAGTCCATCCACTTAACTTGCCTGTTAATTTAATGCCAATCACTTTAGGCCATTTCAATTCCCAGGGCATACCTGCCATCACATCAACTGCATCAGCGCCACCGACACCTATTGCCAGCATACCCAGACCACCTGCATTAGGTGTGTGAGAATCTGTGCCAATCATCATTCCACCGGGGAAAGCATAATTTTCGAGCACAACCTGGTGTATTATTCCCGCACCCGGTTTCCAAAAACCAATTCCGTATTTACTCGAAATGCTTTCAAGAAAATCATAAACTTCTTTATTGTCTTCAGTGGCTCTTAATAAATCATCTTTCGCTCCTAACTCCGCTTGTATCAGATGATCACAATGAACAGTAGAGGGCACTGCAACAGATTTTCTTCCGGCAGACATAAACTGCAGCAATGCCATCTGCGCTGTTGCATCCTGCATTGCAACCCTATCCGGAGATAGTTCAACATAGTCTTTCCCTCTAACGTACTCTCTTTCAGTGCTTTGCCATAGATGTGCATAAAGTATTTTTTCAGCATATGTCATCGGGCGATTTAAAACATTCCTTACTTTTTCAATATTATCTCTGTATCCTTCATATAATTTCTGTATCATATCAAAATTTGCTGTCATTTCATCATCCTTAAACTTTGATTAAATTTAAAATTAACCTTATTGAAAATAATAAAAAGTCCTGAATTTTTCTTTTTAACATTTTATGGTACAAAATCAATCAATCGATTAACCGTTAAAAAAAATATTCTTATCTTTGTAATCAAATTTTACATAGAGGCAATATATGTTAGGTAGTTCAATATTAATTGTAGATGACGAAGTTTCCTATTTGGAATTAATGAAAGGTTTATTGGAGCAGGAAGGATATAAAAATGTAATCACTGAAGAAAATCCTTTAAAGGTAATATCTCTCCTAGAACAAAAAGATATTGAACTTATTTTGTTAGATGTTTATATGCCTCAAAAAAGCGGGTTGGATTTACTCGAGGAAATATATTCTCAATACCCTAATATTCCCGTTATTATCATTACGGCAGTTAACGAAGTTGAAGCTGCACTAAAGGCGGTAAAACTCGGAGCTTATGAATTCATTATTAAACCACCAGATACTGACAGATTATTTTTAACAATTCAAAGAGCTTTGGGCAAACGACTACTTGAAACCGAGAGAGATTCCTTAAGAAAAACACTGAGTGATGAGAAGCCCGAGCAAAAAATTTTTTCAGATATTATTACTGACTCGCCAACTATGTTCAAAGTTTTTGAGCTTGCCGAAATTTTTGCTCCAACAAACGAAACAGTTTTAATCTCCGGTGAAACTGGAACCGGCAAAGATTTACTGGCAAGAAAAATACATGATCTTTCACGGAGAAAAATCGGACCTTTTATTGCTGTTAACCTCGCATCTATTTCACCAAGTTTATTTGAAAGTGAATTGTTCGGACATAAAAAGGGTACGTTTACAGGCGCAGGAAATGATAAGATGGGTTATTTTGAAGCTGCACAAACTGGTACAATCTTTCTCGATGAAATTGGTGAACTTCCCTTAGAACTCCAGGGAAAACTACTAAGAACAATACAATATAATGAGATAATGAGATTAGGAGATCCTAAGCCGATCAACCTTGATATAAGAATAATTTCTGCCACAAACAGAAATTTACTTGATGTAGTAAACAAGAAGGAATTTCGTGCAGATCTTTATTATCGTTTAAATAGAGGATTCATTCATATACCACCGTTAAGAAAGCGAGGTGATGATGTTCTAATTCTTGCAGATCATTTTCTTGAAACAGGTAATAAAATTTATAACCGGAATATTCTTGGTTTTTCCGAAGATGTTGTGAATGATTTGAGAACATATTCCTTTCCCGGTAATGTAAGAGAACTTGAAAATATTATACTTAATGCTGTGGCAAAAACCTCGAATAGCCAGTATATAGATACCATTGATCTTCCTTCTGCCTTACACAAGGATAAACAGTTCTCAACTGAAACTGGCAAGCTTTGTTCATTGGATGACGCAATGGAAGAACATATTATGTATGTTTTAAAAACAATGGGCAGCAGTGTTCAAAAAGCTGCTCCAATTTTAGGACTAAGTGAAAGAACCTTACAGAGGAGATTGAAAATAATACGAGACAAGGCAAAATAATTCCGCCATCGTTGGCGCAATCTGTGTCGTTATTGGCCCTTAAATAAATTCAATAATTTAGTACCCGAATTAATTTCTAATCATTACCCCCCCCCAAATTGCACTTCAATATTTATTTTTATTTTGGCAGTTTAATTGAAGGTATGCTGCAGGCAAATGTGTAATTATACACAAAATTAAGAAGAGAAATATGAATACAGGACAATTACTTCTTAGTATAGGGGCTCTTTTATCATTATCGCTTACCGTTCTTAGAGTGAATAACACCATTCTAACAACAGATGTTACACTTCAAGATTCCAAACTTGGTGTATTAGCAGTTTCTTTGGCAACCTCACTAATCGAAGAAGCCAGTAAGAAAGCATTTGATGCCGTTACAACTGAAGATGCAGTAACCGATTTAAGTGCTCTTACAGCCCCTGATGAATTGGGAGCCGGATGGTGGGAAACACCCGATACTTATGATGACTTCGACGATTATAACGGCTATACAAAACTTGATACCATCAATACCATTGATTACCAGCTTAAATGCTTTGTTAACTATATAAATCCCGATAATATTGATGGTATTATAATGCAAAAAACCTGGCATAAAAAAATTACAATTCTCATTACAAGTTCATTAATGAATGACACATTGAGTTTTTCAACAGTATATAGTTATTGGCATTTTAGATAGGAAATTTTATGGGATATGGTACTCTTTTAGACGTATTAGGTTCAATTATAATCGGCGGAATTTTACTTACAATTGTTTTCCGCTTAAATGGTGCTGCCACAGAAAAAACCTACAACAACAGCGGTGAGCTTTCCCTTCAGCAAAACCTTTCAACCATTGCACAAATAATTGAACACGATTTTAGAAAAATAGGTTATTGCGCCGATTGGAATAAACTGCCCGACCCAACAAAAGCAATCTTATTAGCTGACAGCTCAGCCATTAAATATTTAACAGATGTTGAGCCGGACGGCAACCTCGATTCTATTTATTATTATTTAGGACCAACATCTGAATTATTAGCAACCGAAAATCCAAGAGACCGTATTCTATACAGAGTTATAAATGATGAGGCACCGGTTCAATCAAATCTCGGCGTCACTCAATTCTACATGGTTTATTATGATGCCCTTGGTGATAGGATTAATTTACCCATTTCTAATAATGGTGAAATTTCAAGTATAGAAATTAATGTAACTGTTGAGAATGTAGCAGCTTATGACACAAGTTATTCAAAGGCTTATTGGAGGCAAATAAGAATGGTTTCAAGGAATTTAATAAACAGATAGGAAAACGAAATGAGTGGAAAAGCATCTTTACTTGTAGTTGCAGGTTTCAGTTTGATCTTTTTAGTAATCTCAGTAAATTTTGGGAGTGTATCAAATCGTGCGGTTGATAACTTCGTAGATTATTCTAACAAAACAATATCGCATAACATTGCCATCAGCGGGGCTAATATTGCGGCGAATGAAATATACCTTGATCCAACCTGGGATGATGGATTTCAAAACCTGAGTTACCAGGGAGGTAGCCTAGATGTTGAAGTAATTGTAGTAGATGCATTCCAAAATATCCGGGAGATTGTTTCCACAGCCGATTATAACAGCACATTAAGCACAGTTAAAGTAACTCTTTCTCCAAGTAAATTTTCCAAGTTCGCTTACTTCTCGGTTTCCGAAGGTGAAAATATTTGGTGGACCAAAAGTGATACTGTGTGGGGACCATTCCACACACAGGATTATATGAGAGTATATCGCCATCCGGTATTTTTTGGGAAGGCAACCACTAAGAGAAAACTAATCTATTATACCAGCAAAACTCAGGATAAGCCCTATTTCTTCAGTGGGTTTGAAAGAGGTATAAACCTCCCTCTCCCCGATGACGCTGTAGACGATATTGAACCAATGGCCGATGATAACGGATTAAAGTTTAATGGCCACGATACTGTCTATATAAACTTTGAGCGGGATAGTTTAAAATTTCGTTTTTCCTATAGTGATCCTGACACTGTAATTTACCTTCCTACTGCGGCTCCAAATGGAATTATATTTGCAAAAAATTCAGTTGTAAGATTAAAAGGTGTTGTAAGCGGACAATATTCTGTGGTTAGTTCTGGTCCTTCAGACAAAGGAAAAATATATCTTGATGATGATATTGTTTTTGACAAGGATCCCAACATTTATGTTAACTCAACAGATTTACTAGGAATTATAGCAAAAAACGAAGTGCTAATTACTGATAATTCAGCCAACCATAGTGATATATTTATCGACGCTTCAATATACACCGAAACGGGAGGGTTTGGCGCTGAGAATTATAAAAACAGACCAGTTAGTGGTAATATAAATCTACGTGGTGGAATAATACAGCACACAAGGAGAGCTGTAGGTACTTTTAATCAGTATGGCCCGGAATCAGGTTTTGCCAAACGATACCGTTATGATGAGAGATTAAGGATTGCTTCCCCTCCCGGTTTCCCCGGTACCGGCAGTTATGAGATAGTTGCATGGTTAGAATAAATATCAGTCTAGTCTATAGATTCATTATCGAAAAGTTATGCTTCACATTAAACGAAAAAATTTTACGAGACAAGCAAAATAAGACCGACATATGTGGCGCAATAGATGACGTTATTGACGCTGATATAAATTTGAAACTATAGTAACCAAACTAAATCCTAACCATACTTACCCAAATCACACTTCTGAATTTATTTCAATTTTGGCAGTTAAATTGCAACTATCTTACCGGTAAGTTTATCTCAACTCACTAAATTGAAAAGGGAATTATGAATACAGGACAATCATTTTTAAGCATCGGGGCGTTATTATTATTCTCCTTAGTTTCTCTCAACTTCAACTCATCTGTTCTATCAAACACTACTGTAGAAGTAGAGAATAAAGTTTATTTAACTGCCTTCTCTTTAGCAGATGATTTAATTGAAGAAATAAAGCAGAAAGCATTTGATGCTGCAACGGTAGATTTTCCCACGACAGATCCATCTACTCTTACGGCTGCAGAAAATCTTGGTCATGGTTGGTGGGAAACTTATCCCGATTATAATGATATTGATGACTTTAATAATTTTGTTCAAACAGTGTCTGCTCCGCATGCGGAGAATTATCAAGTTGCCTGCGTTGTTCATTATGTTGACAGTGATAATCCTGATCAGATTGTTTCGACTCAAACATTTTACAAAAAAGTAACCGTTACGGTAGACAGCCCTTATTTAAGAAGTCCAATTCAACTTTCTCACATATTTACCTTAAAGTAAGCTATGAATATTATACTAGATTTAATGGGTTCAACAATAATTGGTGGATTGATAGTTTCAATGCTTATCAATTTTAATATGTTCCAAAGTAACTCTATAATTTCATCCGATTCAGAGTTACAACTCCAGCAGAATGCGAAAACACTTGCAGAAATTCTGAACCACGATTTAAGAAAAATAGGTTACCGATATGATAACACTGCATTTGTTGAGGCAGACTCAGAACGGATATCATTCTATTCTGATATTGACAGGGACGGTAATATCGAACTTGTAACATATATGCTTGGTGATACTACGGAAGTATCTGGAACAATAAATCCAAGAGATAGGATTCTTTGCAGGATAGTAGATAATGATACTCTTTCAGGACCCTCTCTTGGATTAATAAAAACTAAATTTTCTTACTTCAACGGATCAGGTTTAGCAACAACAACTTTCTCAGAGATACAATACGTTAAGGCAGAACTCTGGATTGAAACAATTGAACCTGTTGATGGTGGATATCCGTTTACTTATTGGGAATTAATAATTAATCCGAGGAATTTATAATGGGAAGAGGAATACTAATAACGGTTTTAGGAGTTTCTGTAATTACTGCATTTCTTGTTTTGAAATTAAATGCAAATTCCAAAGAAGGGTTACGGACAACAGTAGATTATTATGAATTAACTCAGGCAAGGCTTATTGCTAACTCCAGCGTGGAAGTATACCTGGAAAAACTTAGAAGAGATAAAACTCTCAGTGGCAGCTACACTGATATTGATTTGTTGGATGGAGTATATGACATATCTATAACCGGACCGGATTCACAAATGACCATCACATCAACCAGTCATTTTGGAAATACTAATCATCAGGTGATTGTAACAGCAAGAAGAGAACCTGCAGTAATGCCGAAGGTTAACGGAGCACTATATATTTCATCAGATACACTAGCAGTGAACCTGCAGGGAAACTTGGATATTGATGGGAATGACAGGAATATAGATGATTCACCTGGTCCGGAATCACCACTGCCAGGTATTGCAGTTGATGATGCAGGAGATAGTGCTTATGTAATCAACAATCTAAAACCAAAAATTGCAAATGATATAGAGGGATTAGGTGGTTCTCCAAGTGTAAATGCTGTTGGTGACTCTACAGACTGGAAGGAAGTATCGGAGAATTTAATTTTTTCTGCTGATTATACCCTGCCTACAGGAAATTACACAACTGGAACAGTATTAGGTACTTTTGCCGAACCAAAGATTACTTATGTAACCGGTAATGTTCATTTTTCCGGAACAGCAACTGGTAGTGGGATAATGATTATAAATGGGAACGTAACAATGAGCGGACAATTTACTTTTTATGGTATGCTTATAGTTTATGGTCAATCCTCAATACAAACTGATATTGTTGGAAACGGAGGTATTTACGGTTCAACAGCCCTGGTTGGAAATAATGTTGATATAAAAGCTACGGGAAACGCTTCATTCTATTACAGCAGCCAGGCAATTTCAAATGCACAAATAAAAATGAAATCATCAAGATTTGAAATACTAAGTTGGTGGGAGTAATAAAAATTAAACATTAAACCTGTTTTTTGAAAATTAAATAAGAAGTTGTTCAAGTATCATTCACAATCTTATTTACTCCAGGAGGAACGAGCAGTTTTGCGACACTCCTTTAGAACTGCTTGTTCCTATTAATTTTCCATTAACGTAGGGCTATGCTTCATCATTAGCGGTTGAGAAAATAATGCGTTACATAAAACGTAGAGGTTAAGGATGGAATCTATAAGCACTAATAATAAGATCATCAAGTACGATCTTACAAGATTTGCAGGGAAGATCGGGAACAGTGGATTAACATTTTTTGGAATTATAAAATTCACGATTTCCCTATCAATCTTTTTTGCATTAATTATGCTTGTGTTTAGATAGTAGCTGATATACTTATACAAACGCTAGATTGCACGACGGAAGGCATAAGTGGAAAAGTAATATATTTATTAAAACAATCGAAAAAATTACGCCGGTAAATCATCTTCACGGATGAGCAATAAAACTGCCGTTTGCGGAATGATCAAAAACTTCTCTGCATCAAACTCAATTTCCACAGCTTCTTTTCTTAAAAAGATTGCTAAATCTCCCTCTTTTGCCTGCAGAGGAATATACTTCACCTGCTCGGAAGATTCTTTCCAGGGTTCTTCATCTTCCTGTGAAGATGTCGCGTAACCGGGACCAACTTTTATAATATAGCCGCTCTGAACCCTTTCTTTTTCTCTAACACCGGCAGGCAGATATAATCCGCTATTTGTTTTTTCAGAATCAGCACGGGGTTTTATCAAAACTCTATCGCCAACTACAATAAATTTTTCGAGATTGCTCAAAGTCATATTCACTAGTTAAAAATTAAATTATTAATATATAAATATAAACAGAAACTATAAGTAAATGTAGTTATGCAATGTGCCTCAAGTTGCCTCTATTCAAACTACCCAATATCGCTCAATCTTGATGTCCCTGATTCCATTCACTCTGTTAATCAGTTATTTGCAGCTTTTGTTTACTTTACTTTAACAAGTAGAGATGTCGATGCACTATTTATTAACAAATTTTTCCTTTAATATGCTGATGCAAAATATCCAAGCTTCAATATAGATTTTAATATTTATAAATTTGTTTTCATAATTACAAAATATGAAAGATAAGTTAATGAATAGATTCGGCGGTGAATTTTGGGATGAAAGATATAATTCCTTGGAGTTTGTATATGGCACTGAACCGAATATTTTTTTTAAAGATGAATTAAATAAACTAAAAACCGGAAATATTTTATTGCTGGGAGAAGGTGAAGGAAGAAATGCAGTTTATGCCGCAGCTAACGGATGGAAGGTTGATGCAGTTGATTTCAGTAGAATTGCTAAAGATAAAGCATTAAAATTAGCTGAAGAAAATTCTGTGAGTATTAATTATAATTTAGCTGATCTTTCAGAATATAAACCCAAAGCAAACTATTACAATTCAGCTGCAATAATATTCCTACATCTAAATCTAAAGATCAGAAGTATAGTTCACTCAAGAGTTGTGGATTCACTAAAATCCGGTGGTACATTAATCCTTGAGGTTTATGAAAAGGAACAATTAGGAAAGGATTCCGGTGGTCCACAAAATATTGATATGCTTTATTCCAAGGAAGAATTAAAAGATGATTTTGTTAAGATGAACATTATAGTATTGGAAAAGAAAATTGTAAACCTAAATGAAAGTAACCAGCACAAAGGAGAAGCAGCTGTAATAAGATTGATCGCTGTAAAACCATAAACTGATACATAATGAAAGTTTTATTTATCACATATTATTGGCCTCCATCGGGAAAAGCATCATTACACTGGCCCTTAAAAATTATGAAGCATCTTCCAAAATATGGATGGCGGCCATTAGTGCTAACTATTGAAGAAGATACATTCTCTCAACACGATGATACACTGCTCGAAGATATATCACCTGATTTAAAGGTATTCAGGACAAAATCGTATGAGCCGTTTAATATTTATAAAAAATTCGTCGGTAAAAAAGAAGATGAAAAGCTGGTTGCTTCTGAAACAATTTCAAAATCAAACAGAAGTCTGCCACATAGAATTTCTATCTGGTTAAGAATGAATTTGTTCATTCCCGATGCCAGGATTGGATGGTACTTTCCAGCAATAAAGGCAGCACGCAAAATAATTGAACAAGAAAAAATTGATTCAATCGTTTCAATTGGGCCACCACACTCAACTCATTTAATCGGGAAGAGGATCAGTAAAAAAATGAGAATTCCGCACGTAGCTGTATTTATCGATCCCTGGGTTGATATAATATACTATAAGGATTTTAAGCGAAACAAAATTACGTTAAGCAGCGATAATTATCTTGAAAAAAGTGTATTACAAAATGCGAATGCAATAGTATTTGTAACCCGAACAATGAAAGAAGACTACGAAAAAAAATACAATTTTATCGGAAATAAATCGTACGTTCTTTACTGGGGTTATAACGAAGAGGACTTTGAAAGGATAGTAGTTAACAAAGAACAGAAAAACGAAAAAGTTTTAGTACATGCCGGAAACATATTTTCATTTCAAAACCCTGTAAACTTCTGGAAACAAATAAAAAAGGAAAATGATGAAGGAAATAAAATTCATATAAAATTTATTGGTACCGTAGATCCTGAAATTAAAAAGAGTATTACCGAGGAAGGCTTAAATGAAATTACTGAATATTGCGGATTTTTACCTTACGATGAAATGCTGAAGAGTATAAGTGAAGCCGATTTTCTTTTAGTCTGCGCTAGTGAACCGAGACATGTTCCGGGCAAACTTTTTGAATATTTGAGAACAGGTAACCCAATTATAGCTTTTGGCGACAAGAACAAAGAGGTTAAAAAAATCCTGGAAGAATCAAACGCGGGAATGATGTTTAATTATAATGAATCTGGTGAAAGATTTTTTACCAATTATAAAAATCTTAAAGCTGATCCTTCGTATGTAGTGAGGTTTGACAGGGAGAGAGTAGCGGCAGAAATGGCGAAAATATTATCGAGTATTTGCCAATAATTTTTCGTACAATTCCAAATAACGATGAGCTATTTTATCTTCATTATAAAGTTTTTCTGCTTTTACCCTGCAAGCCGCTCTAAATTTGACCAACATATCAGGATTTCCTAATAAAGTATTTATTCCCTTTGCCAGATCCTCCGAAGATATCAATTCAGCTAAGTAACCATTTTCTAAATGATCAATCATATCCGGCATGCCGCCCACGTTGAAACCAACAACGGGTGTTCCGCAACAGGTCGCCTCTATTACTGTATTAGGAAGGTTATCCTGTAAGGAAGGAGCAACAAACAGATCAGCTGCATTATAACATTCAACTATACTTTCCTGGATATTAATTTTTCCAAACTGGTAAACTCTAAAGGGAATATCATTTAGTACTTT
>Ga0209536_100005995_pt1 | contig 18723 bp, 12 predicted proteins | sample DeeMarSeWOR28_12_FD_187461 | JGI IMG/M metagenome (GOLD analysis project Ga0209536, IMG submission 187461) | Marine sediment microbial communities from White Oak River estuary, North Carolina - WOR-2-8_12 (SPAdes) (version 2) | ecosystem: Environmental > Aquatic > Marine > Intertidal zone >... | reverse complement strand
CTCGTAGCGTACGCCCTCCTGCTTGTCGGATTCAAAGCGCTGGGGACATTTGCGCCCCTTTCGTTTGATCTGCCGACCGATTATGTGGCGAAAGCCTTTCCTTTCCGCACACCCTTGCTGACGCTATTCGCAGAGAGCTTCGCGATCATGACGTTTGTGTTCATCATCTTTGTTCTTTTCGCCGTTTCGTGGCTTCGGACACGACTGCCCGTTCCGACGCTGGCAGTAGTGATTGTGGCTGCCGTGCTTGGGTTCAACAATTTCGCACGCCTCGAACCCGCGTGGCCCGCGATGGCCCTGCAGATGGTGACTTTTGGCGTTGTTGTCTGGGCGTTCTACCAATACGATGTTCTGGCGGGTATCCTTGCCCTCTTCACATATTTCCTCGCACCTGATATCGCGGGGATGATGTTTTCTGGTAGTGCTTTTTATGAAATTCCGGCGACAATCTGGTTGGGAGCGACAGGGGTGGTTCTGGCCGGGGGGGCGGCGCTGCAGTTACGCCAGCAAGAGCTCAAGTCCTTTGATGATATCATGCCCGCGTTCGCCCGTAATATTACTGAGCGGCAACGCCTTCAGCAGGAGCTAGAGATTGCCCGGCGCGTTCAAATGAGCTTCCTGCCAAAGCACAACCCCCGAATCGAGGGTCTCGACATTGCGGCGCAGTGCGCGCCCGCCTTGGAGGTCGGCGGTGATTATTTTGACTTTATCCCGTTGAAGGGGGCAAAACTCGGAATTGCCATCGGCGACGTGTCCGGCAAGGGAACGCAGGCAGCTTTCTATATGACCTTGGCGAAAGGATTTCTGAAGGCGCTGTCTCCCCACCACGATTCACCGGCCGTAGTTCTCTCGCATCTCAACAAGCTGTTCTATGAGAACGTCGACCGCGGGGCATTTATCAGCATGGTGTACGCTACAGTGGATATCAAAGGCCGGACGATCACGATTGCTCGGGCCGGTCATAATCCGGTCATTATGCGAAAATCCGAGGCTGTGGACGTCGAGGTACTGCAACCAACGGGTTTGGGGCTCGGTCTTGAGGCAGGGGAGACCTTTGCCAAGACCATAGAGGAGGTGAGCGTCCCCTTCAAGCCCGGAGATGCGTTTGTGTTCTACACCGACGGTTTTTCGGAAGCGATGAACAGACAGAAGCAGGAGTTTGGCGAGGAACAGCTCTACGGAGTGGTCAATGCGGTCTCAGGCGGATCGGCACAGCATATTCTGGATGAAGTCTTCTCCGCCGTTCGGAAGTTCGCGGGAAGGGAGAAGCAACACGACGACATGACGCTAGTAGTGTTGAAGATTACCTGAGAGAGAAAGAACTGTTGCTATGATCCGAGCGGTGGTCTTCGATCTGGACAACACCCTTGTCGACTTTATGGCGATGAAGCGGCAGGCGATCGACGCGGCAATCGGAGCTATGCGCGACGCCGGATTCAAACTTCCAGCTGAGGATATCCGTCGGAAGATCGACGATATCTATAAACATCGCGGGATCGAATTTCAGAACGTCTTCGATCAGCTGCTGTACGATGAATTCAGCAAGATCGATTACAAAATCCTGTCGGCGGGGATCATCGCTTACCGACGAGCGCGTGAAGCAGCGCTCGTTCCCTATCCGCATGTCTATCTGACATTGATCGAGCTGACAAAAATGAACATCAAACTGGGGGTGGTTTCTGACGCTCCAGCGCGTGAAGCATGGCTTAGACTGACATATCTCAATCTCCACCATGTGTTTGACGTTGTCGTGACCTTTGACGATACGGGCAAGCGCAAGCCGAGGCCCGAACCCTTCCGGAAGGCGCTGGAGCGCCTCGGCGTACCTGCCGAGGAGTCGTTGATGGTGGGAGATTGGGCGGAGCGGGATGTTGTGGGTGCAGCGCAGGTGGGAATGAAGACCGTCTTTGCGCGCTACGGCGACACTTTTGGTACGCTGATCTCCCACGCCGACTACGAAGTCAATGACGTGTCAGAGACAATCGATATTGTCAAACGAGAAAACGCTTAAGCGTGAGATTATGGCGGTTATTCGAGGCATAGGAGTCGATGTCATCGATATGCAGCGGATTCGTACGACCATCGAAGAGATGGGACATGCGTTTCTGAGGAAGCTGTTCACCGAAGGGGAGGTGGCCTACTGTCAGTCGAAAAGAGCCCCTCACCAGCATTTCGCAGCTCGGTTCGCCGCGAAGGAAGCGGTCAGCAAGGCGCTGCAAACCGGATGGAGCGGGGTGTTTCGATGGAAGGATGTTGAAGTGGTGAATGAGCCGTCGGGGGCGCCGAAAATCCTTCTTCACAATGATCTTGCAGAGGTGCTCTCAAACTGTACCGTGCACCTGACCATCTCCCATACAGACACTACGGTCGTCGCGTTTGCAGTGATCGAGGAGATGCCGGCTCCCTCAAGCTAGCGGAGCTGTCGGGACTCTCCGTCAATCTCTAAGCGAAGTTCCCCCCGTGTGTTCTCCAAGCGCGCCGTGCGGAATTCGCGCCCAGGCTCGGTCAAGACCACCTGCCGCAGCTCCCCTGGAGCGATCGCGAAAATAACCGGATTTCCGTACACCCATGTCCCTCCGTCGAACGATGGTGCGTGTGCCGATAGCACGTAGAAGGCGTGACCGCCGGCGCGCACGTCAAGGACCATCGTTCCCTTATCAGCTAGCCGACGGTCGATGACTGCACCATCATCGACAGATACAAGCACCTGATCGTGTCTGTTCGTGGTGAACAGAACATGGTCCTCTTCATTAAATGCTCCGAGGAGAAGACCGCAGTCCACACTATGCTCCAGGGTGCCCCCGCCGGAGACCAGAAGAGTGCGTTCCTGGTACTTCTCCTCATCCCACTGTGCCGTGCCCACCGCGCAAACACCTCCTGCATTTGACATCACGATGCCGGTTGCGAACTGGCCTGGCATGCTGCGTTCAACAACTGGCTCCCCCTCCTCCGTGAACCAGAAGAGCCGGACCACAGACTGAGCAGGCTCTCCAACGGCGAGTGCGACCGCGTGGTCATGGAGGGCGAAAGGCATTTGTCGTTCGAGTTCAGGAATCGCTTCTTTGAACAGCCGGACAGAGCGTCGGAGGCTCCCGTCGGGCGCATAAAATTCAAGAATGCCGTGAAAGCTGTCCAGCAGGACGGCTGCCCCTGATTCAAAGACACCCACTGCCGGTGGCCCGACATCGTATGGCAGAGGTTTCGTGATGGTATACAGCGACGTTCCTTGGAGGTCCGTTACGTGCATGCGAAACTCGTTCAATGCCCGAGCGTTCTGTGCGCCTCCGGTCACCTCCCGCTCAACCTGAAATGTACCACGTCGAGACTCCTGTGCTGTCACCGTGAGGCTAAGGCCCAGAACAAAGAGAAAGAGATTTCTTAGAGTGGTCTTCATCATTTGACAAGCATAAGCTTTCGGGTTTGAACAACGCTTCCGGCTTCAAGCCGGGCATAATAGACACCGCTCGCCAAGTGCGATGCGTTCCATCGGAGGGTGTACCGTCCAACACTCACAGGTTCGTCGAGGAGGACGGCGACCTCTCGTCCCAGCATGTCGAAGATCTTCACTGAAACATCGCCGTCAGTGGGAACGCTCAGGTCAAGGACCGTCTCGGGGTTGAAGGGGTTCGGATAGTTTTCTGAGAGATCCCAGTCCTTGATGGTCGCGTCCAGGTGAACCACGTCAACTGACGAAACGAGGCCAAAGAGCTGAAGTATGGCGTTCATCAGTGTCTCTCGTTGCAGCTGTGAGAGAATCGACTCGAAGGGAAAGGCGAGATAGGCCAGATTGCCCGGGGTAGTGCCTCCACCGAAGGTCCCTGCATAAGCAATCGCAGCAATGCGGGGATTTCCCCCCGTGCGGTTTGTATTGTATGTCATGAAGGTGGAAGCTCCCCCGATGGGATCGATATCATCAGGGTAGTCCTCAGGGTAGACCTGCCCAAAGGTGAAGGTCAACGCCGCAATCGAAGACCCGTTGACACCCGTTGCGGTGCGCATGGAATTGTCACCATCGTAGACGAAAGACGCTTTCAGATAAGAGTTGTAAAAGGCAATGTCTGACGCGGTGGAACTCCCCGACCGGCCTAGATCCCAACCAACTTCGGATCCAGACACCAGAAACCGCCCCCCATTCTCGAGATACGCCCTCACCTTCACTTGTTCAGAGGCCGAAAATGTTTCGTCCGTCGTGGACTCATCCCCTAAATACCAGATCACAGCGTCGTAGTCAAGGAGATTGACGGTGCCATCGATCACGGCTTCATTCGCGCAGCTCGACACACAGTCAGTCCACCCCGTAAGACTCGTGCCGTAGCTTACGGTGAAACTGTGCGTGGGAAAGGTCCAGCTTCCCGACCCAGTGGAGCGATCAAAGCCATCGACGATGAGGATCGAGAGCGGATTGTCTCCCAACGCGAGGCTTGGCCCGTGGGCGTAGTACACGTCGCTGGGAGGGCTCTCATTTGGGGGCATCACCGTATCTACGGCTGTCACACGGATCTCCATACCAGGACCCGGGCGGTTGATGAACGGACTCATGTCGCTGATGTCGAATGAACTCGAGTCTGCTGTAAGCACTGTCTCGTCGATGATCGTTGACCAGCCCGTTGTGGAGCGATACGAGACGCGGTACCCGCGAAGGTCAGGCTCGGGACTTGGGCTCCACGACAGGTGAATACTGCTGCCGAGAGAGTCTACCACGACCGTCCTAAGCTCGGGAGTTGAGGGGGGGACGAGGTCGTTACGGGTGATCTCGATTGGGAAAAAGGCGTGATCGGTATTGCTGCGCGTGTCCTCTGCAAAGATTTCGAGGACATAGGAACCTTCTGGGAGGGACTCCGTGTCGAACCAAGAGTCGGACACGACTCGGCTTGAACTGACCGCGGAAGCCCCAGCCCCGTTTGTCACGTAGTAATAATGTGCACTAGTAGTTGAGTATGGCTCGCCCAGGAACGCCATATCAACGTAGGAATCAAGAGGTTTCCGGTCATATCGGTACCGGAGGCCGTTGTCGGGAGGTTCGAAGACGATGGTCAGGCTATCCGCGGACCACACACGGTATCCGACCATATAGGTCCCGTTATTCGTCTGCGTGCCGCCCGGATTGCCCGGGCCGTTGCGCTCGTTGACCCGGACACTGATGTCCACCTTTCCATAGAGCGTGGATCCTGGAATAATCGTGCCGAGACCCTGCTGTCGATATTGGAGGGTAGATCGGTCGATCACGGGAGTGTAGGTGTCAACGTACGGTGTCAACCCCCCGCCATTCCTAATTGCGTTGGTCTCTACATCTGAGGTCAGTTCTCTCTCTGTCACATGGACGTGACCCATCCCGGGATAGATTGTCCCGAGTATTGTGACTCCGGCCTGCACGGGGTCCCCTGCGGCGAGGCCAGGGGCTGGGTTGATGTGCACATAGCTGATGTGCTTCCAGGACCCGCTGACACTCGTGCGAACACGTACGTAGTTGTTCGATCCGTCTGAGCCGCTGAGAGAATACACAAATCCGTCCAGGCCAGAATAGACCGGATAGCCGTCTGGCTCTCCGATATCCACCCCGTTGTGAAAGTGATTCGCAGTAAGCGTGTTCCGGTACTCGCAGAAAGTGCCATTGATGTTTCGACTTGTACCAAACGGGGGGACTGGCCACTGGTAGGTAACGGCATCGCCTTGCGCCCAAAGCCCATTCCAGAGCATCATCGCGGCTGCCAGGCGGAAAGCTGTAGAGAGAATTGGTTGACGCATCGATCCAAAATACGAAAACAAGCTGGAAAAACAAGGCGTCAGGTCTCTCTCATATTCTTGCATGTAGAAGTGCTTTTGAGTATTTTCTTAAACCAATGCTTTATCCAATTCGCGGGAATCTTTGGAGTTGCTTCACCCAGCATCGTTCACTACATCGGGTCACGGGAGATGAAACAACTCGGCATTCGGAAGCTGTATTATTCGATCAGCGAAGTCAGCCGGATTACTGGACTGGAGCAATATGTCCTTCGGTACTGGGAGTCGGAGTTCCCCGAGCTCAAGCCAGCAAAGAACAGGGCCGGGAACCGGATCTATACCAACAAGGATATCAAGCTCATCCTCCACATCAAACATCTACTGAGGGACGAGAAGTACACGATCGAGGGGGCCAAAAAAGTGCTGGAGGATTATGTTCCCGAGTCAGAAGCGGGTGAGCAGCTGGAGCTCCTCAATGTTCCACAGAAGAAGAAAATTCAGGATGAAGAAATCCGGGCTGAAATGACCGAGGTCAAGGAATTTCTGCAGTCGATTCTCGAAAAGTTTGGCAAGTGAACTGATCCTGTTGAGCAATTTTCCCGCCCGGTATCCGCACTTATGCGATGGCCCGTCCCAAAGCGCTGGCCGCGCGACTGATCGCATCCACAATCCCATCGAAGGAGACCAACCATGGAACGCATTCCAACTGCTCGCTCTTTGCCCTTTCTGCTCTTGGGATTGGTGGTCCTCATGACGGGCTGTCGTCCCGCGAGGCCTGAGGCTGTGCCGCCACGCGCCGAGGTTCGGCCCACGACGCTAGAGAAACATGGCGATGTTCGCACGGACAACTACTTCTGGCTTCGGGAGCGGGAGAACCCGGAGGTTATCGCCTATCTTGAGGCCGAGAACACGTATACCGACACCATGATGAGCCATACGGCGGACCTCCAAGAGCGGCTCTTCGAGGAAATCAAAGGTCGCATCAAACAAACAGACATGTCCGTCCCGTATGAGCGTGACGGCTACTTCTACTATACGCGCATGGAGGATGGGAAAGACTACCCCATCTATTGCCGGAAGAAGGGGTCTCTCGACGGTGACGAAGAAGTTATGATTGACGCCAACGAACTTGCCAAGGGACACGGGTTCTCGGCGATTGGACGTGTCGAAGTCAGTCCCCGAGGTAATCTGGTGGCGTTTGCACAGGATACGATGGGACGCCGGTTCTACCACATCCGGATCAAAAATCTCGAGACTGGGGAACTGCTGGCTGACGACATTCCTGCGGTCATGGGAAATATGGTTTGGGCGAATGACAATAGGACGTTGTTCTACGCGAAGCAAGATCCTGTCACCCTCCGCTCGAACCGGATTTACAGGCACATCGTCGGAACAGATCCCTCCAAGGACAAACTGATCTACGAAGAAAAGGATGTCACATTCAGCTGCTACGTCATGAAAACGAAGTCCAAGAAATATCTCATGATCGGCTCCTTCCAGACGCTTTCGAGTGAATACCGCGTATTGGATGCCGATAATCCGAACGGCCAATTTGCGCTCCTGCAAGGCCGGGAACGGGATCATGAGTACGAGGTGGACCACTTCGGGGAGAGTTTCTATATCCGAACCAATTGGGAGGCACAAAACTTCCGCCTCATGAAGACGCCGGTCACGCGAACCACAAAGGATCACTGGGAGGAAATCATCCCCCACCGGGACGATGTTCTCCTGGAAGGGATTGAAGTGTTTACGAATCACCTCGTCGTCGTCGAACGCATGAAGGGGCTGATCCAGATGCGGATCCATCCGTGGTCCGGAGGGGAGGAGCACTACTTGGACTTCGGCGAGCCTGCCTATCTCGCATATGTTAGCACAAACTATGAGCTGGACACACCGCTTTTGCGGTACGGGTATACATCGCTGACGACGCCAAATTCCGTGTATGACTATAACATGGTGACAAAGGAAAAGACCCTCCTAAAGCGTGAAGAAGTGCTTGGGGGCTTTGACCCGTCCAACTATGTGACGGAACGTCTCTCAGCCCCTGCCCGAGACGGGAAGGCAGTTCCGGTCTCGATCGTCTACAAGAAAGGAATGGCAAAAAACGGTCGCAATCCTCTGCTCCTTTATGGATATGGATCGTACGGGGCGAGCCGTGACGCGACGTTCAGTGCCGCCCGCCTGAGTCTTCTCGACCGTGGATTTGCCTTTGCGATTGCACACATTCGTGGTGGGCAGGAGTTGGGAAGACAGTGGTACGATGACGGGAAACTCCTGAAGAAGAAAAACACCTTCACAGATTTCATTGACTGCGGCGAATACCTGGTGAAAGAGGGGTATACGAGCCCCGACAGGCTGTTTGCGCAAGGGGGGAGTGCCGGCGGACTTCTGATCGGTGCGGTGGTCAATATGAGGCCCGACCTGTTTGCGGGCGTCATTGCCGACGTTCCGTGGGTCGATGTCGTGACGACCATGCTGGATGATACGATCCCGCTGACAACCTCGGAATATGACGAATGGGGAAATCCCAACCAAAGAGAATACTACGAGTACATGCTTTCGTATTCTCCCTATGACAATGTGAAAGCACAGGCATATCCGAACATCCTTGTGAACACGAGCCTACATGATTCCCAGGTGCAGTATTTCGAACCTGCGAAATGGACGGCAAAGCTCCGCGCCATGAAAACAGACTCCAACCTCTTGCTTCTGAAGACTGAAATGGAAGCGGGACACGGCGGGGTCTCGGGTCGTTACAAACAGTACCGAGATACGGCATTCCGGTACGCTTTTTTGCTCGACTTGGCGGGGATCGCGCACTGATCCTTGTTCCGCTGTCCATTGCCCACGGTTTGCAAGGGCGGGGTTACGCTAGCCGGCGACCCCGCCCTTTTTCTTTGCCGCGGAAGGAATCAGGGTTTGAAGTTCCCTGAGATTTTGCTCATCTTCCACGGAGTTTCGGATTACTACTCACAGTTCCTAGAGAAGGACCCGCCGATGACCCGCCTCATACGAAGCACCCTCTTGACCTTGCTCGTTCTAGTGCCGATCTGCGCTCTCGCGCAATCGAAGGGCAGAATCTATGACTCCTTTGACGAGATGACGAAGGCCCTGCACGAGCTGCAATCGCGTTACGGGGATATTGTTCATCTCGAGTCCCTCGGCAAGACGTCGGGCGGTCGGGACATTTGGGTCGTAGGCCTCCGTAAAGGGGACCCGGCCGAGCCTCGGGCCATGCTCATCGTCGGCGGGGTCGAACCGACACAGATCGCTGGAAGCAATCTGGCGTTGCAGGCGATTGAGTACTTCGCTTCACAGTACGGCAAGATTGATGGGATCACCCAGCTCTTGGAGAAGATGACCATCTATGTGATCCCGAGGGCAAGCCCGGATGCGACGGAAGCCTTCTTTGAGAAGCCCCAGAAGGAGCGCTCGGTCAATCAACGTCCGACGGATGATGATCGTGACGGATTGACGGATGAAGATGATGTGGAGGATCTGAACGGCGACGGGGTGATCACGTTCATGCGGGTCGAGGATCCACAGGGCGAGTGGATGGTCCACCCAGATGATCCCCGGATTCTCCGCAAAGCCAATCTTGCGAAGAACGAACGGGGAGCATACGCGCTCTACACCGAGGGTGTGGACAACGACAAGGACGAGCAATGGAATGAAGATCCCCGTGGCGGTGTGAATTTCAACAAAAACTTCACGTTCAATTACGACTACTTTACCAAGGAGTCCGGCGTTTATCAGGTTTCAGAACCTGAAGCTCGGGCCGTGGCCGATTTTGTTTTCGCCCATCCCGCGATCTCCGTGATTGTGTCCTTCTCTCCGAACGACAACCTGATGAAACCCTGGAAATCGGACCCCCGCGCGGGATCCAGTGAAGACGGGCGTGGGGTCGTCAATTCAGTGACGAAAGAAGACGAACAGTACTACCAGTTCATTGGTAAGAACTTCCAAGAGATGACGGGATTCAAAGACGCTCCCCCACCGGAGAAGGGTCACGGGGCGTTCAGTGAGTGGGCTTACTACCATGCAGGTCGGTGGTCATTCTCGACGTTTCCGTGGTGGGCACCCGAGATTACGTCTCAGCGTGATACGTCCGGACGCCGGGGTACCTCCGGGGGGAGTGGACCGAGACCAGGGCGAGAGGATGACCAAGAGGACGAATCGGCAATGATGGTCCGTACCCTCCGGTGGTACGATGCTGCAGGTCTCTCGGAGGTTTTCGTCCCGTGGAGAGCCTATGCCCATGCGGATTTTGCCGGCAAAACGGTGGAGATCGGTGGCCTCAAACCGTTCGCCTTGTCCAATCCCCCGCCGGACAGCCTCGCTGGGCGCGCGCAGGCTTTCAATGAATTCTTCGCAGACCTGGCTGGCAAGCTCCCCTCGGTCGCGCTCAGGAACCTCGAAACAAAGACCTTGCGATCCGGAGTCTATCGCATCACGGTGGATGTCGTCAACGAAGGGTACTTCCCGACAAACAGTGCCCTGGGGCACCGCCTTCGGTGGGTGCGAGACATTGCTGTGACGCTCGATCTCGCGAAAGGTCAGTCGCTGGCTAGCGGTGTGGCCAGACAGGTTCTTGATCCGATTGCCGGAAACGGGAGCGCTGTGACGATCAGCTGGGTCGTTGTTGCACCGCCCGGCTCCGCGCTCAGTATCAGGGCGGAGAGCCCTGCAAGCGGGACATCTACCCAACGCGTTAATCTACGCTAAGCGCAGGAGATCACCAATGACATCCCGACATCAGTTGTTCATATATCTTATTTCTTTTGTCGTCGCTACGGGCGCCGTGATACCTGCGCGTGCACAAGTCGAAAGGGAATTCACGACAAGCGCACTCAAGGCCATGGGCGCTCCCAACAATCCCAAGGTTGAAGTAGCATGGAACCGCTACTACGATACCAAGGAACTCGCTGAAATCATGGGACGCATCGTGAAAGCCTATCCGAATCTTGCCAGTGTCACAAGCATCGGCAAGTCGTTCGAAGGGAGAGACATGCTGCTGATGACCATCAGCAACCGGAAGAGCGGCGATCCGGACAAGAAGCCCGCGATGTACATCGACGGCAATATCCATTCCAATGAGATCCAAGGTTCAGAGGTTGCCCTGTACACCGCTTGGTACGTGTGTGAGATGTACGACCAGGTCGAATGGATCCGGGCGTTGCTGGATGAGAAGACGCTCTATATCCTTCCGACGATCAATCCGGATGCGCGCGAGAACTTCATCCACGCACCGAACACGCCGAGCTCACCGCGCAGTGGCCTTGATCCGCGGGACGACGACGGAGACGGACTCGTCGACGAAGACGGGTTTGATGACCTGGACGGGGACGGCAATATTGTGCAGATGCGCATCGCGGACCCGAACGGGAGGTGGGTTGCAGACCCAGACGATCCCCGGATGATGACCCCCGCCAAGACAGATCAGCCAGGTCAGTATACTTTTCTGGGCTACGAGGGCTTTGATAATGACGGGGACGGGCGGGTCAACGAAGATCGGCCAGGTTATTATGATCCCAACAGAGATTGGGGATGGAACTGGCAGCCGCGTACCACGCAGGGGGGAGCCGACCGCTATCCGTTCTCGTTCCCTGAGAACCGGGCAGCCGCGGAGTTCGTCCTTGCGCATCCCAACATCGCCGGGGCACAGACATACCACAACAGCGGCGGTATGATTCTGCGCGGTCCGGGGGCAAAGGACGACGAACGCACGTACAACAGAACAGACGTCCGGACCTACGACTTTTTGGGAAAACTGGGCGAAGAGATGCTTCCGGGGTACCGGTACTTCGTTGTCTACAAAGATCTGTATACAGTCTACGGCGGTGAGCTGGACTGGTTCTACGGCGCGCGGGGAATCATCGCTTACAGCAACGAGCTCTGGACAAGCTTCGACTACTTCCGAAAATCTCGCTCGGCGGAGGATGAGGGGTTTCGCCGGGGCATGGAATCCGTGTACCGATTCGATAAACTTCTCCTGTTCGAAGAAGGCATCGTTCCCTGGAAAAAAGTGCAGCATCCTCAGTACGGGGAAATCGAGATTGGCGGAGTCAAGAAGGCCTGGACACGCACGGCGCCGTCGTTTCTGCTCGAGGATTTGTGTCACCGCAACATGGCGTTTACGCTCTTTCACCTCTACCACACCCCAAAAGTGGAAGTGGACTCGATTCTTGTGAAACCTTTGGGGGGATCGCTCACCGAGGTGACCGCAATTGTGGCGAACCGCAGAGTCATCCCGACGCACACAAGCCAGGATATCCAGAACAAGATCACGCGGCCCGACTGGATTCACATCAACGGTGGGAGGGTCGTCTCAGGCATGATTCTCGAAGATCGGCTGCTGGGGATCGGGAGCGAACAAAAGCGTCGTCCTGAGCAACTTGAGGTCGAGACTATTCCGGGGATGGGATCGGTTGCCGTCCGATGGGTCATCGACGGAAAAGGCCCCTTCACCGTGACCGTGGATTCCGAAAAGGGGGGAGTGCACGAGCGACGGAGCCGGTAGTATACTCGGACTAGAGTCTCACAGAAACTCTATGGAGGATGAAGATGAATAGGCGGACATTCTTCAGAAACCTCGGCATGACAGCAGTCGCCGGATCAACATTTGGAATGAGTCGTCTGGAAAGGGTGCTCGCAGGCGGGCTCCCCCGGGCAATAGAAGTCCCCTACGACCTCGTTGCACTCAGGGGCGGGGAACCGGACGTCATGTTTGACCAAGGGATTGCGGCACTCGGCGGGATCGGCGCGTTCGTCAAGAAAGGTCACAAGGTCGTGGTCAAGCCCAACATTGGATGGGATGTCCCCCCGGAACGCGGCGGGAACACCAATCCCGCGCTGATCAAGCGGATCATTGAACACTGCTATCAGGCAGGGGCGACCAAAGTCTATGTGTTCGACCATACCTGCGACGCCTGGCAGAAGTGCTATGCAAACAGCGGAATTGAGAGCATCGCCCGGGATGCCGGTGCGACCGTCGTTCCAGCGAACAGCGAAGGATACTACCAAAAGGTTTCCATCCCCGGAGGGCTAAGCCTCACCGAGGCAAAGGAACATGAGCTCGTTCTTTCCTCAGATGTCTTCATCAATGTCCCCGTACTGAAGAACCACGGCGGAGCCCAGCTCACGATGGCGATGAAGAACCTGATGGGCAACGTCTGGGACCGGAGGACATGGCATCGGAATGATCTGCACCAGTGCATCGCCGATTTCGCAACATATCGAAAACCCACCTTGAACGTGTTGGATGCATCTCTTGTTATGAAGCGCAACGGACCGCGGGGAGTGTCTGTCGATGATGTCGTCCCGATGAAGTCGCAGCTGCTTTCCACGGACATGGTCGCCCTTGATGTCGCAGGGTCCAAGCTGTTCGGGATGAACCCCGACGACATCCGCTACATCGGTATCGCCGTCTCTCAGGGGGTTGGACGTCCAGATCTTGAGAACTTGAACATCAAACGCATCGTGTTGTAGGCGTATGTCGCTGGCGCGCCTGAAGAGGATTCGAGTCGTCGTTTCCGTCCTCATTCTCCTTGTCTCCGGTTTCCTTTTCGTCGACTGGGGGAATATCGCTCCGCCGGGTCTTCGGAGCCTCCTCGTCTCTCTCCAACTCGGGCCTGCCGTCACTAAGCTCTTTACTGCCGTCAACCTTTGGCTGATCAGTCTCGCAATAGTCCTGCTGGTGACGATACTGTTTGGCAGGGTGTACTGTTCTTCGCTCTGTCCCCTTGGAACAATCCAGGACATTATCATCCGCCAATCGCGACGCAGTCGTCCTCGCAAGTGGTTTCGTTATCGTCAGGCACCATATGTACTGCACTACGCGGTGCTCACGGCAACGCTCCTGACGGCGGCCGCAGGCAGCATGATCCTCGTCAACGTCTTGGAGCCGTTCAGCATTGCAGGAAGGATACTCGGGGGTCTAGCCCGCCCTGCGCTAATGACGCTCAACAATGTAGGGGCATCAATCCTTGCTCTTCTGGATGTTTATGCCCTGTCCGCGATTCCGTCTCCTCCCTCCGCACTTCTCCATCTGATCCTTCCTGCAGTATTTCTCACGGGCCTTGTCCTGTTGGCGCGCGCAAGGGGGAGGCTGTTCTGCAACTCCCTTTGTCCTGTCGGTGCACTGCTGGGGCTGGTCTCGAGGGCGTCGGTATTTCGGATTGTCATCAACGAATCGACATGCAGGGATTGCGGCCTGTGTGAGAAGGTGTGCAAGGCTGAGTGTATTGACAGCAAAGCAAAAACTATTGACTTCCAGGCATGCGTGAGCTGCTTCAACTGCCTCGACGCTTGTCCAACCGTTGGGCTGAAGTACGAGGGATTCCACGTGCGAAGGGCAGCGCGGGCTCTTCCCGCACCCGACGGGGGCCGGAGGAAGTTTCTTAGGGCGGCATCACTTCCCCTGGCAGGGTTGCTGACGGGGGGCGGACTGCGGGATGTCAGCGATACCGTCCGGCAAGTTCGAGGACCCGTGGGAACTCCTGGACCCGTGACGCCTCCCGGATCCTCTGGACAGGCCCATTTTTCAAGCGCGTGCACAGCCTGCCATCTGTGTGTGAGCGTGTGTCCAACACAGGTCCTCCAGCCGTCACTACTTGAGTATGGTTGGGGGGGCATCTTTCAGCCTCGCATGGACTACACCGTGAGCTACTGCAACTATGAGTGTGTACTGTGCGGAGAGGTTTGTCCGAGCGGGGCGATCCTGAAGCTTGGTGTGGAGGAGAAGAAGCTGACCCAAATCGGAAAAGCCCGGTTCATCAAGGACGACTGCATCGTCATCACAAAAAAGAAGGACTGCGCGGCCTGTGCGGAGCACTGTCCGACGAAGGCGGTGCGCATGGTTCCCCATGAGAACCTGAGACTCCCAGAGGTGAACAATGATATCTGCGTCGGATGCGGCGCATGCGAGCATGCGTGTCCCGTCGAACCCCGTCGGGCGATTCTCGTGGAACCGAATCTCCTCCATCTCAAAGCCAAAGAACCGCCGTCCGAAAAGATGGAATTGGAACCCACCAACGAGGCATTCCCATTTTAGGTCTTCTTCTGATTCGCCCGTATCTCAAGGCGAGTACACTTGCTCATCCATCATGGCCTGTGTATCTTACGTGGACTGAGCGTGATTTACCGGCACCGTCTTTCACACACAATTTCCCTTTTCGTGTTCGATGATCCAGCTTGAATTCATCACGGAGCTTATCTTCCTCCTCGGCGGAGCGGTGCTCATCATCGTCGTGAGCCGCCCCCTGAAGCTCCCAGCCATTGTAGGATTTCTCGTGACAGGAATGCTCATCGGACCCAGCGGGCTCGATTTCATCCAGGACCGAGAGCTGATCGAAATGTATGCCGAGCTTGGCGTGGTAATGTTGCTGTTCTTCATTGGTCTCGAGTTCTCCATTTCTCATCTTCGCTCCATCTGGCGGCAAATGCTCATTGGCGGTTCCGCGCAGGTCGTCCTCACAACTCTTCTTGTCGTCGGCATCTTCAGCCTCGGCCCATTTTCGTTCGGGGAACGCATCTTTTACGGGTTCCTCGTAGCGCTGAGCAGCACGGCGATCGCTTTGAAAATGCTGACTGAACGGGGAGAAATGGACACTCCCCAGGGTCGCCTCGCACTCGGTGTCTGTCTGTTTCAAGATTTTGCCATCGTGCCGATGATCGTTGTGACACCTCTCCTCGCCGGCGGATCCGGGGGGGGGAGCTGGGCACTGTTCAATCAGTTCGGTCTCGGACTCCTCGCAATCACGGCATTGGTATTTGGTGCGAGGTTTGTCCTCCCTTGGATCTTGCGATTTGTGGCCCAAGCGAGGATCCGGGAGGCATTCCTAATGGTCTCTCTCCTGATATGTTTGTTGCTTGCCCATGTCACGGCGATGCTTGGTTTTTCGTACGCGCTTGGTGCTTTTCTCGCGGGGTTGATTGTGAGCGAGTCAGAATACAGCCATGAGGTTGTCGCAGAGGTGATCTCTTTCCGCGATCTCTTCACCAGCGTCTTCTTCATCTCTATCGGGATGCTGCTCGACCTCTCGTTTGTTGCCGACGAATTCGTCGGCGTCATTGGCCTTAGTCTCGGGATTTTCGTGTTGAAGGTTGGCGTACTTCTCGTGATCGGCACGTGGCTTCGGCTCTCCCCGCGCAGCACCGTGATCGCAGCGCTCACCCTGGCACAGGTCGGAGAGTTCTCTTTCGTTTTGGCGGAAGTGGGGAAATCCGCCACTCTCTTGAATGAGGCCGGCTATCAGTTTTTTCTCGCAGCCTCTATCTTCACGATGATCGTCTCTCCTCCCCTGATCATGTTTTCTCCGGTTATCGCGGAGCGAGCGCAACACATGCTCCCGATCCGCCGACTCCCATCAGAAGGAGATGTACGGGTAACGCAGCCGCTGGAGGATCATGTCCTCATTGCTGGCTACGGCGTTAACGGCGGGAACCTCGCACGTGTTCTTAAAGAGACGGGGATACCCTATGTCATTCTCGAAACCGACCCTGATTCAGGCCGGCGAGCTGTGCAAGATGGTCATCCGGTGGTTTTTGGAGATGTCACGCGGAGGGAGATTCTCGAGAAAGGGGAAATCCGCAAGGCGCGCCTCCTCGTCTTTGCCATCAGCGACCCTCCGGCAACGCGCAGCAGTGTGAAACTCGCTCGCATGCTGAACCCCTCTCTTTTTATCATTGTGCGCACACGGCTTGTTGCTGAGGTCGACGGTCTCATGCACCTCGGCGCAAACGAGGTAATTCCCGAGGAATTTGAAACGTCGATCGAGATTTTTATGAGGGTACTCAATCAATATCATATTCCCCGTAATGTCGTAAACGCTCAGATCAAGGTCATCCGAGACGAAAACTATAGAATGCTTCGCGGTTTGCCGCAGACGGAACGGGGGCTCGACCGTGTGGCACAACTCCTGGCGGGAGGAACATCGGACACATTTCTGATCACAGATGAGTGCACCGCGGTCGGACGATCCATCCTGGAACTGGATTTCCGTGGCCGCACGGGGACGACGGTTCTTGCCGTTGTGCGGGGAACGGACCCCACGATTTCACCACCTCCGGATTTTCGACTAAAGGTGGGGGATATTCTTGTCCTCGTGGGTACCCATGCAAGCATGGACAAGGCCTTCGCATATCTTGAAAGCCATGCCGAAAGGGATGGTGCATAAACGAGAGCTTTTGTCCATTGTCCGCTCCTGCTTCCCCGTGCACATTGAACGGAATTCCCGATTCGCCCGGTGCAAGGGAGCAGTTCAGGCCCCCGAGGCCGATCTTTTCTCTGCGGCGTTCCAAGGAGAGGATGTCACGGAACAAGAATGATCGATCGCATTGCCCGCTTTCGAGGCGGCTTCAGATCCGTTTGCTCTACCTTGATGGAACAGAGCGTTTCATCTCCGCACCCGGGGGGATGCCCCCTAGGGTGCGATGCATTATGAGCCATTCCGATTTGCGGCTGGAATTGTCGCGGCTCATAACCGCATCACCGATTTGGCCTGAGGTATCGGCTAGGGTTCGGAGATTCTGACACAACAAGGCGCCACGGTCTTCGAGGAGGACATTTCCACTTCTGAGGTTCGATGTGCGCCCAACAATTCTCCGGGAATCTTCCAGCAAGCCGATCTCTTCAAAGTGCGCTCACAGACGGAGGTCGTCCTTTCGTTCGAAGCCATCAAGCAAATTCCTTCTTCTCTCGAGACAACAGTGAATTCCCTCGTCTCTGGGACAAGACATACCTCGTTGGACCGGTTCCCTAATGCGGAGATCGACGACAACATTCCCAGGCCGCGGTGACGGACTGTGCACATTCGCCGTGTTGTGTGAGTCTCGAGAATCACGGGTGAAGTGTCCCGTGAGGGCGCGAGGCTGGAGAAGTGTGTCCGAGAGCGCTAGTCACGCAGCTCGCAACCCTTGTGCATCGTACGATGAATGGTTATATTTGAATAAGGCCTATTCGCAGCCGTCGTCGTTCATGCTCAGGAGGGTGCACGAAGGGGTTTCTCCCCCAAAGCCCTCAATACGGCCAAGACCTCGGAACGTGGCGCAGCCCGGTAGCGCACTTGCTTGGGGTGCAAGGGGTCGCGGGTTCAAATCCCGCCGTTCCGACATCAAGCCTGCAGGAAGTGGATGCACTTTCTGCAGGCTATTTTTTTCCCGCGCAAACAGCGACGGTGTTGTCTTGCTCCGATTCACGCAGGAATGCCACGGCAAGTTCGTGCCTTCGCTCGCAACTGTCGGAATTGGTGTGAATAATCGGCGGGTTGCGCGATCCCGGAAGAGGATCGCCTTGGTGGGGAGAGGTGCCACCTGTGCCCTAAGGCGATGGGGCCAATCTTATTCTCGAGACGGTCGACGCGTTCGAAAATCGTGTTGAACTGCTCCGCAAGATACTTCTTAGTGCCAAGAACCGATACGCATAGCGGGCAGTTGCCTATAGAGTTCCCCTGTGCTTGAGACTGATAGTGATTCCCCCCCCGCCAATGACCAGCATGATCACCGCTTGCACCAAGGTTTTGTATGACACCTCATCGCCCGTAAGAGATGTTGAGAAGTACCAAATGCCGAGAACGGCTAGCACTATGTATACAACGAGCATTACCCGCCACGCCAACCGGTTGGTCGCAGGTGTGTCCTCCACAAAGATTTGGTTGTAGGTGATCAGGCCTCCCATCGCGAAGACCCCGAGTCCGGCGAAGATCAACCAGAAATTTCTCAAATCTTGTTCGATGCCAGCCTGGCCAACGAGTGGCTTCAAGAGGGATTCGTAGAGAGCCCCCCCGAGGTTTGATCCCACCAAGCTCCCGATGACTCCATACAGAAAAGCATATCCCATGTACACCGCCTTCTTGTCAGGTGGAGCAACGAGGCCGACATAACTATAGTATTTCGGGTGAGCGGTCATCTCTCCGATGGAGAATACTGCGATGCCGACGATGAATATCCACACATTGGTGGCGAACGCCAAACAGACGAACCCGAGGGAACCGAGCACGATGC
>Ga0209536_100005994_pt1 | contig 18724 bp, 10 predicted proteins | sample DeeMarSeWOR28_12_FD_187461 | JGI IMG/M metagenome (GOLD analysis project Ga0209536, IMG submission 187461) | Marine sediment microbial communities from White Oak River estuary, North Carolina - WOR-2-8_12 (SPAdes) (version 2) | ecosystem: Environmental > Aquatic > Marine > Intertidal zone >... | reverse complement strand
TCCCCGGTTAGCCCCGCGTTGGACATGTGCAGGTAGCGGACCGCTACCGTGGCTTGCCGGTTTTTCTTCATCGGTATGAGCCAGCCCGCTCCACCGTGCAGTGTGAACATCCACCGACTGCCGTCAGCCGGAAACGGGTTGCGGGCGGCATATTGAATTCCGACGCCGGCATCGATGTAGGGGATCAGCGAAGGACGCCAGTCGGCCTTCCAGCGAACGAACAAGTCGGTACCAATACCGATCCCCTCACCGCCAGGGGCGCTGCCGACGTCGTCTCCGTCGAGATACGAGAGCGCCCAGTCCTGATGCAACACGAAGCGCTGGCCACCGAGCAGGCAGTACCCGTAGAGGGCGCGCCACGGATGCCCGACTTCGGAACTGCTCACCTGGTAGGCCGGCATCGACAGGCCTGCCTGTCGATAGCCGCAGGTGTCTATCGGATCGCCCAGGGCCTCGGCCACGTTCCCGAGCAGCGCCAAGAACGCACAGCAGCCCGCGACAAGGGCCCGGAATGCGGTGGTATTTCGAAGGATTGCTCGGCCCTCCATCGTGTGCGCGCTTATCGATGCTCTGGAGTCTACATCGCCCCCGCAGGGCGGTGAATAAAGCAGTGTTGCCGCCGGCTCCAGGAATACCGGGTATCTGAAGATCCGCGTGTCGGTGTTCAACTGAGCCGCGTTAGCGACAAACGCCGCAGGCGCCCGAAGGGCGAGATGTCTCTGCGGCCTCAGTCGGGTCGACCGCGCAAACCGGATTATGGCGTGAGACTTGCGTGGAGCAGCTGCGCAGCGTCATGTGCCGTGATGCAAATCAGGCAGCGGACGTCCCAGTAACTGGTTGATCAATATCAATTGAATCAACCACTTAGAATTCTTAAGATCTTCGTGTCGGCGGTTGATTGAATGGCCGCTTCGCCAATTCGCCTTCGGCGTCTATCGACCGGCTAGGCTGGTCTCGGTTCTCGCCCGACGGCGCTGGGGCTCGGGGCCGCCTTCGGCGTCGTGATCCGCCGCGGGACCCGTACCGCCGCTTGCCACAAGTCGTTTCAGGTATATTTCGCTCGTATTGTCTACGCCTTGCTTCGGACCCGACTACGCAGTCATTAGTCCGACCTCAGTGCGTTGACCTAATCATGTTCCAGCGAGCCTCCGGCTACCGGTAGTCCTTCGACTATTACAGGCTCTCCGCTGTCCTTGTTGACTACTACGACTTCCGTAATAGTCACAGTGTAGTCCGTGCTAGTGGGTGGGGGCTGGCCAGGGTCGGAAGTCTCGACGCGGTCCGACTCACAGGCCGCCAAGATAAGCAGGCCCGCGGCCAGGGTAGTCAGTGTGCGGCATGTGTTCATCATGGGTCCTTTATTGGGTGTCGCCGAAGGCATAGATCACCAGCAAGTCAGTATCCCCGACCGGCAGCTCGAGCGGACTGTCGAGATTCATTGTCAGTTGTCCGTCGTCGGCTGCGAAATTTCCATTGGACAGCACGACGTCATCGTCCTCCCATTCGCTGTTGCGGTTGGTGTCATGCACCAGGATCACGTTGTCGATTTGTGTGTCATCACGGTCACCGTTTGCCTGGAGTGTCAGCGAGTTGATCACCGCATCCCCGGAGTCACTGTGAATGCGGGTCCGCGCGATTACGAACTCGCCGGCGCCGGCCAACGACCCGGTCTCCTGCGGCCTGCTCGCGAGACTTGCTCTAACCGGCACAGCAACACCTCCCGTAATTCGTACAACGCTGTCGATAACCGCATCCAGGTCGTTTGGTCCGCCATCGCTCAGCGTAAGCTGGACGCAACCATACTGAAGGGTTAGTCCTGGACTGTATGCGGCATCGCCTGGTGGAGGGCAAGCACCGTTGGCGCCAGGTGCTGATGCTATGCCATCGTTCGTGTCCTCAATGAATTCCCGCCACTGGCCATCGACAAACGTCAACAATCCCGCGCCTTCGGAGATAGGTATTGCGAGCGGAATGACGACATTCACGCTGCCGCCCGGGATGAGTTTCGTTACCTCGAAGTCCTGAACATCGCTACCGAATCCGTAAGCAACGTTTATTGCAAGATCATCTTCGCCGATTGAGGCGAGGGCGCTGCCCTGTGCGAACGCCGTCGGGCCGAGACGTAATGTAAGTCCCGTCATCGTCTCCAGCATGCGGCCGTCTAAGGAAAGGCGCAGCATATTGGAGTTCGGCACGTTATCGAGGTAGTTGGCGATCCGGTCACCGTCGGCATCGTCCGGTCCTTCTACTGCATCGCTCACACCATCCCCATCAGAGTCATCGCTGGAGAGCAATATCAGCTGCTCGCTCTCCACTCGCAGCAGCGAACTTGCGTTGGTGATTGCTTGCGCCATACCGGTGTCCGTGACGCTGACATGCATACCGTACATGCCCGACATCAGACCGTCGGGGTCGAGCAGGTAGGCCGGATCGTTGACGGTGATCGGATCGATCAGCGCAGGATCCGATGCACTCCAGTCGAAGCTGTGGTCCTGTGCGGGATCGTCGCGCACGTCGGCGATCATTCCGATCAGTCCGGCGCTGCTCACAATCGTCGTGGTGCGCCGCCCTTGCTGTTCAACGTCGATCGTGACCTGTGGTGGTTGGTTGGTCTCGCTCACGGTAATGACGTGCGATGTGATCCCGCCTGGAATCGCATTGGTGGCCGGAGCGGCCATCGTCAGTATTATCGTCTCGTCCGGTTCGTCGACAGGATCCTTGAAGATACCGATCTCTATATCGGACGAGAGCCCCGACTCGATCACTGCTTCGCCATTGATGCCGTTGTGATCCGCCGGGTTCGAGGCCGTCCCCGTCAGCGTGTAAGGGACGACCACGGGGTACTCGACTGCCGTCCCGATCAGCTCGACGCGGACCTTGGCCACCTCGCCTTCGGCTACAGTCTGATCGACCTGGAAGTTGACCATTGGCACCACGTTGACAATCTGGAAGGCCTCGGCACGATTGCCAGCTTCGTCGGTGGCGATCCATGACACTACGTTTGGACCGGAAGGGAATGGGCCCGGTGTGTTTGCAACAACTTCTACGGGACCGTCCCTGAAGTCGACTGCCGATGCGGACCCGATCGGGACCGATGTCAGAGTACCGGTCGCGTTGACCTGTATATCAGCCGGGATCGTCAGTTCCGGCGCGACATCGTCAAACACGGGATTCATTCCCGCAAAAACTTCTTCGCCGTCGGCCACGCCGTCGCCGTCGGTATCGGCCACCAGCGGAGACGTACCGTTCTCGTATTCCTCGATGTTGCTCAGGCCGTCGTTATCGCCATCGATCGCTGCATCGTTTACGAACGGCCTAAGCCCGTAGGTAAGTTCAAAGGTATTGCTCATGCCGTCATCATCGGTGTCGGTCGTGTCAGCGATCAGCGTCACGGTGGCGAACATGCCGATCTCCGAGTTCAGGGCGTTCGAGCTGGTATTCAACGTCGCCATAAAGTCACGATCCTCGTCGTAGATCAATGTGCCGGAACCGGCTGCATTGATCGCCAGCCGGGCCTCAGCGCCCGGGTCGAGTGTGCCGATATCGCACGTCACTTCCTGCAATTCACTTGCGCAACTGCCGGTATTAATCTCGATGTCGAACACGATGATCCCGCCGGGCAGCGACAGATCGAGGACCACGTTCTCCGCGGGTAGCCCGGGCCCGATCGAGGGCATGCCATTCGACATGAGAATTTCGAAAGTGAAGGGTGTCCGGTCCGGTATCTCCTGAAGCGTGAGTTCATCTTCCGGCAGGGGCTCGGTATAGAAGATCCCGCCGATCCCCGTACTCACGAGTGGTTCCACGTTAACGACTATCGAGCTACAGGCGGACTCTGCCTGATTATCGGTCACACACGTATTGATCGTGCGTTCGCCCGTCTGCTCGAAGGTATGCTGGCCGAGAGTGCGGCCCTCGTTGTCAGCGGTCGGTGGCGCAACGACAATCACCCCCTGCATGCCGACATCGCCGTTGTCGTTCGCGAAGTCACCCGTGGTCTCGACAACATTGTCACCCCAGTCGATCTGGCCTTCGTAGCCGTCGACAAAGCCATCAGGTACTTCCGTGGAGATAGCTTCAATACGATCATCCGTGAAGACCGTCTCCAGTTGCGTCGGGAAACCGAGCGCGACCCGCTCCGGCGCCTCGACTGTGAGTACAGGCGGATCGTTCACAGGGGATACGTCGAACGTCACTGTTGCCTCGTTGGAGTCGAACAAACCGTCGTTTACCTTGAAACGCAGCGAGTCTTCACCGTAGAAGTCCGCATGCGGCTCGTATGACCAGCTGTCGCCATAGCCGCTCAAGGCTCCATGTTCGGGCCAACTGGTCAACGAATAGGTCAGCGTGTCCAGGCCGAGGAAGTCCTTGCCAATGATGCCGTCGGGATCGTGTGCCGTCAGGGTGAACTCGACCGAGCTGTCTTCCTCGACGGTGATCGTTTCATCCCGGGCTTCCGGCGGGCGGAAATTGCGGCTGACGGTAACCGTGACGGTTGCGGGGGCACTTTCTTCCAATCCGTCCGACACGCTGAAGCGGAAGCTGTCCTGTCCGGAATTGTTCGGGTTGGGGAAATCCTGGTCCGAGACGTAGGTGACCCAGGCCTCGCTGTCCGTGACGTCGAAGAAGGGCTGCGTGCCGAATATGTGCACAAGTTGTGTGCCCCGTTCGACGACGAAGAACTGGCTGGAATTGACGGCCACAGACGCCGGTTTGCCCATATCGCCAAGGATAAATGTCGCACGGCCGGCTTTGGGCTCGGAAGCGGCCTCTCCGGCAAACGTTCCATCGGGAGAAAATCGCTGGATGCGCTCGTTCTCGTAGTCGGCAACATACAGTACGTCGTTCAGGTCTATGGCGATGTATCGCGGCGAATTGAACTGACCCTGCTCCGACCCCGCCCGTTCATTTGCCGCTACCGTGCAACTGTCCGCTTCGAACGTGCAGCTGTAGCCACGACTGTAGCCGAGCTGCGGTTGGGCAGGGTCCACGGAGCACGCGTTGTTGCCGCTGCCCGTGCACTTGCCGGCCCAACCAACATATTCGCCGAGGCTCCACTCGCCCTGGTCGTCGCGTGTAATCGAGCCGATTTTGTGCACGCGATGATGCGTCACGTCGTTGGCATACAGATTTCCCGTCGAATCGACTTCGAGACTCGAAATGCTGCCGTACCAACTCTCCAGCACTGCGCCCTGATCATTTTTCGGCCCAAGTTCGCCGATATAAACTGGGCTGCCCGAACCGGATATGTCGAACGCCAGCAGGCTAAAGCCGTCGACGACGTAGACAATATTGTTGGTGCTATCGATGCGTGAATACGCGAGGCTTGTCGGATTCAGTTCATCATTCGGCGTCATCCCGCCCCTGAATGTGTAGCCGATGAACGGCTGCTTGTTACAGTGCTCGGCGACGCTGAGGTCTTGCCGTGGAGCTTCGCCAGGCGATGGAGGGACGCTGTCGGTCGGATACGGAAGGTCGAGCGGGCATTGATTCAGCCTCAACTTGGCCGATTCGGTAGAGCCGCTTATCAGTGTGTTGTAATAGAGAAAACCGTCACGGTCGATGCGAAAAGCATCGTCCGCTGGTGCTTCCGATTCACTGCTGCCAATTTGTACTTGCCCGCGGAATTCTCCCCTCGGTCCCCATTCCGAGAAGCGACGAAACACGTTCAACTCATCGCTGGACGTATCGCACTCGAAAAAATTATCAAGGACGTACCGAATGCCGTCATCCGTTACATGCACGTAGGTTGCTTCGTGGACGAAACCCTTGGGGGTTATGCGTTCTTCATCCGAGAGCTCGGTAGGGCAGTATTTGCTCCGGATGTAAGCAACCACGTTTTGCGTCGGGTCATAGTCCTGGCCAAGTGCATCGCCAGGTCGGGTGCGGTAGTCATCGATGAAGAACGGGTAGAGCGGGGCAACGAACTCGCCGTCCCGGGGCTGCGACTCGATCTTGAACCACAACGGATCGGATCGGCCGTCCAGTTCGTCATCATCGTTGGCGGTAAGCCGGATATCCACGGGATCGGACGTCAACGTCGACGCTACGGTGTCATTCGCGGTTGGCGCCGTATTCGAGCTCTTGACGCTGATCAGCTGGAAAGACCTTGCGACGTTGCCTGAGCCGTCTTCGGCCTTCCATTCGATACTGGTTCGCGTGTTCACTGGAAATGTGGCTGGCGCGTCATGGGTGACCATTGGCTCCACATCGACGAGATCGATGGCGGCGGCATTACCGATGCCAGCCTCCGCAAGCGGGACATCGGCCATATCCAGGATTACCTTGCTTGGGGGCGCGAGCAGCAGCGGCGGGTCAATGTCCCGAACGAGGATGTTCTGGACTGCTTCCGGCGCATAGTCCTGGCCATCGTTGGCCGGGTTCGGTCCCATGTCTCTTGCGGTCCATGTGACCTGGTGCGTGCCCAGCGGCAGGAAATTCGGGCTGCTGAGAGTCAGGTCGGGAGTTCGTCCGCAATTATCGGAGCTGCCCGCTTCAGCCAGCTCGAGCAGTCTCGCGTAGGACGTCGTTATGTAGGTGCCGCCAAAGTCTTTTGCATTTATGATCACGGGTGCCGGATCGAGGTTGATCGTTGGCGGCACGGAATCCAGGACCGAAACCGACTGCAGTCGTGAGCTCTCTGCGGTTTCTATTGTCAACAGTTCCTTGAGCGCACCGGATCCGCGCGTGGTCAGCGTGCGGCGAATAATCGCTATCGTATTCTCGTCCAGCGTATCCAGGATGAAGCTGATCGCGATCGAGATGCTCGCGGTGTCCTTGGTAGTGACCGGAGGATACCGGTCCAGGTAGACCTCCCGGACGACCTCGAGTAGGTCGGCTACGCCATTGCCGAAGAGGCTCTGAATGGCGTACTTGGTGTCACCGTCGAGCGAGTTGATACCGGCCTTGCCGAGATCAACGAGAATATCCTTCAGAGCGCCCTTTACAAGATCCTTGATTATCTCGCGCAGGTTTTCCCTGATTTTGCGAATGATCTTTTGCGCAGCGGTTGGCTTGCTGGCTTTGCGGGCCTCGAAGGCCTTGGTCCAGACATCTTCGAACTTGAGGATGCCATCGCTCAGCCGCTTCGCCCCCGCCGGATCGAGTGCCTCGTCGGCTATTCCTGCGCCGAATCCCTGTTGCTTCGCCAGCTTCGAGGCTTTGGCGCCGCCATAGAGATTCTTGAGCTCGGACAGCGTATTAAAGGCGAGCATCACGCCCGGCACTGCGATGTCACCTAGTACCTCGATTTCGGTTGTCGCAATCCACTCGAAGTTATGGTTGCCGATGGGCAGGTAGACTTGTTGCGGGCTTTCCGCGAGTGAGTCAATGGGCAGGAAGGGAATGCCCAGGGCGCCGGTAGCGGGATTGTATCGTCGAACTTTGCTGGACGAGGCCACCTCGACACCGACACCGGTATTCGCGTGATAGACCCTCGGTGCCCTGAGAAATCCCCAGCGCGTGCCCGGATCGTCGGTATTTTGATAGTTTCGAAATCGATAGAAGTCGGGTCGCTGTTTGTTTGCTACCGGCCTCAGGTCAAGGTACGGGTCACCTATATTGGCGATGCCGAACAGGTTCGAATAGCCGGCCTGGGGTGCCAGCAGCTCGAATTCGATGCCGCAGCCATCATCGGCGACCCGGTATCCGGCGCCGTCCCCGTCCGCCAAATTGACGGTTCGGGATTCCGGTGCAAAGAGCCGGGGTGGGAGGGCCTTGAGGCCGAGATTCACACTGTACTCGGTGACTTCCGCCGCGTAAGAAACCGTCGGGAAGGGAAGCGCACCGGCGATGATCGCGATATCGTGTAATGTGACCATCCCGATCATCTTCGCCAGCAGTGCGCCGTCGCCATCCGCCGCCGCGGCCTCTGCGGCCTCGAGATCGAGGCCCGCATCAACCAGCAGTTTTACGTCCCGCGGCAGCGTATCGTATTGCAGCGTTTCCCCCAACGAGGGGGGCGCGGCGAGCGTCAGCGCGACTACTAAAGAGGTTGTCGACAACGCGGCCCGACGGGCAAGTGAATTGTCCATGGCAGGACTCCGAGATCCAGTTTGCAGCTCTATAGGGGTAAGCAGCAAAAGTTCTGGAGCACCCCGAGAGGCAGGGCAAAATAATGAGACTCCGCCCGGTCATCCCACGGGACTCCTGACTTCCGAAAGGGACTGCCTTGCACGAACCGTCGTCGGGTGATCGGTTCCACGTACGGCAGCGAGCACCTCGTGTGCGGCCTCCAGGGAGTGCAAATCGAGCGGACTACCCTGAAAAAATGCAGGAATCGATACCATTACAGGCACTTACGCTGCCCTCAGGGAAGAGTATGGCGGTCGAAACCCGGACCTGCGTTGTATATTTGAGCAATCGGATAATATAAGCTCGCAGAAGAATCGGTAACTAGAATCAGCTTATGGTCGATAAGGACATCACACAGCTGTTAATGAACTGGCGCGAGGGCGACGACGACGCGCTGGAGGAGCTGACACCGCTCGTCTACGATCAGTTGCATGCCCTGGCAGCGCGGCTATTTCGGGGCGAGTCCGCGGGACATACCTTGCAGCCGACTGCGTTGGTCAACGAGGCCATGCAGCAATTGATCGGCGCGGAGATTAACTGGCAGGACCGAAATCACTTCTTTGCCCTGTCTGCCCGCATGATGCGCCGCGTCCTGGTGAATCACGCCAAATCCAGGAAAGCGGTGAAACGCGGTGGCGATGCGTTGCATGTAACGCTTCACGAGGACAAGCACGCTGCCGCTAACAAGGTCGATGAGGTTGAGGTCCTCGCGCTCGACGAGGCGCTGCGTGAACTGGATGCGTTCGATAGTCGCAAGGCCACTATCGTGGAACTACACTATTTTGGGGGGCTAACTTACGTGGAGCTAGCGGAGGTCATGGACATCGCCGAGTCGACGGTGCACCAGGACCTTCGAACGGCCAAGGCCTGGTTGCGGCAACGAGTTTCGTGAGAACTGCGGATTGAGCATGGACACTGAGCGCTGGCAACGCATAGAGTCCCTGTTCCTAGAGTGCGTGGAGCTCGGTGACGACGCGCGCCGGCGGCGACTGGACGAAGCGTGCGGCAGCGACGAAGAATTGCGCAATGACATCGAGGCGATGCTGCGCGCGGACGACCAGCGGAGTGACGAGCTTCGCGACGCTGTGAGCAATGCCGCCCGGGCCGCGGCGGCAGAGGCTGGGGAACATTGGCGCGGACGCAAGCTCGGCAACTACCGAATAGAACGACGTCTTGCGACCGGCGGCATGGGTTCGGTCTTCCTGGCCCGGCGGTCCGACGAGGCGTTCGAGCGTCAGGTTGCCGTTAAACTGCTGTCGAGCGCGCTCATCTCGGCGGATGGGCGCAGCCGATTCCAGGTCGAGCGGCAAATCCTCGCGAATCTGTCACATCCCTGTATCGCGCAACTGCTGGATGGTGGCACGACCGACGATGGCGTGCCGTACCTCGTCATGGAGTACGTCGACGGCGAGCCGATCGATATCTACTGCGACAAGCACGGCTTGTCGATCAATGAGCGGATCGAACTTGTTTGCCAGGTATGTGACGTTGTGCAGCACGCGCACAGAAACCTCATCGTTCACCGCGACCTGAAGCCCGACAACATCTTCGTTACCGCGGACGGAACGCCCAAACTGCTTGATTTCGGCATCGCCAAGCTACTGGATGCGACAGGTTCAGGCGCTCCAGTACTCGAGACCGTGGCAGAGGTTCGTCTGCTAACGCCAATGCATGCGAGCCCGGAACAATTGCGTGGCGAACCCGTCACGACTACAAGTGACGTCTACAGCCTGGGTGTATTGTTGCACCAGTTGCTGACGGGCCGTTCGCCGTACGCAGGACGGACTGCTACAAGGTACGAGATCGAGCGCGCCATATGTGAAACGGAACCGATTCCACCCAGTGTGGCGATCAGGGCACCGGTAGACGCTGCGGGCAAACAAAGAGCAACGGGTCCGGACGGCTCTCCTGTCTGGCTATCGCGGCAGCTAAAAGGCGATCTCGATACGATCGTTCTCAAGGCCATGCGCAAGGAACCCGAGCGACGTTACCAGGGCGTCGCAGAGCTTGCCGAAGACCTGAAGCGTCACCTCGAAGATCGCCCGATTGCGGCGCGGCCTGCGAGTCTGCGGTACCGCACCCGAAAGTTCCTTGTTCGCCGGGCCAAATCAATTGCGGCGGGAGTGATCGTTGCTCTGCTGTTCACCGGCTTCCTCGGCTATCACTTTAACCGTGTCTCCGCCGAACGTGATCTCCAGGCACAGGAGCGCCGGACCGCGGAACAGGTGTCCGAATTCATGGTTGGCCTGTTCGAGGACGCGAACCCCAAGAGCGGTGGCGGCGACGTCCTGGCCAGGGACGTGATGGCGCGCGGCACGGAGGGCGTCGGAAAGCTAAAGGCTTCGGAGCCGCTCGTTGCCGCCAGTCTCATGATAAGCATGGGTCGCGCCTACCGCGGTCTTGCCGAGTACGGGAGAGCCGCGGAATTAATGGGCGAGGCGCTGGCAATTCGGCGCGCGCATCTGCCTGCCGGCCATCCGGACATTGGCGAAGCCCTTCACTACCTCGGCGACGCGGAGGCCGATCGTGGCGAGTACCAGTCAGCCAGGGGACTGCTGCAGGAGGCGCTCGTCAACCGGGAAGTGTCTCTCGGGCCTGAGGCTTTGCAGACGGGCAGGACCCTGTACCGCCTGGGCTTCGTGAACATGCGCCTGAACGACTACCCGGCAATGGAAAACGCCGTTGCGCGCGCGCTGACCATTCACGAGCGCGAGCTCGGACCGGAAGCGCCGGAGACCGGTCCGGTTGTCGGCCTGCTTGGCAGCTACCACTGGCTGACCGGGGACTTTGCGACGGCACGTGAGTTAATGCAGCGTTCGCTCTCGATTGGCGAGGCGGCGTTCGGCCCGGACGACATTCGCGTTGTCGGCGCGCTGCACAACCTCGGGCTCATTTCCTGGCAGCTCGGCGAATACCCCGCAGCGCTCGAGATCTACGAGCGCGAACTGGTTATCAGGGAAGCGAGCCTGGGACCCGAGCACCCGGATTTGGGTTATGCACTGTTCGGCCTTGCCGTGACGAGCAGGAACATGGGGCTCTACGAGGACTCGGCCAAATACTATCGCCGCACGATAGCTTTGCAGAAAGCCGCGCTCGGCCCCGATAGTCACTATCTCGCCATGACGCTCGGTGGCTACGGCTTCACGTTGCTGGAAGTCGGAGCGTACACACAAGCTCGCAACGCATTCGAACAGTCGTTAAAGATTTTCCAGGATGCCTTCGGGCCGGATCACATCGACCTTCGCGCACCCCTGGCCGGTCTCGGGAAGGTTGCAATGATGGAAGGGCGATATGCAGATGCCCGCCGGCACCTGCAACGTTCGTTGGCTATGGTCGAGACACGCCTGGAGCCAGACCACGCGGATGTCCTGAGAACACAAATTTCAATTGGCGAATTGTGTCTTGCCGAGAACGACTATGACGCGGCTGGTGACCATCTTTCGAACGCGCTCGTCGTGCTCGAGCGGACCCTGGGCGCCAATCACCCGTTCGCTGCTCCGGCGCTTGCCGGAATGGGCGAGCTCGAAGCAGCGTCAGGGCGATACGTCGAGGCAGACGAATATTTCCGGCGCGCTCTGGACATATACGATAGCGAGGGCACCACTGAATACCGAATGGCGGTAGCCAACACGCTTGAACGCTACGCTGACATGCTCGATCTTTCGGGTCGTACTGAGGAAGCTCGCCGGGAACGTGAACGATCAGAGCGAATTTACGCATTCCTGGAGGCGATCGAAATCTGATGTTCGTGCCCATCGAGACTTCGCTTTCGAATAGTCTGCAGATGAAGCGAGTCTTGGGGGGGTGTGTGAGTCAGCCGTGCATCGTCATGAAAAAGATGCAAGTTGTGCAACTAGTGCTCCGACAGCTGGTTGAAAAACACACTCTCAAGCAACGACCAAGAATTCTGAAGATCCGCGTGTCGGTGGTTCGATCGACTCGCACCTTCGGTGCTCGCCCTACGGACGCCTTCGGTAACTTCGAATTGATCCCGACGGTGGCAGGGGGATACTCGTACAGCAATCCCTGAACGACGCGCCACACGAGAGAGACAATCATGAAAACTGCATGCAGGGGGCGAGGCCGCATGGTAACGGTTCGCGTCCGGACTTATCCTGGCGGCGGCTATGGACCGATTTGACTACATAATTGTCGGCGCAGGCTCAGCCGGCTGCGTATTGGCCAATCGACTGAGCGCGGACCAGTCAGTCAGTGTCTGCCTGGTCGAGGCAGGCCCGGTCGATAGCAACCCGCTGATTCACGCACCGTTCGGCTTTTCTCTCCTGGCCGAAAACAGGAAGATCAACTGGTGCTTCGAGACTGTTCCGCAACGGCAGTTGAATGGCCGCCGCGGCTACCAGCCACGAGGCCGGGTTCTCGGTGGTTCAAGTTCAGTGAACGCCATGGTCTACGCCCGGGGGACGCCCGCAGACTACGATCGGTGGGCAGAGGCGGGCGCCACCGGATGGTCGTATCGCGCCGTATTGCCATACTTCAAACGGTCGCAACACCAGGAGCGTGGCGAGAACGAGTTTCATGGCACGGGCGGTCCGCTGCGCGTGAGTGATCTGCGCTACAAGAACCCGTTGAGCCAGATGTTCATCGACGCGGCACAGCAGCTCGGTTTGCCCGCCAATGATGATTTCAACGGGGAATCGCAGGAGGGCGTGGGTTTCTACCAGGTGACACAGCGAGATGGCCGCCGGTGCAGCGCCGCAGCCGCTTACCTGGCACCCATCCTGGGTCGAAGCAACCTGGCCGTGGTCACCGGGGCGCACGTTGAAAGGATAGTAGTCGACGGGAAACGCGCCGTCGGTGTGCAGTACCACGACGGCGACCGCCAGGTGACGCTAAGGGCCGATCGGGAAGTGCTGCTGTCGGCGGGCGCACTGCAGTCACCGCAACTCCTGATGCTCTCCGGCATCGGTCCGGCGGATCACCTGAAAGAACGAGGCATCGAGGTTGTGCATGATTCGCCAGAGGTCGGCGAGAACCTGCAGGACCACTTCGACTACACGGTGATTCGGCGGGTGTCTTCATCACAGGCGATGGGCTACACGTTGACGCGGACGCTAACTGCGATTCCCGATTTCTTCCGGTACCGCAAGGGCGAGGGCCGGTTTACGTCAAACCTGGCCGAAGCCGGAGGGTTCCTGCGCACGTCGAGCGAAGAACCGGTCCCCGATATCCAGCTGCATTTCGTCCCGGGCATCGTCGACGACCATGGCCGGAAGATGCACTTCGTGGCCGGCATATCGTGCCATGTGTGCGTGCTGCGCCCCGAGAGCCGCGGTCGCGTGACGCTGCTTGATGCCAACCCGCGCTCCGCCCCGGGCATCGACCCCCGCTTCCTGAGCGCCGGCGACGATCTGGATCGCACGTTGAAGGGCGCGAGACTGGTTCACCGCATCCTGGATGCGCCCGCATTCGAACGGGTCGCCGGTCGCGCCATGTACGCGGGCAGCGATGCGGATGACGACGAACTGATCGAAGACATGAGGAATCGCGGCGACACCATCTATCACCCTGTCGGGACCTGCCGTATGGGATCGGATTCGACGGCCGTCGTCGACCCTTCCGCCCGGGTTCGCGGCGTAGAGGCGCTGCGGGTGGTCGATGCCTCCATAATGCCGACCCTGGTCTCGGGCAATACCAATGCGCCCACGATCATGATTGCAGAGAAGATCGCGGACTCGCTCGGCCTGGGTGAGGCTCGGTAATACGCGCCTCAGGTCTGCTCGAGTCGATCGCAGATGTACTCGTATTCGTCGGCGATGATGCGCTCGCAATCTTTCGCAACGAACTCGGCCAGGGTCTTACCCACGAATGGGATGCCACAGTCGATCGTCACGCGAACGTGATTGATACAGCCACCCTCGACAGGCTCGAGTTCGAGCGTTCCTGAAATGGTGACCGGAACGTTGGCGATATCGATGGCGAGATCCGCTTCGTACTCGCCACCGTCCAGGCGGCTCCATTGTTCGGATTGCTCCACCGTATTCCAGGGCTGCAGGAACTTACTGAGAATGCCGGGCACTTCGGCCGGCAGCTCGCGCACGAACCGGACGACCGCACCGTTGGCATCCGTGTCGCACTCCTCGACACGAATATTGCGCGCGCCGAGCGCCTTTTGTTTTGCCTTGATCTCCTTGCGGTCGGTAAACAGGGCAAACACGGTATCCGTGCCGTGTGCATACTCATGATCCTGACGAATCTTCATGCTAGCGGTTACGCCCCATCCGCTCATGGCTGCTGACCCATTCGTGGGCAAGGATTGCGCATGACAGCGAGACGTCTCCGGCCAGTACGACGCCGGCGATGATCTCGGCCAGCTTGTCGGCTTTGCCGGAGCCATAGCAATCCATCATCTCCAGGCATTCGCGCTGTGTCGGCAGTCCGGTGCCTCCACCGTGCGTGGCACAGATCACCGACGGCAAGGTTACCGCCCAGTAGAAGTCGCCGTTGTCGAGCAACTCTGCGTAGTTGAGGCCGGCATGGGACTCCGCTACGTTGGCGACATCCTGCCCGGTGGCAATGAACATCGCCGTAATGCCGTTCGCGGAATGGGGGCCGCTGTATGCGCCGCCGGCCTGCATCGTGCCTACACTCGCTATCTGCCGAAAACGGTACAGCCATTCCGTATCGACACGAAGAAGCTCTTTCGCCACGTCGCGTTTCAGAATGAACTCCGCGACGACACGTTTGCCGCGGGTCCGGATCATGTTCATCATCGAGTGCTTCTTGTCGGTATCGATGTTGCCCGACAGGAGATAACGTGGCTTCAGCGGGTGGTTTGCGCGTATCCACTCGCATGCGAACAGTGTGGCTTTGCCGGTCATGTTCTGGCCCGCCGCGTCACCGGTGGTATAGCAGAATCGCGTGTACATCATGTTGGCGACGATGTACTGCTCGATCTCGGTCAGCCTGGCGATCTTCGAGGAAGTCTTCACGACACCCCGTATCGAGTCGAGGTGTTCGTCCAGCCACCTGCCGAATTCACGAGCCTCCACCGCGTCATTGAAGAGAAACACGGGCGCCCGTTGCATCGAGTGCTTGACGACCGTCGTCTTGACACCCCCGCATTCGCTGATGACACGCATGCCGCGGCTGTAGCTCGCAACCAGGGTTCCCTCGGTGGTTGCCAACGGCACATAGAAATCACCCTGTGCGTGTTCGCCCACCACTTTCAGCGGCCCGGCAATTCCGAGTGGCACTTGCGCGGTGCCGGTGAAGTTCTCGATATTGCCGTGCGTTACCGCCGGGTCAATCGTGTAGCTCGATACCGTATCCAGTGCGGTTCCCGTCATCGCTGCCACGAACGCAGCACGTTGCGAGGCCATCTCTCGCGAGTAGTCGTTGTCCCGGACGCGGGGAATTCGATCGGATTTGGCCATGAGTTTCTCCGGTGAGCGCTGTCCCGGCCTACACTGCCGCCTCGAGTTCAGCCAGGGACTGCTCCATGTGGTCGATGAGACGCTGGACGCGGGGCACCGTGCGCCGACACGCGACGATGCCGAAGTCGAGGTTGTCGTGGTAACTGACAAAGGTGATGTTCAGCGCGAAACCGTGGAAGATGGCAGAAAGCGGATAAGCACCGAGCAAGGATGCTCCATTCAGGTACAGCCGCTCGCGTGGGCCCGGGATATTCGAGATAACCGTGCTGACCGGCGGGAACCGGTCCGCGACACCCACCAGGCTGGCAACGAACATGGGTGTCTGTACCAGGGCTGCGTACAGGCTGGCTTCCCGAGGCGTGAGTTCGCCAAGCATATCCTTGCCGGCACGAGTCGATCTGACGATCGTCTCGAGCCGGTCGATCGGGTCTTCGTGGCGGGTAGCCAGGTCGGCGACGATATAGCTGATTGCGACAGGTGAATCGAAGTCGTCTTCTGCCCGGACCGATACCGGCACCAGTGCGCGTAATGAATGCTCGGGGAGTTCGTCCTGTTCCTCGAGGTAACGGCGCAACGCTCCCGAACACATAGCCAGGACGACGTCGTTGATCGTTGCATTCGCCGCCTTGCTGACGGTGCGCACGCGATCGATGCTCCATGACTGGGCGACGAATCGCCGTGCGCTCGACACCTTGGTGTTGATCATGGTGTGCGGCACATGTCGCCAGGGCACAGCCAGGCCGCCGCCCAGGCCCAGCCACGTCGCGGCATAGTTTTTTATCAACCCCAGGAAGTGCGCGGATGTTTCGAACTGTGTCCTGAAAAACTCCAGTATCGCCTGGAGCTCGGACTCGCTCGGGTCCAGATCGGCGACTCGGGCGTATCCATGCTCTGCCTTGAATCTCTCATGAGCTTCGATCGAAAACGGCGAAAGCTCGGCAACGGCGTCGGGATCCGGCGAGCAACTTCCCTCGGTAAGCCGAATGCCTCCGACACCATCGACGGTCGCATGATGCAGCTTCGTGTAAATGGCGAACTGACGATCCTCGAGACCTTCGATCAGGTGTGCTTCCCAGAGCGGGCGGCTGCGATCGAGCAACGTGGAGTGAAGCTGCGACACCAGCGCGAACAGCTCGCGATAGCTGCCCGGCTTCGGCAATGCTGAATGCCGAACGTGATAGTCGAGGTCGATGTCCGGGTCTCTCTCCCAATAGAGTGGACCGAAGCGCCCCAGCATGCCCTGGCTTACACGGTGAGCAAAGGGTTTGCGAAGCTCGGTGTTCGAACGATAGCCGTCACCCAGTCGGGCCATGAACGTTCGCCGGTTCACGCGAGCGGGGAATTTGAACAAGCTCAGGCCGGCCACGTGCATCGGCGTTTCGGGCGTTTCGAGATACAGGAACCCCGATTCCAGGAGGTCGATTCTGTCCACGCTCAAATTCTACCGAAATGCGGGTAAGAATAAGCCCGATACGATGTAGGTATTTATATGTAGAGGGACCTTTTCGGCAGTTCGATTGGCTCGCACCGTCCTGAAACATCCATGTGCCGGTGATTCACCCGATCCCCATCCAGGTCCTTTTCAGCCATATTCCGGGAGGAGGCTCCGTGCACAACGTACACGGTTCGGTCGATCGTCATCGGAGGGCGGTTGATCGTCTCGGCCCGGTATTGGCACACTGCCGATTCAATCGTTAAGTTCTTCGATGATGTGTAGCGCAGCGTCTGAAGTGATCCAACATCCGCAAGCACGCGTTTCGGACTGCGCGGGTATTACGATGCCGAATGTTATGAACACGTAGGGAAGCAGTGCGCCAATAGGCACGGTTGACCTGGCCGGGCTAGTCGGCGGACGTGTCATCTTCATCTCCGACCAATAAAGGAAACCGAACGTCGGTCACGGTCGCCTTGAAGAAGGCGAAGTAATCGTCCGTCTCGAAGTGATTGCCCGCCTCGACGCGTGTCGGCAGGCGAAAACCATTGAAGTCCCTGAAGTCCGACAGGTATCCGCCGAAGGGCTGCAACTGGAAGGTCTTCGCCGGGTTGGCATTCGACCAGCGCTGAAAGACGACCTTGACCGGCCGGCCCGCGGCATCGACCGTCAGATCGACGGCCTGCTCAAGTTCCCCGTAAGTCAGGTTGACGCGGGCTGACGACTCATCGATTGCTTCCCAGCGCACGTGCTCACCGGGCAGCAACGCGGCCGGCGTCCAGAAGACGGCTTCGGCCGCATAACGGCCGAATGCGGCACGCATATGATCTGCATTGTTGCCGGCCCTCGCGACGGGCACGATATTCAGCAGCCAGAAGCGACTCCAGCTTGAACCGTCCGCCGCTCCGTCAGAACCGGCGAACCAGACCCTGTCACCCGCCCGAACCTTCCAGACGAAACCATACGGCGCCGCGAGTAGCTGCTCTGCGCGCATCGGCATGTAATTCGGCTCGGTTTTGTTGCCGAGACTGAACTCGCCTTCCATGGAGATTTCCGCGACGGTGTGCAGCGGCGTGCCGGGCGCGATTGCAAAGCGAAAGAATCGCTGTGCAGGATCAGGCAGCGTGGCGATCATGGAATCATCGAAGGCCGCAGGCGCCGCTGGCTGGAGCGAGATCAAACGCCGCCATGCGTCCTGCTCCGCGAGAGTGTCGGTCCATCGCCAGGCAAGCAGTGCCAGCAGGGCGAGAGTCACGGCAGCGAGAAGAGCCAGCATCGCTTTCGTCATGCGCCGGTTACTGCGACGTTAACCGTCGAACATCAAAAATGTCATTGCATCACCAGCGGCGTGGCCCTGCCATAAGGGTATGCCGAGGCTTCCCTGTTTCCGCGATCTGGCGGACAGTAACTTGACCGGTGCATCGCTGCGTCATGTGTCGGCCGTCTGGGGGCGACGAACGACGAACGAGAAACCGGCCGGGATTCCTGAAACACTATCTCGCTCGAAAGCGGAGAAGACGATGCGAGTTTTGGGCTGGGCCGCATTGGCAGCGCTGGTTGCGACCGCCCTGGCAGTACTGGCTTATTACCGGGATATCAGCCGCGCCTATGATCGGGTTGACGGCAAAAGCACAGTCATCTCGTCGGCTTACGGCGATATCGAGTACACGGATGGGGGCTCGGGTCCGGACGTGCTGGTTGTTCACGGCAGCGGCGGCGGTTACGACCAGGGCGAGCTCATCGCAGAAGCAGTACTGGGGGATGAATTTCACTGGATCACGCCGTCACGATTTGGCTACCTGAAATCGACCTTTCGCGAGGGCGC
>Ga0209536_100005993_pt1 | contig 18727 bp, 14 predicted proteins | sample DeeMarSeWOR28_12_FD_187461 | JGI IMG/M metagenome (GOLD analysis project Ga0209536, IMG submission 187461) | Marine sediment microbial communities from White Oak River estuary, North Carolina - WOR-2-8_12 (SPAdes) (version 2) | ecosystem: Environmental > Aquatic > Marine > Intertidal zone >... | reverse complement strand
CGAAGGCCGTTCGTGGTGAGCCTGTCTAACCATAATGGCGAGTAAATCAATATCAAGGCTATGTAGCTCAGTCGGTTAGAGCACAGCATTCATAATGCTGGGGTCGGTGGTTCAAGTCCACCCATAGCCACCATTCAAACAGTAAGTTACCCGTTTACAGCCTTTTACAGTTTTCCTTTGCGGTGCAAATGGTGTTTGGGGTAAGAACAAAATAAACAATTAAGCCCTCTGCGACCCCTGCGCCTCTGCGAGAGAAAAATTAATATAGTCTCGCAGAGGCGCAGTGTTCGCAGGGGATTTATGGGGTTATAAAATTATCGCCTTATGAATTACCTGGCGACCTTGGCGCCTTTGCGAGAGAAAAAACTGATTAATCTCGCCAAGGCGCAAAGTGCGCAAAGATGTTTGGGTTAAGAACAAATCAAACATATCACCTCTGCGTTCCCTGCGCCTCTGCGAGAAAAAAAGCATATTAAAGTTTCAATGCAGGCAGGTTTCCTTCTTATACGGAAATCGACAACGACTGTAAGGTCAGATACAGACTACTGCACGTTATCGATAGCGTTTACATCATCCGTAAAGCTGCTTCTGTCCGGTTCTTGACTTTCAGTTTGCTCAGGATGGAACTGACGTGAAACTTGACGGTACGCACACTGATATACAGTGCGTTGGCAATGTCGCTGTTGGTTTTGCCCTTGGCAATCAGATCAAGCACTTCCTTTTCGCGCCTGCTGAGTTCAAATTTCTTTAATGCCTGTTGATTCTGTATTTGCTCCAGCAGTGCTGCAGTGACGCAAGGCGCCAGGCTGGTGCCGCCTTTAAACACGGTATGAATGGCGTTTATGATGTCCTTGCAGTCGGCCTGTTTGAGCTGGTAACCCTGGACGCCGATATCAATGGCTTCCAGGATCGCTTTCCTGTTGTTGTGACCTGTATAGATGACGGTTTTCACGTCGGGTCGCAATTCGTGAAATTTACGTAGATATGTGAAGCCTGTCTGTTCGTTGGCTTCAACGTCAATCAAAAGAACATCGATGTTTGCATGTGCAAATTTGCTGAACATCTCCTCGTGCGACGTGCTGCCGCCGGACATCCGCTGGAGCGAGCTGACCAAGACCTACGGCCACGTGCACGAGGACGGCCGCAAGCACCCGGCCTTCGACGAGAACAGCCTGGCCCGGCTGATCCGGACCGGGCTGGACCCGGCCAGCAACCGGCTGGACACGTCGATGCCGCTGTACAACATGTCGGTCGAGGACATGGACAGCCTGGTCGACTACATCCGCCACCTCGAGCACGACTGGGACCCCGGTATCGGCAAGGACAGCATCCAGGTCGGCACGCTGCTGCCGCTGCAGGGTACCCAGGGCGAACTGGGCCAGGCGATGGCGCAGGCAATGCTGGCGTATTTCAAGGAGATCAACGAGCGCGGCGGCATCTTCGGGCGCAAGCTGGAACTGCTCGCGATACCCTATGGCAGCTCGGCCGAGGCCACGCTGGCCAGCCTGCAGGCAGCGTTCGAGCAGGAGGGCGTGTTTGCACTGGTCGGCGCCTACACGGTCGGGCTGGACGCGCAGATCCTCGATCTGCTCAGGGAGCAGAAGACACCGATGGTGGGCCCGTTCACGCTGAACCCGGGTGACGCGTTCCTGAATGCCGACGTGTTCTACATCTACCCCGGCTTCACGGAGCAGGCGCAGGCGCTGGCCGCCGAGGCGGTCGGCAGGATGAAAGGCGCCAGCGGAACCTTGGTGGTCATCGGGGCCGAGGATGAGAACGTCGATGCCCTGGTCGCGGCCATCGAGGCAAGGCAGCCGAAGGACAAGACATACACGTCAGAGACCTTGCGTTACCCGCGCGGCAAACTCGATGCCGCGGCGCTGGCGCAAAGCCTGCAGCAGTCTGAAAGCGACGCGCTCGTGTTTCTGGGCGGCCAGGCCGAGCTCGAGGCCTTGCTGAATGCGCTGGATGAGGTCAAGCACTATCCGGGCGTGTTTGCACTGTCGGCCTTCGTGCGCCAGCCCTTGTTCGAAGCGCCGGTGGGGTTCAACGAGCGCATTTACCTGGCCTACCCGACAACGACAAGCGATGTCACCGAGGCTGGCCGTGCCGAGTACATGAAACTGGCGGAAAAGTACGCACTGCCGCCCGGACACCTGCAGGGCCAGCTCGCGGCACTCGCCGCGGCCAAGCTGCTGGAGGTAGGTCTCCGGGGCGCCGGCAGGACCTTGAACCGGGAGCGCCTGGTCGAGGCCATCGAGGCGCTGTACCGTTACGACACCGGCCTGACGCCGCCGCTGACCTACGGCCCCAACCGCCGCATCGGCGCGATGGGCGCGCACCTGATGAAGGTGGACCTGGTCAACAAGACAAACAAGCCGGTGGGGGAGTGGCGCGAGGTGCGTTGAGCCGTATCAGCTGACACGCTATCCGTGAACAACTGCTGGACTTGGGGGAACAGAGCATTTATTCTTTTAATGCAATGGCGCAGCGGTTGAAGCCATAAATGAGCAGGCTATCTTTTCGTTTTTTTTGAAGCAGCTTTAGTGACGCTGTAGATACTTGCAACATTTGCCAACGTATCCATGACCGGAGGGATTTATTCGCCATGATGTTTGACAGCTCAACCGTAAACGTTTTCCTTGTTATCCTTCTGGTCGTATGTATCTGGATATTCATCCTGTGGTCGAATTCGCGCAGCATGCACAAGATGATCCACCGGGTGGCCCAGCAGCAATCTTTTATCAGGCAGGATGAAGCGGTCCGCTTACTCTGCCGTGCCATACATTTCCTGCAACCGACCGTACACGCAGGCGTTGACTACATTGTAAGCCCGGGTGGCCCTGACCAGGCTCCCTACATTTCTGTATGGCTTCATACCAGCATACCTCAGCCCAAACCCGAAGAGATCGAGCATGCGTTGAAAATGATCTCGGGTATCGATCCCGTGAAGGATCACGCTGCCCAGCGTGTCAAGGAATACCCCAGTGTCGGGGACCAGCTGGACGCTGCCTACAAGTCGCGCCGGGGTGATGATTCGGAACAGGTCAGGCTGGACGAGCAAATCAGCATGATCAAGAAGAAATACCCGAAATCGGACGAAGACCTCTGAGAGAAGGGCGGTTAATGGCCATGGCGGCCATGTTATAACTGCCGCCTGACCAATGATTCCAGGGCTCTACTGGAAAAACGCCCGGTCACCCGGTTAACAGTCAGTTCACCTATCGCCCCGTTCAGCGGGCCAGGCTTGAAGTCCATCGACTACATTGCAAGGCATGAGCTGCCCTGTCTCCATCCAACATATGATGACAAATGATTACTTGATTCTATGCATGTTATTTGACATGGTTTCTTGAGCGCGTCGATGTATTGACAAGATGTAAATTAAACCGACGTAAAAATTGATAAAACACCGCATTTTTGGCGAATACTGTATGGAATACTTTACACTCTGTTAAAAGGGGTAATGGCGGTGTTCTGTAAGTGGCTGATATTTAAATTTTTATTTATAGTGGTATAAATATTGCACTTTTTTTCTATACTAGTTGAGTGATGTGATGGAATTCAGCGAATTCTAATCAGGAAGGAACAGATATGAAATATTTTCCAGCGGCAGTTTTTATGACCCTGTGTGCGGCCACCGCCAATGCTGCCTTAATAACTTATGATGTCGATCGCACTATTGGTGATGGCATGGTCGAAGGGACCATCACAACTGATGGAACTCTTGGGAATGGTGTATCTGCCAGTATAATGCAGGACTGGTCTTTAACGCTGACCGTACCGGACCTGGTTGATCCGGGTATCATATTCACCGCTACAATCAATCCTGGCAACAGTAACCTCATCTTCGGCAGCACAGTTATTAATGCGACAGAGACAGAATTGTCGTTTGATTTTGACCTTGCGGGAAATGATTACATGTTATTTTCCGGTGGAACCACAGAATTATTCTGGTGCATGGAAACGTCAGCAGGCGGCTGTAATGGTCCTGACTCACATGAGCATATAGGTGTTCAAGGCACAGCGTCTTATTCAGTACCTCACACTGGCGAAATTGTCTTTGCGACCGCCACTGTTGTTCCTGTTCCGGCTGCAGTCTGGTTGTTTGGCTCGGGCCTGCTTGGACTGGCTGGAATCGCGAGGCGTAAAAGATAAAACCGGTTTAAAATGGAATAACAACGACGGCAGTCTTTATGGCTGCCGTTTTTATTTTTCGCCGGGTTTATTAATTTGTAATAGTTCAGATTCGATCAGACAGTTGCTGCCAGACTTGTGGAAGCCGTTGGTGCCCTTGCTGGATACCGGGCATATAATTTTCTCATCGAAGGTTATGGTTCTTGTAGGAGCGGCTTTAGCCGCGAATTGCTCGCGAGCTCGTACAGCTGTTCGCGGCTAAAGCCGCTCCTACGTCAATGCGGCTCCCATGTGATTTGCTGTGAGTAAACATACCTGACTTGTACTAGAACATCGCCAGCCACGCTTTAGAAACCGATCGTCCTGAGTCTGCCGAAGGATTATGCTGGCCTGCTTGCTTTTCCCTTGTGTGTATCGGCGGTCCAAAATCCGGACATCAACCCCTAGAACTTTACCCAGGCGGGTTTTCTGTAGGCATAGCATTCACTGTTTTGATCTGGCGTCGCTGGTGAAACAATATACGGATAGGTTTCTTTATAGGGCTGGTAAATTGCAGGCTTGTCGAGTTGATCGCTAACTTCATGTTCACGGTTACACATATCAACTATCAGTAACAAGGTTAAGGCGTCCATAAATATTCCAGGTATCTATTGCGGTGTCAGGCAATGTTTTAGCTTGCTTTAACCTGAGTGTAGCAGCTGATGCTGAATATGAATTTCAACCGGATAATATGATGTTTAACCCGGTGTTTATCCGTGGTTGTTAAGCACTAAGCACTCGTGTGAGTAAATACAAACATTGCCGCAGTTGCTTGTGAATGCGTCTGCATTGCATGTTGAAGCACGAGGTGTTGAAAAGTTTTTATGGGAGCCTGGTAGAGGAAACCAGGCTCCCGACCTTCTACAGGCCTGTGTAAAAAACTGGTATTTGCATTAAAGATTAATCGTAAAAGTTCATATCCATGTTGCGGGCGAACATAACGGATTCAATTGACCGGTCAGCGCCGGATGTTTGTGCAACTTCAACGGCCTGAAGTCTTTCCATGTCATAGCCATATGGCTCATAGTCATCGTTCGAATCAAGTGACAAACCGATAAAATCTGAATAGTTGTAGCTTGTGTTCATCTGGAATCTCCAGTCTGTTATTGATGTTTCATTATTCATATAACAAGTCCCGTGCCAATTTTGTTATATCGGAATAAAAAACAGATAACTGTTTGAATTAAGATAGAAAAACAGGCCTGAAGAAATAATCTGTGGTTCCAGCGAGTGTTTTATGGCTGCACCAGAATGGATCTTTAGCGGGATTGCGTGCCCTCATATGAGACGAAAATCGATGTAAATGCATCATTTACTGCTTGCCCAGTCATATCGCGAGTACTATTATCTGAATGTGAATAAAAATACACGCAACATTCTCAACTGGGTCCTCATTGCCATGATGGTGATGTTGCCGATGCGTAGTGTGATGGCGTTTGCTGAAACTGCATGTGAAATGCATGACCAGGCATCGCAAACGGTGAAAGGCCATGGCATGCACTATATGCACCAGATGGACGAAGACGCCCGGATCGACGCCGATGAATCACGGAATAACGACTGTTGTGAGAGCGATACAGGCTGTACTGGCGATTGCAACACAGGTACCAGCGTATCTTTTATTGCACCGTCTGCAGTTATGCTTCCTGTGTGGAACAAAACCGCGTTTAATCCCCCTGTCAGTAACAATCTTGTTTTCAGAGATCTGACCCCGCCTTTAAGGCCACCCGCAAACCTTCAAATCTGATTGGGCCCACGCTGGTTCCGGCAGAAGCCGGATATGTGCGTGGTTATACGGTTACTGGTTTGGAGGTGGATCATGCGTTCTATATGCGCATCATCAAAAATACATCTGTTCGGTTTTATATCGGCAGTCATCATAACAACGCTGCCGGGTGTCGCGTTTGCATTGAGCCTGGCGCAGGCCGAGCAACTGGCGCTGGAAGCAGACCCGCTCATCAAGCGTTACAGTGCTTCATCACGATCGCACGATGCCGAGTCATCGGCTAATGGTACCCTGCCTGATCCAAAACTGAGGCTGGGTATGTTCAACGTGCCGCTTGATTCATTCAGCACCACTGAAGATCCCTCAACACAACTCCGCATTGGTATACAGCAGGAGTTCCCCCGGGGTGATACGACTGATTTGAAGCAGCAGCAATCAAAATGGCTGGCGCAGGCTGCAATGGCGCAGGCGAATGATGAAAAGCTGAAGCTGCTGATGAATGTTCGGGATGCCTATTTGAATCTTTATTACGAAATCAAGGCTGGAAACATAGTCGTTGAAACACGTGAGCTCTTTGTGAAACTCGCGAAGATCACCGAGGACCAGTACGCGGCAGGGCGAGTGAATCAGCAGGATGTTATTCGTGCCGATCTCGAACTGTCGAGACTCGAGGATCGTGCAACAAAAATACGGGGTAATGAAGATGAATACCGGGCGTACCTGGCGCAGTGGGTTGGCGAGATTGCCTGGCAGGACATCGACAGTCATTTTCCGGTGCTGCCGGATGTTCCCGACAATGTTGATATCAACGAGCTGCTGACACAACACCCTTCAGTTATGGCAGAAACCGCAAAAGTCGAAGCCAGCCGTACGATGATCGAGGTGACACGCCAGGATTACAAGCCCGGGGTTGGCGCATTTGTCGAATACCGCAAACGCTTTGGAGAAAATGCCGATGGCAGCGATCGCTCCGACATGATGGCGGCGATGGTCACGGTGGATATTCCGCTGTTCACGGAAAACAGGCAGGACAAGAATGTTGCTGCACGCGAGGAAAGCGCGAATGCAGCGCGTTACTCGCGTGATGACAGGCTGCGCGTGTTGAAGCGGAAGCTGGAAAAAGACCGGGCAATATACCGGCGACTGGGCGAACGCGAAATGATCTACAGGAACAAGCTCGTCAGTTCAGCCGCAAACAACGCCGAGGCATCACTGAATGCCTACCAGAGCGGGGTCACCGAATTCACTACATTAATGCGTGCCGGCATCACGGAGCTTGATGTGCGCCTGGAAAACTTGCGCATACAAGTCGATCGCCTGCGCACACAGGCGCGCCTGCTGTATATCACGGGAGATTCAGAAACATGAACAAACATCGTTTAATCAGGATAGCGGGCATCATTCTGCTGATGCTCGCCCCGGCTTGCGTGCTCACGCCTGTGGCGGTTGCCGATGAACAGAAAGAAATACTGTACTGGGTTGCCCCTATGGACCCGAACTACCAGCGCGATAAACCCGGCAAGTCACCCATGGGCATGGATCTTGTGCCTGTGTATGCGGATGATGATGCGCAGGGGGGTGTTGTGTCTATAAAACCGGAAGTGGTGCAGAACCTGGGTGTCAGAACGGCAAAGGCGGAAAGAACGCGTTTATGGCGTGGCATAGACACGGTGGGTTATGTTGATTATGACGAATCAAAAGTCAGCCATATCCATTTGCGTACCGAAGGCTGGATTGAAAACCTTGTGGTTAAATCAGAGGGTGAGCGTGTAAAAAAAGACGAGCGCCTGTTCGACCTGTATTCACCGGAACTGGTTAATGCGCAAAAAGAGTTTGTTACCGCGTTGTCATCGGGCAACAAAAGCCTGATACGTGCATCGAAACCCAGACTGGCCGCGCTGGGTGTCTCGGACAGCCAGATCGAACAGATCGAGAAGACCCGGCAGACCAGGCAGCATATATCAATCTATGCGCCTCAAGATGGTGTGGTCTCAAGCCTGATGGTGCGCGAAGGCATGTTCGTCAAGCCGTCCGTGAACGTGATGAGCCTGGGCGACCTGTCCAGTGTCTGGTTGCTGGCCGAGGTTTTCGAAAAACAGGCGCAGTGGGTCAGGGTAGGGCAGGATGCAGAAGTCAGGCTTTCGTATGTTCCCGGGCAGGTATGGCAGGGCAAGGTCGAATACATCTATCCGAGTCTCGACCCGAAAACCCGGACACTGAAAGTGCGTTTACGTTTCGAGAATCCCGATGAAGGGCTCAAGCCAAACATGTATGCCAACGTCAGCATATTCGGTGGTCCGAAAGAAAATATTGTTGTTATTCCGCTGGAAGGCCTGATCCGTACCGGTCGTGAGGAGCGCGTCATTATCGACCTCGGCGAGGGGCGTTTTGAAGCACGTGATGTGGTGTCGGGTATAGAGAGTGGCGACTATGTGGAAATCATCCAGGGCGTTGATGAAGGCGAGCATGTCGTCACCTCCGGCCAGTTCCTGATCGATTCCGAAGCCAGCATGCGGGCAGGCATCAAGCGCATGCATAAGCCCGCGGGCGGTGTGGCCGAGGAGAGCAGGGAGATGAAGCCGTGATCACGCGCATTATCGAGTGGTCCATTGATAACCGCTTCATGGTGTTGATGCTGACCGCCATCCTGGTTGGCCTGGGGGTTTACTCGATCAACAACACGCCGCTGGATGCGATTCCGGATCTGTCCGATGCCCAGGTGATTATCAAGACCAGCTTCCCCGGCCAGGCGCCACAGGTGGTTGAAGACCAGGTCACCTATCCGTTAACCACGGCCATGCTGTCAGTGCCGAAAGCGGTCAATGTTCGCGGCTATTCATTCTTCGGCGATTCCTATGTCTATGTGATTTTTGAAGATGGCACTGACCTGTACTGGGCGCGTTCGCGCGTGCTCGAATACCTCAGCCAGGTAACGAACAAGCTGCCGCCGGAAGCCAGGCCCGAACTGGGCCCGGACGCGACCGGTGTCGGCTGGGTGTACGAGTACGCGCTGGCCGACCGCAGCGGTCGTCACGACCTGTCCCAGTTGCGCAGTATCCAGGACTGGTTTCTGAAATTTGAATTACAGACAGTACCCGGCGTATCCGAGGTGGCGACCATCGGTGGCATGGTCAGGCAGTACCAGGTGGTGCTCGACCCTGACAGTCTGCGCGCCTTCGGCCTGACGCTGGCCACGGTAAAAAAAGCGATTCAGCGCGGCAACCAGGAGACCGGCGGTTCCGTGATCGAGATGTCAGAGGCCGAGTACATGGTGCGTGCCACGGGCTATGTCGATTCACTGCAGGACCTGCGAAACATACCGCTGGGGGTGAACGAACAGGGCACGCCAATCCTGTTAAAAGAAGTCGCGCAGATTCGGCTCGGCCCGCAAATGCGGCGCGGTGTTGCCGAACTCGATGGTGAAGGCGAGGTCGTTGGTGGCGTCATCGTGATGCGTTTCGGCGAGAACGCGTTGAAAACGATCAATGGCGTGAAGAAAAAGCTGGAACAGCTTTCGCGCAGCCTGCCCGAAGGTGTGGAGGTTGTTGAAACCTATGACCGTTCCGCCCTGATTAAGCGCGCGGTCAGTAACCTGAATGGCAAGCTGGTGGAGGAGTTCATCGTCGTTGCGCTTGTCTGCGCGGTATTTCTTTTTCACCTGAGGTCATCACTGGTCATTATTATTTCTTTGCCTGTCGGAATACTGGTTGCTTTCATCGTGATGGAGCGCATGGGTATCAATGCCAATATCATGTCGCTGGGCGGCATTGCGATCGCTATCGGTGCCATGGTGGATGCGGCCATCGTCATGATCGAGAACGTACACAAGCACATGGAGCATACCGAAGTCACGGATGAGAATCGCTGGGAGGTCATGCGCCAGGCTGCGGTGGAGGTCGGGCCGCCGCTGTTCTTCTCGCTGCTGATCATTACCCTGAGCTTCCTGCCGGTGTTCACGCTTGAGGCGCAGGAAGGGCGCATGTTTGCGCCGCTGGCTTACACCAAGACATTCGCCATGGCCGCGGCTGCCGGCCTGTCGATCACACTGGTGCCGGTGTTGATGGGCTACTTTATACGCGGCCACATTACCCCGGAACGCAGGAACCCGGTTAACAGGGTATTGATCGCGGTTTACCGGCCCTTTATCAACATGGTGCTGAAGGCGCCGGGAACAGTCATTGCCGTTGCCCTTGTCATTGTGCTGGCGGGCGGGTGGCCGCTGTCGCAGCTCGGCTCGGAGTTCATGCCGGACCTGGATGAAGGCGACCTGCTGTATATGCCGAGTACTTTCCCGGCGGTCTCGATTGGCAAGGCACAGCAGCTGCTGCAGCAGACTGACAAGCTGATCATGACGGTGCCCGAAGTCAGGCGCGTGTTCGGCAAGGTGGGCCGGGCGGAAACAGCAACGGATCCTGCGCCGTTGACCATGATTGAAACAACCATCCTGCTCAAGCCGCGCGATCAATGGCGCGAAGGCATGACCATGGACAGGCTCAAGCATGAACTGAACGAGCTGATTAAACTTCCCGGGCTGACCAATGCCTGGGTAATGCCGATCAAGAACCGCATCGATATGCTGGCGACCGGTATTAAAACACCGGTCGGGATTAAAGTCGCCGGTCCCGACCTGGGTGAAATACAGCAGGTCGGTCAGCAAATTGAAAACGTTCTCAGGGATGTGCCCGGCACCGTATCGGTTTATTCCGAGCGCGTGGTCGGCGGACGCTATGCCACGGTGGATATCGACCGGGTAGCGGCTGCGCGATTCGCACTGAATATCGCCGATATACAGGAGGTCGTGCGGACCGCGCTCGGCGGTATGCGCGTGGGTATGACGGTCGAAGGACTCGAGCGTTACCCGATTAATATCCGTTACCCGCGTGATGTGCGTGATTCGCTGGAAAAGCTGCGCAACTTGCCGATCGTTACACCTTCAGGTGCGCATATCCCGCTGGCTGAAGTTGCGGACATCCGCATCGATGATGGCCCCGGATTGATCAAGACTGAAAATGCCCGGCTCAATGGCTGGATCTATATCGATATCGAGGGGCGTGACCTGGGTTCGTATGTACACGATGCGAAGCAGCTTGTCGCGCAGCAGGTGGAACTGCCCCCGGGCTATTCGATCAGCTGGTCCGGTCAGTACGAGTTCATGGTGCGCGCAATCGAGCGTCTCTCCACGGTGGTTCCGATAACACTGGTGATTATCATCCTGCTGCTCTATCTCAATTTCCGCAACCTGATCGAAGTGGCCATCATCATGGGCACATTGCCGCTGGCGCTGGTCGGCGGCTTCTGGCTGCTGTATTTGCTCGGCTACAACCTGTCGGTTGCCGTCGGCGTTGGTTTTATCGCGCTGGCGGGTGTCGCCGTCGAGATCGGCGTGGTGATGCTGGTCTATCTGAACCAGGCCCTGCGGCAGCACCAGGATGAAGCCGGGCGTTCGGGCGTGAAAATCAGCGTTGAAGAAATCCGCTCCGCGGTGATCGACGGCGCGCTGTTGCGGGTAAGGCCGATCATGATGACGGTTGCCGCCATCATCGCCGGCCTGCTGCCGATCATGCTCGGCAGCGGCACCGGCTCGGAAGTCATGCGACGCATTGCGGCACCCATGGTGGGCGGCATGGTCAGCGCAACCTTGTTGACACTGGTGGTGATTCCGGCCGTGTTCCTGTTATGGAAACAGCGGCAGGTTAACAGGCTTTAACAAGGTGTTAACCGCAGAGTGTTTTCTATATTGTAGGAGCGGCTTTAGCCGCGAATTCATAAAAATTAATGTCATCTCGAACGAATGTGAGAGATCTCCTGAATTCATGGAGATTTACTGCGGGCTTCCTGCCCTTCGCCCTTCGGGCCAGCCATCGGCTGTTCAAATCGCTCGTGGCGAATTAGTCTCCCTTTGGTCGAGATGACAGTTACCGTTAAAAGACTCGCGGCTAGAGCCGCTCCTGCGATTGCCTGAGGAATTCTCTGCGCCTCAGTAATGAAATGATTTTCAAATATCCAGACACAATCAACCAACGGGGTTACAGCAGTGCGCCTTTGAATGGAAGTTTATTTCTGATAACCCGGGTATGCTTATTCAGGGCAGGGCATCGAGGGTGGTAGTTAGTTTCACGCTGTCTTTGTAATCTTCGTTCATGCGCACAATGCCATGACTGCCGGCATTTTCGATAACCACCGTGGTGCCCATTGTGGCTTCATAAAGTGATAACACATTCTGTGGTATGTTGTTCACCAGCACGGTCAGGTCAGTGTAAAAGTTATTCTCCTGGGCTGTGCGTGACTCCTCGACTGTAGCTGAGACAAAGTCGATAATAAAGAACTTGACGTTAGGGTAGTTTGGAATGACCTGTGTTCTCATGTGACTCATGTGTTGATCGCAAACAGGGCACCACATAGTGAAATAGAGCACGATGCCGCTCGCGCTATTCAGTTCGGTAAACATGTTTACCATGTTATTTTCAGTATCAGTCAGGTCAAAGTCGGGTGCAATCTGTCCAGGTTGAGAGCCAATAGTGTTGGGGTCCACTGGCTCACGTTTGTCATCCGCCGATGGGTACAGGTCATCACAGCCAGTTACCATGATCATCAGGACTAATAACAGGTATCTAGGGAATAACATGGATAAGCTCTATGGTAAATATATCGGTTGCCGGAAAATCACTTCCCCAGTTATCGCTCCTGGGGGAATGATTAATGCTTGCTTTTACGATCCAGTCCTTTGCCATGGTGGCGTAAGCGGCGGTGAAAGTGAAGCTTCTTTTGGTAAAACCTGTCGTCGGATCTGTGTTGCCATTTAAAGTGCCCTGGTCTTCCTTCAGGTCGCTATATGCAAGTGTATAGGTCATGGTATCGAGTTCCTTCAGAAAGCTCGTATAGCCCAGTGAAACTGTGCCCAGGCGCCTGTTGCCCAGTTGCTTGTCATAGGGTTCGACATAGTCTCCCCATTCCTGGTTGACGGGGCGTTCCAGGTACACGCCATAGGTAAATTCGAAAATCATGGTCCACGGCCAGATGGTTTTATCCATCAGCAGGTTGGCATCAAGCCGATAAAAGCCGCGACCGGTGATATCAAAAACTTCAGTTACCTCACCACCATAGGGTGACTTGCCGGTAGGCAGTGTCAGTGTGCCGCCAAGATAGATGGCCGGCATCAGGTCTTCAATTCCACGCACCTCGTACACGCACATGATGTTATCGAAGGTCTCGTACCACAGGGATGCTGTTATGTCTCCCAGTCCGCTGCTGCTGGACTCGAAACCAGGATACTCGTTGTCATTCCATACGTACGGTACGACTACACTGGCCTGCCAGTTGGGTGCAAGACGATGAGCGTAGCCAAGGTTGAGGCGCAATTGCTTGAGGTCGTAATCATCTTCAACATATGTGCCATCCGATTGCCAATAGCCATCGTATTTCTCGTAGTTGAACGAGCCGCCGAACATTTGGGTAAAAAATTTCGGCAGTACCAGCGATGAAGCAGATCCGCCACCGCAGCAGGACGCCGCAAGTGACGGTTGCGAGAATAAGAGCGCGGCCCCGAGAACGAGGCCGCTGAGTGCCTGCTTAACGCAGGTCGAGGAGGTTCTTATGTTCACTACACGCTATCGATTTGCTTACGGTAGTGTCACGGTGAACGGGGTGGAGTCATTGACATCTGCCACCGCGGCGAATCCGTCTGTCGTTTTTGTTTCACCGTTAACGATCAGTCTGAACCTGATCGTATTTGTACCGTTGTTCAGCTGTAGTGTATTCAGGGTCCATCTGCCATCATTATTACCACTAGGCTGGGCGCTCGTGGTGTCCCAGCCACCATCATTGACCTTCACTTCGATATCCACGCTGGTGACATCGAGTGGTGTGCCACCCATACCCGATTGCAGCGTTTCTCCAACAACCAGGGGCGGGAAGCTCATCATGGTTTCCATCGGTGAAATAAAGATATCGAAATCATAGTTAGGGCCACCACCTTGAAGGACAGGATCACCGTCTCTGAAGATGTTGTACGGACGTCCGCTTTCGAGTCCGTCCATGTTGACTATGGTGTCTGCTATGCCCAGCAGTCGCGGATCGCTTCTGACGGTATCGCCCATCGCCATGTTGATGTTGGGATAGAAGTGCACCGTCTTCATGCTGGTCATGACCTTGAGGTCCCAGGTACCCATGGTGGTCTGGTTCATGTTCATTCTGGATGGCATCAGGTAGTAGACTGTTACATTATAGATACCGCTCACGCCAGGGACGGTTTCTACTATCTCGCCAACAGGTGTTGCATGGGTTCTGTCAGCCATATACATCATCGGCATGACCTGCAGGTCTGTAAGACCAGTTACCGGAGTAGGTGCGCCACCACTTGTATCTTCAATAGTCAATGTGAACTGATTCTTGCCATGGACGTTCATCATTGGCGGAGTGTATGTCACCTTTAGATTGGCTGCTTCTGCCGTAGTGAATGAGCCTGCGGCTGCAATATATGCATCAAGAATATCTTCTGGTGCACCTATACCTGCTGCACCCATGTTTACATAGAGATTCACATCATCCAGTTTGCCGTTGTCTGACAGGTCTTCAGCCATGGCAGCAAACAGGTCGAACTGCTGATCGGCTGTCAATGTGAGGTTCTTGGCCAGTCTGCTGAATACCGCTGCCCGCCATCCTGCGTGCCTGGAGGCGTCATCCGCATTAAATGAAGCGGGATCCCTGATGTCTACAGGATCAACAGAGGTATCAACGTTATGTGCAAATGCATTGAAGAAAGCTGTTTGTGCCTCTGTCGGGGTCTTGTTGTATTTAGTGATGAGATCAGCATGGATGGTTGAGTCAGGCGTTACATGTACGCTATCGCCCGCTGCAAGTGTGCCGCCAGCAACGAATGCTGACATGTTTCCGGCCGGAACACCGATATCGCCGGTTTCCTCATCATCAAAAATACCGCCCGTTGATTCAATCACCAGGTCGGTTGCCAGGTCGGTATCGAGGATGTCCATCGAATATGAACCGTCAGCAGCGGACATGACAGGGCCACCTACGGTACTGCCATCAGAGACCTTTTTTGCGGTGACGGTGGCGCCGTTCACATCTGATGCAAACACCGATCCGTCGATAGTGACCAGTGTTGGTGTTGGGTTGGTAGGTGTGACAGCAGTGGTGCTGTCAGCACTGTCGCAGGCTGCAAGCGTGGCAATACTGGCAGCTAAAAATGTATAACGTATCAGCTTGTGTAACTCCATCGTAACGTATCTCCCGAATTATGGAATTTGAATATGTTGTTTGTATCGAGTTACCAAGCAAGGACCGTGCCAATCAATAATTTCAATACGTTACGGAGTTTTATCTACCCGGAAGATGTAAAGTTGTTTTACAGGTTGTGTGATATCACACACATTATGCAGGTGATGGGATGGCTATACCTGAAGACGATTGCAGCGTTGTCGTTTTATGAGAATAAGCGTTGTTTGCAGCCTTGATGCTTTACTGTTCTGTGCAGACCTTTGGGGTACGTATATTCAAGTCAGTTTCCTGATATTCGAGCCGTCCTTGTCTGCCAGTGTTGATTCCTCCTGTTCGCTATCACTCATTGAGGAGAGTGGGACAGGTGTCGAAACCGCACTGCCCTGTGCATGATCAACGCCGATTTCTTTCAGGCAGTTAATAATATCGTCGGAAGCTGCGTATTCGGCGATGGTTTTAATGCCCATGACCTGGCCGACTTCATTGATCGACTTGACCATGGCGTAATGCATCGGGTCCTTGTCGATATCGACGACGAATGAACCGTCGATTTTCAGGTAATCGACGGGCAGGCTGGTCAGGTAGGAGAACGATGACAGACCGCTGCCGAAATCATCCAGCGCAAAGGTGCAGCCGAGTCTTTTCAGAACCGTCATGAAATGTATGGCTGTTGTCAGGTGGCTGATGGCTGCGGTTTCCGTGATCTCGAAACATAACAGTTCAGGATTGACCTTGTATTGTTTTATTTTGGTTACGACCAGGTTGAGGAAGGACCTGTCTGAAATGGACTTGCCGGAAAGATTGACTGAAACCAGCATTTTCTGTTTGCGCGCTGACAGCCAGCGTATCGTGTTCTCGACCACCCATTCATCGATCGTGCTGATCATGTTGTAGCGTTCTGCAGCTGAAAGAAACAGGTTGGGTGAGATGGCGTTGCCTTCATCATCGAGCATGCGCAGAAGAATTTCCCCATGATCCATGAATTTTCCTTCGTGGTTCTGTAGTGGCTCGATCTTCTGGAAATACAGCTGAAAGCGGTTTTCTTCCAGCGCATAATTGATTTTTGATACCCAGTGCCTTTCGCGCTGCTGGGTAATGATCTTGTCGTTTTCCGTGGTGTAGATCTGAATGCTGTTTCTGCCGCTTTCCTTGGCCATGTAACAGGCGGAATCTGCGCGACTCAAGATTTCTGCGCTGGTTTTTATATCGGCGGTGATGTCTACAATACCGATGCTCGCGCTGATCGTGAAATTGTAGTCATCCCAGGCAAAGTTAAACTGTTTGACTGTTTCGATCATGTCTTCAGCCACCAGGCGTGCCTGCTCGACATCGCATTTTTCCAGTAACAGCCCGAATTCGTCGCCACCGAGCCGTGCAAATGAATCCCTGTTGCGCACCCGTTCCTGCAGCATTATCGTTATCTGTTTGAGCAACTCATCGCCGGCCATATGCCCGCAGGTATCATTGACCAGCTTGAACTGGTCGAGGTCCAGGTAGCATAGTGAGTTGTGTACTGATTCAGACGGTGGTGAAGAAAGTATGTTTGTTAGTTTTCTTTCCAGTTCATACCGATTGATCAGTCCGGTCAGTGCATCATGAGTTGCCTGGAAGGTAAGTTGCCGGTTGAGTGAGCGTTGTACGGATTCATCATGAATAATGATGGCGATACCGATAATAGTGTTGTCGTTGCTTTGCATGGGAGCTGCAATATATTCGACCGGCGTTTCGATTTCGCTGTCATTCTGTATCAGTATCGCGCTGACAGGTTCATCGAGCATGCTTCTGTTTTCGATGTTCTCTATCGGATTTTCGATACGCTTCCTGGTGGATTCGTCCAGAATATGCATGATGGAAGATATGTGGTTACCATTCGCTTCATCTATTGACCAGCCTGTCAGTTGTTCGGCTGTCGGGTTCATTGAAGTGATGTTGCCGGAAAAATCCGTTGTGATAACGCCATCGATGATCGATTGCAACGTCAGTTGAGAAAAGTTCTTCTGCAGTTCTGCAGAGACAGCATGCTCTTCTGCCAGTTGTTTGGCGGCCAGTAATTCCTGCTCGGTATTCTTGTGCTCATCAACCTCCTTTTTCAGGTTTTCGATCAAGGACTGAATCTTTTGTGTCATTTCATTGAATGAGCGTATGGGTGTTGCGACTTCAGGAAACGCGTGCTCATCAACTGAAACAAACGCACCATCGCTGATGCTATGCGCTGCAGATTCAAGATTCTTCAGAGGTTTCAATCCTTTTCTGATGATAGACAGGGCAAATACCAGCACAAGTAAAATAAGCGCTATGGCGAAGCCGATAACCCTGTTACGTGTTGCAGCCAGCTGCTCATTAAAGTCGTGTAAATTTGCTACGCCGGATATTGTTAAAGCCGGGCTGCCATTTGAGGCGGGCAGTATGCGACTAAAATGAAAATCATCATTTCCATGGGCATATGTGTGCCATTCGTCTGACTGGTACAAAACCGTGTTATCAGCTGAGGTGATCTGTACCTGGGTGCCGAGTTCATGCTGTATTTTTGCCAGTATGTGTGCCGGGTCGGAAATGACCTGGATATAAGCTTCCGGCTCCAGGCTGCCGACTGGAACCAGGGTGGACAGTAATGGCTTGCTATCAAACAGGCAAATCTGTGAATGTGGCTTGAGTCGTTCGGTAATCACAAGCGTTTTAACTGACTCTGCCAGGGTGTTGCACGGCACAGCATCCGTTTTGCTCAAGCTCATGCCGCGCTCTGAAACCGCCAGCCTGTTTAGTGATTCATCATGAATGATGATTTTCTCGAGTCTTAACATGCCTGTAGTGACAAAATATCGATTGAATTCCTGATCAAGCAGGGACACCAGCTTGTCAGTGTTTCCGTTTCTATATGAGGTTATGAATTCCTCTGCCGACTGTAAGCTGTAGCCGAGTTCTTTCTGATGTTCTATGAGTTCATTGATCAGGTCTGTTGTTTTCAGCGACAATAGATCTTCTAAAGCATCTTCCTGGTGTTCAAGCGCGAACTTTCTGTAGGTGTGCTCTGTTGAAATAACCAGCATCAAACCAACCAGTCCGATAATAAATATCGTGACTGCGAGGGTCGACTCCAGTGATATTTTGTAGTTGGGCATGGAAGTGAAATATTATCTGTGCGCCTGGCACTGAGTCACAGTGTGTACAGGGTAGCAAAATTCACTTCTGTATAAATGATTTTTCTGCTGTTTTGACTGAATGACTCTGAGCTGGTCAACAATTGAGCGAATGCCATAGCGTTTCGTATATCTGCAGAATTCGTATAGAATCACCGCTTTTTTCCTCGCAGCAGATGGGGTTATGTAATGACGGCACTAAAAATTGGCGTGGTAATGGGGAGCCAGAGCGACTGGCCGGTAATGGAACATGCAGTTAAGCAGCTGGAAGCCTTCGGGGTGCCGTTTGAAGCAAAGGTTGTTTCAGCTCACCGTACCCCGGATTTGCTGTTTGAATATGCCGAGAGCGCACGTCAGCGAGGCCTGGCCTGCATCATTGCCGGTGCCGGTGGCGCCGCCCACCTGCCGGGCATGCTGGCATCGAAGTCTACAGTGCCTGTGCTGGGGGTGCCGG
>Ga0209536_100005992_pt1 | contig 18730 bp, 11 predicted proteins | sample DeeMarSeWOR28_12_FD_187461 | JGI IMG/M metagenome (GOLD analysis project Ga0209536, IMG submission 187461) | Marine sediment microbial communities from White Oak River estuary, North Carolina - WOR-2-8_12 (SPAdes) (version 2) | ecosystem: Environmental > Aquatic > Marine > Intertidal zone >... | reverse complement strand
CAGAAGAAACGGTTGTCTATATGAAAACAAATATTTATGAGACAAGTGAGGGCACTCTTATCTGGAGCATAAAGTCGCAATCCTTTGAACCGCAAAATACAGGTGATGTGATAAAATCTGTTAGCTATAATGTAGTCAGCGAATTAGCGCAGCAGGGATATATTAAATAGATTTTCTTCAGTAGATATAAATAGGTTGAAAAAAATAAGCTGTCTCGTTTCACCAATGAAAATGCAATAACGTTATTATTAAATGAAAAGTGAGGAGTTGGCACTAAAACGAATCTTATAAACATAATTTAAAGAATACATATATTAACATAACTACTCTTATCTTGTGATGTTCTGGTTCGTCTATTGAACATTTATATGATAATTCTTTGACAATTGGCTGACAATTCAGATGAACCGTGATTTTTATATTTGGTAAAAATTAAAATAAATCACTGTATGTCAAAAAAACAAAGCTATCCGAGCAAGTATAGAGCACAAGCCATAAGAAGTGTTTTTACCATTATATTTTTTATAATAGTTTATTTACTACTACTCATTCTCTCATTTGCACTGGTAGCATTTTTATTCTATTTCTCAGTATTAGTAATTCTATCTGCACCCGGTCAAAGATCCATTTTTATATTCTTACTTATGGGTTTCACAATTGACGTTATTGCCTTGACCCTTCTCGTTTTCATTTTTACATTTTTTTTCAGAAAACAGACTGTTGACCGCTCAGGATGGATTGAGGTAAATAATGAGAACCAACCAAAACTTTTTAAACTCATAGGAACAATCTCAAAACAACTGGAAACCAATTTTCCGCAGAAAGTTTATTTAGGTGCGGGAGTTGATGCTATGGTTTTTTATGATTCAAACTTCAGGAATTTGTTTTTCCCGAGTAAAGAAAATCTGATGATAGGTTTGGGGTTGGTGAATTCAATGACTGATTGTGAATTGAAAACAGTAGTTGCTCATGAATTCGGTCATTTCACACAACGGAGTCTCAATATCTATAGCTACGTATATATTGAGAACCAGATAATTTATAAGATGTTGATGGATGAAGATTTCTATCAGCACTTAATATTATCTTTTTCGAAAGGAAAAATATATTGGGTTGTACTCTATTATTCCAGGATTATAAGATGGATTTTAAGAAAAGCGTATCACGTTGTCTTAAAAAGTTTTATGGCACTTTCACGGGAAATGGAATTTCATGCAGATGAATTATCTGCCAATATTGGTGGTACCATACCAGCCGTAACGGCGTTACTAAGATTACAGCTCGCAGGGGATTCGTTCCATAATGTCTGGCAATTTTATTCGCAAAGAATATCAGAAAACCTGAAGACAGAAAATGTTTACCCGCAGCATAAATTTATAATGAAAAAGATTGCAGAAAATCATCACATGGAAATGATAAATGATCTACCGCAAGTAACTAAAGATATATTTTCCTGGTTTAATAGATCAAAACTTGTTATAGAAAACCAGTGGGCCTCGCACCCTTCTATTATCGATCGTGTAAACAATTTGGAAGAGTTAAATATTGAATCTAATGTTTCATATGATTCAGCCTGGAACTATTTCGTTAATCCTGAAGAGCTGCAGAGAGAAATTACTGAAAAACTATTCAGGAACTGGCAATTTGCTGAGGCACCAGTCGATTTAAGTTATTCTGAATTTGAAAAAATTTATATGGATGAAATAAATAAGCATTCCTATGATAAAAGGTACAGCTACTTTTATGAGTACAGAAATATTTCACGTTTTGATTTAAGGTCTGTAATTGAAGACAATGAGATAAGAGTTTTTCAAAAATTTAATGAAATATATATAGATGAAAATTTAAATCTTATTTACCAGTTCACAGGACTTACTGTTGATATAAGAACTATTGATAGTATTGCAAAGGGGGAATTCAAAATAGACATTTTTGAATACGATGGGAAAAAATATAAGGCAAATGAGAGCGCTGAACTTTGTGATAAATTGAAAAAAGTTCACGAAGATATGTACCAAAAAATTACTGGCCTGGACAAAAGGATTTTCAAATTCTTTTATTCACTTGCTGAGTCAACTGAAAATAAAACAGAATTAAAAATGCATTACGAGACATATTTTAATCTAATTGAACAGGATAAAGACAATCTCAAGGTGTATCTCGATTTGATTGGTGCGATACAATTTATGTACTTTGTTCATACATTCAGCCAGATTGAGAGTAAAATGATTGCGATGAGGGAGAAGGAAAATATCTTTATCGAAAGAATAAAAAAGATTTTAAGTGATCAAAACTATTCAGGACTAATTTCTGAGACGCAAAGAGAAGAATTTCAAACATTTGTTGATCAAAAATTGATCTATTTCGAAAATCAGCAATACAATTCAGAAGCACTTAAAACACTTCAAGATACAATTTTTGAATTTTATGAGGTCTGCTCGAAGGCACCATTTTATAGTTTAAAGAAATTGTTAGATTTTCAAATAGAACTTTTGGATACCAATAAAGCTAATTAATTTAATTCCCTAAATACTCTAAACCTGAAAATGATATTATTAATTGAAAACAAATTATTTGAAGCATTAAGGTTTTGAAAAATCGTACTAAGTTCTGTTCTCCAGGAATCATCAATGTTGTATCCAAATCCGACACCACTACGAATCTCATTAAGCCGAAAATCTATATCAGTTCCATAATTTACAAACCATTCTAGATCAAGAAGGATATAGTATTCCTTGTTCAATTTAATATCAGTTCCAATTCTATATCTTAGCCTAAGTAAAAATGTGTTTACACTATTACCACTAAAGAATCTTTCTTCAATTCTGAAATAGTTATTAAGTTCAAATGAATTAATAATTGGCCATATAAATTGAAAACCTTGAAATAATCTTGTTTCCCAAAAGATGTTTTGTTTGTAAAATGATGAAAAAATACCAATTCCGCCAGTTAATCTAGTAGTGCTGCCAGTTTTATGTGAAACACCAGGACGAACATATAATCGATTGGTAATATCAGGGTGATAAATAATTCGGTAACCTGCATCCCCGTATAACTTCCATTTCTGATCCAGCTTGTAGTCTAAATTAAAATCAAACCAATTCTGAAAATAAATATCACTGCTTTGTCCAAGAACTCTTAATGAACAAAATAAAAACAAGAAGATATATTTATTCATTCAGTTATATTAGTAGAAAAATTTATGATCCCAGAGTTGCAACCATTACAGCTTTAATTGTATGCAACCGATTCTCAGCTTGATCGAATACAACTGAATGCTTCGATTCGAAAACCTCTTCAGATACTTCCATTCCATCTAAACCATACTTTTGAAAAATTTCTTCACCTACTTTAGTCTCACGGTTATGAAATGCAGGCAAGCAATGGAGAAATTTTACTTTAAGATTGCCTGTAAGTTTTATCACATTCATATTGATTTGGTAATGTTTCATCAATCCTATTCTTTCTTCCCATTTGTCCGCAGGTTCACCAAGTGAAAGCCAGACATCTGTATAAAGAAAGTCTGCTCCTTTAACACCTTCTTCAACTTTTTCTGTGAGTGTAATCTTTGCACCTGTTTCCTTAGCAACCGATTTACATTTTTTTACTAGTTCTTCTTCAGGCCAGTTTTCTTTTGGTGCACAAAGTCGAACGTTCATACCCATCTTTGCTCCACCAACCATCAGAGAATTTCCCATATTGTTTCTTGCATCGCCCAGGTAACAGAATGAAATTTTATTGAGTTTTTTCTTTGAGTGTTCTTCCATCGTGAGGAGATCAGCAAGAACTTGCGTTGGATGAAATTCATCAGTAAGTCCGTTCCATACAGGAACACCTGCATACTTTGCAAGTTCTTCTACTATCTTTTGTCCAAATCCCCTATACTCAATTCCATGATACATTCTTCCAAGAACTCTGGCAGTATCTTTCATTGATTCTTTATGACCAATCTGTGAACCTGTTGGACCCAGGTAAGTAACATTTGCTCCCTGGTCAAATGCCGCCACTTCAAAAGCACATCTTGTTCGTGTAGAAGTTTTTTCAAAAATTAAAGCAATATTTTTTCCCTTCAGTTTTTTCTTTTCTGTTCCGTTTTTCTTATCAGCCTTTAATTTTTTTGAAAGATTCAACAGATAGCGAATTTCTTTGGGCGTAAAGTCAATTAATTTTACGAAGCTTCTGTTTTTTAAACTTTTAGACATAATATAACTCCGATAGATAGAGGACTCACTAAAAAATTGTAATTATTAATCATTTACTTCCCAAACTTAAAAGTTTAACTTTACATTCAGAAACAAATTTGTGTTATTGAAGTGCTTAAATCTGCATTAAAGAAAATTTTTGTTCTTATAGGAATAATATGGCTGCTGTTTTTTATTGGCAGCGCAGTACTTACTGTATTGGTATCTTTTCATAAGAATGATATATCCAAGGTTATATTATTTAGTCTTAATGCTAAACAGAATGGAGAATTTAAGCTCGATAATATAAATTTTGTTCCACTCAGACATTTTCCCAACCTGTCAATAAATTTAAGCAATCTATCTTATTTCGAAAGAAAGTCTTCAAAAAGAAATTCTGATGAACAACCAATAGCAAGAATCAATAATTTTTATCTGGGACTTAATCTGGCTGATCTTCTACGGGGAAATCTGAATGTTAGTAAAATAATAATTGACGATGGTGATTTAACAATTGTGACGTATCCTGACAGTTCAATTAACCTTATAAAGGCGTTGGGAATTAAGGAAAAGATGTCTGAATCAGAAGAGAAGAAAGAAACGGTATTAAATATTCAAAAATTATTAATCAATGATCTTCATTTGAGGTTTAAAAATTATTTAAAGGAAAGAGAATCAACATTCCTTGTAAAAAATTTGGAGGTGCGTTTTGAATATAAAAATCAGGAAGCATACCTTGACCTGATCACATCTATTTTAGTAGAAAATGTTAAGTTGAACGAAATCCTCTCTCTCCAAAATAGGGACCTGGATTTGAACATAAAGTTACACATGGATAAAGATAAAAAGCTAGAGGTTAAAGAAGGTAAGCTGGAGTTGGAGAAAACGGTTTTTAAATTCGATGGTTCTTTTAATCCTAAGAATGATGGTGAACTATTGTTGAATATTGATGGCTCCGATGCAAGTCTAGATTTATTTTCACAATTATTACGGGAGGAAGAAAAAAAGAAATTTAAAAAAGGTGATTTTTACTTCAGGGGAACCGTTTCCGGCAAAACTTTTACTGAATTTCCATTAATTGATTTTTCAATTGACTTGAAAAATGTTGAATTGGTCAACCCGAGTACAAATCGAAAAATCAAGAACTTAAATTTAAAAGGACACTTTAACTCGGGAAATAAAGATGACTTCTCCAAAGCTATATTGAAAGTTGATACGCTATACGCGGACTTTCCCAGTGGCTCGTTAAAGCTTTCGGGTTCAGTGAAGAACTTCTCTATCCCAGAATTTGACGTACAATTTTTCCTCAATGCCGATCTAACCGGTTTGGATAAAGTCTTTAAATTAGATTTTATGGAAAATCTGAAGGGAAAAATTGAAATAGATGACAGATTTAAAGGAAAATACATTTTAAAAGAAAAAAAGTTTTTAAGCGATATAAATATTGGAAATATATTCTTTGAAGATTTTGGCTTTAATATTCCAGGAATCTTTAAAATCGATAGACTGAATGGACATATTTTAAGGAAAAAAGATGATTATTATTTTGATAATCTTAGTCTTATATCAGATGATACAGATATTCTAATTAATGGAAAGATTGAAAATCTTCAGTATCTGATATTTAGTATTGAAAAAGATATTAATGCTGACCTGAAGATAAAATCGTCTATTTTTGATTTGCCCAATTTTCTTGCTTTCGATCCTTCAATTAAAAGAGATTTCAATCACAGAATTCTTAATGTTGATGTTGATGTATATGCAAAAACAACAACTTCAAAAGCAACAAAGTTTAAATCTTTTCCTGAAATTGAATTTGACATTAGGAAACTAAATGCGACAGCAGAAAATTTTCTTCCCCCATTAAAAATTCAATCAGGTAGGTTTAAGGTAAGTGAGAACATTTTAGGATTTAATCTTAAATTCGATAAGTTCCAAACAAAATTTCTTGATGGAAATTTTAATTTTACAGGTGAGTATAATTCATCTAAATACCAGCCCTTTTATATAAAACTCAATACTGATTTCAAAAAAATATCACCTTCGATTTTATTTTACGACAAAGGAGACACCATCCCTGATTTTTTAACTGGTAAACTTTCAGGTTCGTTCTTCAGTGAATTTCAGTTTCCCCTTGATTCAACAATTCTCAAATTTGTCAATTTGAAGGACGGGAACTTTATATATTATTCTCCAACAGATACAATTGAACTCAAATCACTTCGTTTAAATTTTTCGAACATTTATTACAATGATAAACTGAATTCAAATCCCCTTACAACATTGAGCACTTCGGGAAAATTTGCAACAAAAGAGATTATTACAAAATATTTTGTCCTTAAAAACGGTGAATTAAATATTAAAGTTGATAATGGAGAATATGAAATTGGATCAGGTGGTGCTAGATTGTTTGGTGAAAATGCTAAAGGGACATCGTTTTGGAAACTAAAACCATTTGCTGACATTCCTGAATATCAAATTAAATATGATGTAAAAGAATTCTACATAGAAGAAATGTTATCCGTTTTTCTTGAGGACACGATAGTAACTGGTCCACTCAGTTTACACCTTGATATTAGTTCCAGAGGATCAGATTGGGAAACCTTGCGCAATAATACCTTTGGAAGTATAAACCTTTCAGGTAAAAACCTAACGTTTTATGGATTGGATGCAGATAAGCTCATAGAAAAATTTAAACGTAGCCAAAGTTTTAACCTAATTGATCTGGGAGCTGTAATGCTTGCTGGTCCGGTTGGAATCGCTGTTACAAAAGGTTCCGATTATGCCAGCATTTTAATTATTGATTCTGGTGAATCTTCAAATATTACAAGACTGGTTTCTAATTGGGATATAAGTAATGCGAATTATACTATCCGGGATGCGGCTTTCACAACAACAAAAAACAGAGTAGCAGCAAAAGGTTTTATTAATTTTTCGAAAAATAGTCTGGATTTGTCAGTTGCTCTTCTTAATAAAAATGGATGCAGTATTTTTAGTCAACGAGTATACGGTGATTTAGATTCACCGACATTAGGTAGTGTCAAGGTCGTAAAAACGATCCTGGCTCCTCTTACAAATTTAGTTGATGATATTTTAGGGATTGAGTGTGATGTTTTCTATAATGGAACTGTTAAGCAGCCAAAATAAATAAGCTTAATTTTCTTTGTTAGTTCGATGAAACATTACTTCTAATAATGTTGCATCTTTTAATAAATTACATAATTTAGCTTTTAATCTTTAAACAATTATTCAAGGAAAGATATGAAACACTTTTTAATACTTCTTATAATTACTACTTCATCACTTTTATTTGCTCAGCAAAATGATTCGACAAATGTTAGTGAACAGAAAACATCTGAAATGACTAAATCGAATAATTCTGTGAGCAAATGGTATTATGGCGGTAACATCGGTTTTAGTTTCTGGAACAACTATTTTTATTTGAGTATTGCACCGATGGTAGGGTACAAAATAACGCCTCAGTTTTCAGTTGGAGGGAAAATTGGTTACGCTTATACGAGTGATAGTAGTGTTGATCCAACATTAAATACGAGTAGCTATGGTGGAAGTATTTTTTCTCGCTACAGAATAATTCCTCAGTTCTATCTCCACGGCGAATTTGCCTATATCAGTTATGAAAAGGTTTACAAAAAACTATCTGGTGGTTACGATGCTAAAAGAAACTGGGTACCATTTTTACTTTTAGGTGGTGGCTTCAGCCAGCTAGTGAGTCCCAATGTATGGGCATATGCTGAGGTTTTGTTTGATGTTATAAATAATTCAAATTCTCCATACAAAGCTGGTGATCCGTTTATCAGTCTTGGTGTTGGGGTGGGATTTTAAATAGAAAAATAATTAAGATTGTATTGTCAGGGCGGGGGAGTAAATTACTCCCTCCACCCTTCCAATCTATTTAAATATTGGATTTTTAAATAAATTCTAACTTTTCGTTACTTCTACTTTTCCCCAAATCCGCTAAATTGACTAAGATTCCAGAGGAAAATGTTCTGTTTTTGTGAGCTTAAATCTGTTGCAAAATTAATTGAGCAGCATATTTTTTATTCGACGATTTTGCAGAAAGTTCTTTTAATTTTACACTTGGTTGCTTGACAATAGATTTTGCTTCCTAGAGAAAGCTGAATTAAAGTTATAACGTATTTGAATTTTTATTGTAACACCTGATCATCAACAAAAATATGGTAGTATAAAATAAGGGTATTACAAAGAGTTGTCAGACAAATGTAAAAATGCTATTTGGTCATATTTTTCATAAACATTTACACATTTTTTACAATATTATGACAATAATAAACCGAATACTTTTTAGATTTTCACAGAAATAATTCAGAACGATAATTACAAATAGGAATAATATTAAAAATGAAGAAGAAGATTTATTTAATTCAGACTACGTTCAGGAAAAGAAATGGAATTCTCTACCAGGGTAAACTAGCTCCTTTTCAATCATTAGCATTAGCTGCATTAAGTGCTACAATTCCCCAGGAGTGGGAAAAGGAATTTTGTCTGGAATATTTTAATGAGATTAATTATGAATCCGATGCTTCTGTTATTGGATTATCCTGTATGGCTTATGATCTTGTTCACGCTATCGAGGTTGCAGAGGTGTTTAAAAAGAAGGGTAAAAAAATAATTTTTGGCGGATATCAACCATATTTTAGTAAAGAACGAATTAAGCACGTCTGTGATTCGGTAGTATTTGGAAATCCCGGACCAGTAGAAATGAAAGGGATATTAAATGATGCGCTCGATGGTAAGTTAAAATCTGAATATGTCTTTGGTGTAGATATTAATTTCCCTTTCGACTATTCTATTTATAAAAATATAAACCTACAGTTTCCCCCGGTTCTGAGCAGTATCGGTTGTAAAAACAATTGTAATTATTGCTGCACTGCTGCTATCTATAAGAAATATTATATGCGGGAACAAAAATATGTACTGGATGATATTGAAAGTATTTGTCAATCTTCAAAGTACGCCTGCTTTGTAGATGCGAATATTTATAATGAGCGGGATTATCTTTTGAACTTATGTTCTAACATTGAGAAAGGGAAGTTTAAGCTAAGCTGGGGAGCTCAGGCTACAATAGATATTGCTAATGATGATGAAGTGCTCAGTTCTCTTAAAATGGCCGGCTGCAAATTATTAATGGTTGGTCTGGAAAGCTTGAGTCAGCAGAACATGAAAGATGTCAGAAAAAATTACAACATTAAGAAATATAAGGATCAAATTCAGAAACTGAGATCATACGGGATTTATGTATTCGGTCTATTTCTTTTAGGACTTGATGATGATAAATCTTCAGATTTCAATCGTCTGTATAATTTTATTCAGCAAACTGGAATTGTGGTAGCAGGTCTGAATATTCTATTACCATCTCCTGATACACCGATCTTTCAAAAATTAAAAAGTGAAAACCGGCTTTTAATTAATGAAGATGATTTTATTCATAATACTTATCTGGATAAGGAGATAATCAATAAATGTTATTATCATCCGAAGAATATGAGCATAAAGGAGTTGGAAGATAATTTTATGAAGTTAAGCGGCAAGCTTGCATCCTTCAGAGGAATGATCAGAAGATCCCTGTCATTTAACATATATGATTCGTTAAGAATTTTTGGATTGAACATGGGCTTTAGAAAACAGTATTTGGATCTTAAGAGAGATTATAGTCCACGTTAAAATTATTAATTAATCTTCTAATGTTATGGATACTTTTCGGAAGTTTATCAGTAATTACTCTAATGCAATTATCTTAATCACAATTCTTCTCTCCATATTTTTCATCTATTCACTAAAGAATATTAAAGTAGAAAATGTTTCTGAAAAATTTGGATTACCTCACAATGATAAACAAAAAATTGATTTTGAAAATTTTAATAGGATGTTCGGCAATGATGAATTTATAATCGTAGCAATAGAATCTGATTCTGTTCTTGGTAAGAATTTTTTTGAATTAGTTTATAACCTGACAGTGGATTTAGGCAAAATTGAAAATATCGATTCTGTTTTAAGTCTGGCAAACATTCCCTTTTTTACATTATCCGAAAATTATACTAACACCCGGAACACTATCCCGATTTATGATTATTACTTAAAGAATAATAGAGATCTTTCTAAAATCTTAAATGTATTTAAAGAGACTGAGCTGATTAGTGGCAGGCTTATGTCAAAGGATTTAAAATGTGCAGCGATATACACTTATATAAATAATGAAATTGGAAAATCATCAAACTCTAATAAATCATTAAAAAATTTGCTATCATCTATTGAAACTAAAATAGAGAATTATGATAATGGGATATATAAATTTCACATTGCCGGTTCAAAATTAATTGATCTTGAATTGCAAAATACTCTTTCCAAGGATATCGAGATTTTTATACTCTTAAGCTTTATCCTCTCTTTAATTATTTTATTTAACTTCTTAAGAAACTGGAAAGCAGTGCTCATTTCAATTACAACTGCTTTTCTTGCAGTCATCTGGAGTCTAGGAGCTATAAGCATTGCCGGGATACCAATTTCTATTTCCCTTTCAATGATTATTCCTATAGTATTTATGAGCAGTATCGAATACTCGATCCATTATCTCTTCTTTATTTTTAATGAAAGCAGTTCTCATCTTAAGAAAGAAAATTTACTCCATGAAATACTCCGACTCTATCTTAAGCCTAACCTGCTATCAGGATTTACCACTGTCATCGGTTTTCTTTCATTAGTATTAAGCAGGCTCGAAGCGATTCAGGAGGTTGGTCTATTTATTTCTTTTGGAATTTTATTCTGTATATTTCTAAATAATATATTTCTCTTGGCCATTCTTAACTCACTCTCTAACAAAATTTTTGTTGATAGAAAGTTTATAAAATCACCTGCTGCAGGTATTTCCATTGCGGCAAAGAATTTAGTATTGCGACATTCAAAAACCATTGTCTTTGTGTCGATTGCATTATTAGTAATTAGCTTAATTGGTATACTGAATTTAAAATCAGATACAAATCATCTAAAATATATTGATGAAGATACGGATCTAAGAAGATCATATCAGTTTCTCGATGAAAAATTTGGTGGAACATTACCAATCGAAATTGCGATTCATATTCCAATAAAGCAGAGAAAAAATCTTTTAGAAAAAATTGACTCGGTAAAACTTGAACTAATTAAAGAAAGCGCTGTAGGAAGTATAATATCACCTTCTGATTATCTTGACTATATCATTAAACAATTTCCAGATAATCTTAGTTATTTCGGAAATAAAAATGACATTCTAATCTACCTTGCAAAAGATAATTACCTAAAAAATTGGATTATTCTCTCTTCAGACAGTTTATATTTTAGAATAAATTGTCTGGTAAAGGTTAGCGGATCGCACGAGTTGGAAATTTTGTTGACTAAATTCCACATTACTCTTAGTCAGTACTTTGATAGCAATCAGTACAAAATAGTTGGATTAGTCAGCTATTTTATTACTGTAAATAGGTATATCACAGAGAGTTTTACAAATAGTTTTGCCGTAGCATTTCTGATCGTATTTTCAATATTGTTTTTACTTAGTCAGTCCTTCAGATTAGGTATATTGGTTGTATTAAGTAATACGATACCAATAATATTAATATTGGCAGTAATGGGTTGGTTTAATATTTCATTAGACATCTCAACCGTAATGATTGCCAGCATCTTAATAGGCATAACTGTAAATGACACAATATTTTTTGTATATAGATTTAAATCTCAGTTAAAAGAAAATCAAACGGTAGAGAATGCTATTTCTACTTCGTTTAATACTATTGGTTCACCTATAATAATTACGAGTCTTGTTTTATCTGTCGGGTTCTTTGTAATGATTTTTTCCAACTTCATCCCTACAAGATTATTTGGATTGCTTTCCGGTATGATTATCATCTTTGCTCTTATTGCTGATTTGCTCTTACTGCCAGCATTGATTAAGTATTTTGGATTGAATATTTACCAAAAAAAATAAAGCAAAGTCCAAAAGCTTCTTTTTTTCATTCCTTGCGATTACTAGAACTGAAACAAGTAAGTTTATCTAAATTAATAATCGAGTCAAACTTTTTACAATCAACCTTTGAAGACCCTTCTATAATTTATTAAAGTTTTTGGGAATAGTAATGGTTTAAATATCCTGACAATACTATTAATAACTACGTTTGATGATTTAAGAAAAAAATATTCATCAGTACACTTTCCCCCAATTCTTTGCTTAAGCTCGTAAGAAGTTTGACCTAGTTCAATGCTTTTGCATTTTTTATCGATTGCTATCTGAATAATTCCATATAGAATATTCATTAGAACATTATGGTAATCCTGATAACTATAATTTAATCCAACCAACAAAAAAGTAATTTTGTTAGAATCCAGAACTAAATAAGCAGCTCCATTTATTGAGTTATCTTTAACTACTGCAAGAATCATTGAATTTTTGTCCAGCCGTTCAAAAACATTCTTGAAAAAATCTTCAGTTAAAATTTCCAACTTGGTTTCAGCTCTATCCATAACTTGTAAATAGAGCTTGAAAAATTTTTGATGATTAAATTCTGAAGGTTTAAATAGCGTTAAAATTTCACTGTTCGATGATAAATCTGTGGAGGAATGATATTCCTGTATGGCAATATTTTTCTCAGTCTTATTAAACAGACTATTTTTAATTTGTCTTCTGTAATTATATCTCATGGATTTTAAATATTCATCAAATGTTGACCAACGTACCTGCATGTTGACATACGGAAGACTATCGAGTTTAACAAATCCAAATTCACTCAGTTTATCTAACCACTTAACTTCGTCTTCCTTATATTCCTTGAAGCAAAGAAAATTTATTCCATACTGGTTTGCAATTTTTTCCATTTGCATTACCACTTCGTAAATAAAATTTTTTAGAAAAAATCCATTTAATATAGAGATCGTATTTTTGCCGATTGAAATGGGAATCCCACAAAACAGTACTTTAACTTTCAAAAAGTTAGGAAACTTTTTTCTTAAAAGACTTACAATTTTTTGAATACTCTTGCTTGTAAATAAGTCTAGTAAAACACTAAATGTGGAAAGAACAGCTGACCCGATTGGTTTTCCTTTAAAGTAAACTATTAAATACCAGAATTTACTATCCTCTATTTTAGATTCTTCAACGCTGCATAGAAATTCGTAGGAATGAAAGATATCCTGATTTCTATTTATACTATTCCATAGTTGTTTATCAATTTCTTTAATTGAACTATAAGATTGTACCTCGAGATTGGTAAAGTGATTCTTTTTTGTTTCAGAAAATAAATTTCTTATTCTAAAAAGATGTTTTGGTATTATATCTATAATATGTTCAGAAAACATTATTACTTGATGATCAGTTTATAAAAATGCTGTTAATCTTTTTAAATGCATTTATCACTTCATCAATAAATTCATAATTCTGTCTGGCAGTTACACATAACCTTAGTCTGGCACTTCCAGGCGATACAGCAGGCTTAACTATTGCCGAAGCAAATACGCCTTCGTCATAAAGGGCTTTTGCAAATCTGTATGCTTTTTCATCATCACCAAGGATTACCGGTATAACAGGTGAAACTGAATCTCCGGTATTTAGTGATAATTCTTTTAGACTATAACGTAAGTAAGCAGAATTTTGATGAAGTTTTTCTAACCGATTCGGTTCATCCTTTAAAATATTCAAGGATTCACTTGCTGCAGCCACAGATGCAGGATTCAATGCAGCTGAAAACATAAATGGCGACGCACCGTGCTGCAGATAAATAATTAATTCCTTTTTGCCGGCAATAAAACCGCCATTTGAGGGAATAGCTTTTGACAAAGAACCCATCCATATATCAACCTCTGCAGCACTTATTCCAAAATGCTCATCTACACCTCTACCATATTTTCCGAGAACTCCAAATGAATGTGCTTCATCAACCATTAAGAACGCGTTGTACTTCTTTTTAATTTCTATAAGTTCCGGCAAATGACAAATATCTCCATCCATAGAATAAATACCTTCAGCCACAATTAGAGTTCTTCTACTTTGGGACTTAATCTTTAGTTTTTCTTCAAGTGAATCCATACAATTATGTTCAAATCGTAAAACCGGCACATGTGCAAGCTTACATGCCTGAACAATACTTGCGTGCGCTTTTGAATCCAGGATTATTCTATCGCGTGGCGAAAGCAGGGAAGATATCACTCCAATGTTTGCAAGATAACCAGAGGTAAACGTAATAGCTGCTTCAACACCTTTGAACTCAGCCAGCTCTTTCTCAAATTTTTTATGTAAACTTGTTGTACCTGTTAATAGTCTTACTCCACCAGTACCCGTACCGTATTTATATATTGCTGATGCTGCCGCGTCTTCAATTTTGGGATGACCGATTAATCCTAAATAGTCATAGGAACTCATCATTAAAAATTCTTTTCCATTAAGTGTAACTCTTAGCCCGGATTTTGATTGAAATGGTTGCTGATAAGAATATAAATTATTTTTCTGTCCCCAATTAATAACTCCTAACCAGCTATAAACTGATGGGGAATCTAACAAACCATCCTGTTCAGTGTTCCACTCCTCAATTCCGTTAAAATATCCGTCAAATGGATCTTCCAAATTTCCATTATTTCTATCAACGAATACTTGCGGTGATAGTTTTTGTTTTGTTTTCATGATATCCTCCCAACATCTAATTCACGAATTAACTTTTTTAGTTTAAGATTATTCTGTGGCATATTAGCGTTAGTTAATTCAATATCTCTGCTTTCAGCAATGATTATATTTTTTTGTCGGTGATGCTTGTGAGCTGAAAAAAACTGTATGAATATTTTAACTGCACCAAGCCATAATCTTAAATAACGATAAGAAAATATTGGAGGTCTTGTTCTTAAACTAAGTTTATTAGCCCTTCTGATATTAAGACAGGTTTTTGTATATGTTTTGAGAAGAAGTCTGTAGTATTTTTTCAATGTAATTTTTGTTGGGAGAACACTGTGTGAAAAATCCCACAAAGAATGTGCTTTTCTACTAACTATAATTTTATCTTTGTATTGATCCCAAATATCTGTTCCTGGCATTGGTGTAAGAGGAGAAATATTCACGTAGTACAAATTGTTCTTTTCTATGAAGTCATATAGTCTGTCCCAATCTTTCACATCGTAGTCAGGTTGTGGTATGAGTGATCCATATGTATCAATGTTGTTCTGTCGCAGAATTTCAATTGACTTGCGATTAAAATCTACAGTGCATTCTTTATTCATAGAGTTTAATTCAGGATCCGTTGATGCTTCAAGACCAATAAAAACAGCTTTAAGACCTATTTCTGCCCACTCTTTAACGATTTCAGGATGACTTACAATGAAATCTGCCCTTGAGTATACCAGATAATTTTTCTTTATGTTATTCGTGCTGATTAGCTCTGCTAGTTTGAATAGTCTGGAAGGATTGATTAGAAATATATCATCAACAATGTAAATGTCGTTACAGTCAATTTGCTTTAGTTCTTCAATAATAGATTCAGGAGAACGAGAGTATATATTTCCCGAAGTAATTTGCCAGGTATAACAGAAATTGCATCTATACCAGCAGCCCCAGGTTGTTTTCATTAAAGCAACCGGTTGATGAAACAGATAATAATATTTACTTCTAAGTTGTTTGGTTAAATCTCTTCTGGGTAGTGGGAGCAAATCAGCGTTAAACATATAATTTCTTGGATCGGAAAAACAAACCTCATCATTGCTACAAGGAAAAGCCAATCCGGGAATGCTGTTTAACGGAATTTTATATTGAACCGCGGTTACTATTTCCTGAATAATTGAAGTCCCATCGCCGAGCACTATACAATCAACTGAAGAATCTGAAAAATCCTGAGGAACTTTTGATGCTTGGACGCCTCCGACAACTGTTGTGCAATACGGATTCCACATTTTTACCTGTCTGCAGATTTTAATAACCTCGTTTACGCCGGTTATGTAACAACTTGTTCCTACAATATCTGGTTTGAATTCTACCAAACATTTAGAAAGTCCTTTTTCAAGAATTAAGTCTAGTATTCTTATTTCGTGTCCTTTAATTCCCGCTGCAACGTATTCCAGTTCAAGTGGTTCACAGAGCATAATATTTTTCAAACCAATAGTAAACTTTGGAACAGGCGGACGAATTAATAAAATTTTCATGCTATTCTCCTTTGATCATACAATTCCGGGACAAATCCTATGATGCACATGTTTTCTATAATGAAGATTTACAGCCCAAACTACGGCTCTCATATAGGGTCCTAAATCTGCGGTGTTTGGAATTATTCTTTTCAGGATTGATTTCCAGCCAAATAGTTTTTCATATAATTTCCAGTAACCGTTCTGTAGTTCATCTGGTTCCAGTATTCTCGGTGAAAAAACAACCTTTCCGCCGCTAAACCTGCTAAAATCCTTAGAAAGGATTCTTCCTTCATTTAACAACTTTTCGTATAGCGGGGTACCTGGTACTGGAGTTAGTATATGAACTCTAGGTATAGCAATTTTATTTTTATTAATAAAATTGAAAGTCTTTTCAAAGATTGAATTATCATCAGCATCTAATCCTAAAATCATTTCAGTTGATATTTCAATACCATTTTTTCTTAAAGTCTTAAATGCTTCGGAGTAACGTTCCGGTCGATTCCACTCTTTATCGAGCTGAGATAAATTTTCTTCACCGGTAGATTCTATTCCAAACGATAGTAATCGACATCCACTTCTGTGTGCAAGTTTCATCAATTCCGGATGTTCAGAAATATGGAGACTACATTGACTCATCCAAATTATTTTTTCTTTAATTAATGCTTCCCAAAGATTGGCGCAATAGTCATAGTCTAAACCAATGTTGTCATCTATGAATGCTATGTATTTTGTACCGTGTTTCTTGGCTGCGCGTACGTCCCTTATTACATGTTCGATAGGTTTTTTTCGGTATGATCCATTGAAGAAAGATGTAATTGAACAGAAGTTGCAAGAAAAAGGACAACCTCTGGTAGCTTGAACCGGTCTCCATAATCCCATCCTGCTTTTTTTCATCAAATCGTATCTTGGAACAGGCAAGTTATCTATTGGAGGCGGTCTTTTCATTTTGTAAATCTTTTTAAGTTCATTATTTGCAGCGTCATTAATTACCTCACCCCAAATTTCTTCAGCTTCTCCAATTACAATTGAGTCGGCATGGATTAAAGTCCAATCAGGATTACCCAGACTAGCGGCAATTCCACCAATAACAACTTTTACTCCTTTCTCTCTAAATCTATCTGCAATTTCCCAAGCTCTGACAATTCCGGATCCCATTCCGGTTAAACCAACCAGATCCCAGTGTTCATCGAATGGAATATCTTCCACTGTTTCTAATACCGTTCTAATCTCATATTCCTTTGGAGTTACGGATCCAAGCATCGCAAGCGTTAAACAGGGAAGATGGAGTCTTCTTTGCTTAATCGGATTACCTTTAAAATCAAGCGCTGTCGGTGCAATTAATAAAATTCTCATATTTTTCAATCTATTCAATTGTCTAAATCAATATTCAAATAAATACGATATTAATTGTCATAAAATTGTAAAAATGATGTAAAAAGTAGAATAATAATTTAAAAGTGCTCATATTATTGCTTTATATATACGGTACTTTTTACATACCCTTAATCCAATTGATTCAAGAACTCTAATCATTTTAGTATTGTTTTCCAAAACCATCGAAAACTCACCTACAGCGTACGGCTTTTCATATAAATGTTTTGTTAACTGATATATTAGTATTGATTCTAAACCTATTCCTCTGAATTCAGGTAAAACACAGAGTACGAGAACTCTGTAGCTTTGAATTTTACTTTTTTTATATAAAAAAGGAATGAGTGAAGGAGTAAAAACTCTACCATTCAAGAGTCTTAAAATTTCATTTATATTGGGTAAACCTAAAATGAAACCCGCAGGAACCTCATTTACTTTTACAAACCAAATTAATTTGTTATCAGCTATTGGTAAAAATTGTTTTGTTAAAAAAACCGATTCACTTTTAGATAATGGAACAAATCCATAATTATTTTTAAAAGACTCATTGTAAATGGATGTCATCATCGTTACTTGCTCATCATATTTTTTAGGATCAAACGAATGAAGGGTAATGTTTTGATTACTTAAGAGCTTATTAACTACACGCTTATATTTTTCGGGAAAAACATTATCAGTGTAACCTTTAAAGCTTAAAAGATCAATTTCCTTTTTAAATCCATTTTCAGTAAACAAGCTATGATAATACTGAGGACAATAGTTACTCATTATCATTGGCGGACTGTTATATCCATTCAGTAATAATCCCACCTCATCATTCATAGTAAAATTCACTGGTCCAATAATATTTTCACATCCCTCACTGATCAGATGTTCTTTGACTTTATCAAATAGTTTTGTACTGACCTCCTTATCATTTATGCATTCAAATAAGCCAAAGAAGCCGGAGTTTTCATTGTGGATTTTTTTATACTTTGGATTAACTATTGAAGAAACTCTTCCAACCATTTTGT